>VFSW01004808.1_pt1 | contig 20110 bp, 13 predicted proteins | sample 5358111 | NCBI WGS metagenome assembly VFSW01 (sample SAMN11554181, study PRJNA540505) | mine drainage metagenome | isolation source: sediment from site ElyBrook_90M | place: USA: Ely Copper Mine, Vershire, VT | collected 2017 | reverse complement strand
GCGATCAATCCCGCACGCGATTTTGGCCCACGGCTCGGCCATACGCTGCTTCCGATTGCTGGGAAGGGTAACTCGTATTGGGGGTATGCGTGGGTCCCGATCGTCGGTCCGATTGTAGGCGCATCGCTGGCAGCGGTGATCATTCGTATCTTCGGCTAACTAACTGGTGTAGACGTACCCAGCGGCAGTATTGCGGAAGTCATCAATCTGAGACTGCTGCCATGCTTCATCGCGGCCAAGCTCTGCAGCTAAACAGGCGGCCACCGCTGGTGCAGTCTCGATCGCCGCTCGCGCATCCAGAAACAGCGCGCGCGTTCTCCGAGCGAGTACATCTTCGACACTCCTCGCCATCTCATTTCGCGCTGCCCATGCGACCTCTGCGAGGCGATACGGCAGCCGTGGGTGCAGCATCGTCGCCAGCGCAGGTGTGGCTGCAGCCAGCGCGTCGATCGCGCCCTGCTCGCTGCCATATACGGCCAACTCATGTTCCGCATCGGAAGCTGCAGCTGCTGCCTCGCTCCATCCGTACAGCCGAAGTTCCTGCGTAGTGGATTTCGTCTGAGGCAAGCCGGCGGCCTTTGCCGCGATGTTTACGGCATCCTCGCCCATGCGACGGTACGTTGTCCACTTGCCGCCTGTTACGGAAACTAATTTCGAAGGAGATACCAGCACGGTATGTTCCCGCGACAGGGCTGCTGTGCCATCGGTGCCCTGTTTGCGCACGAGTGGGCGTAGTCCGGACCACATGCTCAGCACCTCAGTGTCCTTCGGCTTACGACCGAAGTAGAGTTCGACATGGTGGCTAAGAAACTCGGTCTCCATTGCCATCGCCCTTGGCTCGAGCGACGCACCTGTAACCCCTTCATCGGTTGTTCCCACCACGACCGCTCCGTGCCAGGGAATCGCAAAGAGCACCCGGCCATCCGCCGTCTTCGGAACCATCAAGGCATGCGAGCCGGGAAGAAACGACTTTGGCAGCACAAAATGCGAACCCTGACTCACAGTCAGCAGGGGCGGAGCGTGTGGCTCATCGAAGGCCCGGACCACATCAGTAAAGACACCGGTGGCATTGATGACGACGCGCGACTGCACCTCAAAATCCGTGCCGGTCTCTTCATCTCGTACCACCACGCCCGAGACGATTCCATTGGTCTTCAGCAGACGAATCATTTGTGCGTAATTGATCGCAACTCCACCCAGCGACTCCAGCGTCTGCGCGAGAGCGAGGCTGTAGCGAGCATCGTCAAACTGGCCGTCGAAATATTCCACTCCTCCAGCGAGCTTGTCCGGTACAACGGTCGGCAGCATGCCCTGAGTCGTGCGTGGCCCCATCATGCGTGATTTGCCAAAGCTTGATTTGCCAGAGAGCGCATCGTAAGTCTTCAACCCAATTCCATAAAAGGGGACCTCCCATCGGGCATACGCTGGAATCACAAACGATTGCCGCCGGACGAGGTGGGGAGCATTGCGCAGCATCCGGCCACGCTCCTTGAGAGCCTCCAGAACCAACGCAATATTGCCTTGCTGCAGATAGCGAACACCACCATGGGCCAGCTTCGTACTGCGGCTGGAGGTTGCTTTGGCAAAGTCGGCCTGCTCGACCAGGAGCGTACGATATCCACGCGATGCAGCGTCAACTGCTGTGCCGAGGCCCGTAGCTCCGCCGCCGATCACAACAACGTCCCACGGGTGCGTCTCCGTCATCGCCTGATGAAGTGATGCCGTACGATTCATGCCGACTCTTCCTGACTCCAATTGCGCGAGCGACCGACCGCTTCCTTCCATCTCGCCAACTGAGTCTCCCGCGCCTCGTCTGTGATCGAGGGAGTGAAGCTCTCACCCTTTGCCCAACGTGATTCCAAGTCATCCAGACTCTTCCAATAGCCTGATCCGAGGCCAGCAAGAAACGCTGCACCCATCACGGTTGACTCAGGCGTGCTCGATTGCACGACAGGCACGCCGAGCAAATCAGCCTGCATCTGCATTAGCAGGTTATTCGCAGAGGCTCCGCCATCCACCCTCAGCTCGTGAATCATGATGCCTGAGTCCGCCTGCATCGCCGTCAGAATATCTGTAACCTGCAGTGCAATTCCTTCCAACGTTGCACGCGCGATGTGGGCTCGCGTCGTTCCACGGGTAAGCCCGATGATCATTCCGCGCGCATTTGCATCCCAGTAGGGAGCTCCCAGCCCTGAGAGCGCGGGAACAAAATAGACACCACCATTATCTGGAACAGATGCAGCCAGCGCCTCGACCTCTGCTGAAGAACCGATGATTCCCAGGCCATCGCGCAACCACTGTACGGCCGCACCGCCAATAAAGACGCTGCCTTCCAGCGCATACTCAACCTTGCCGTTGATCTGCCAGGCGATCGTTGTCAGCAGCCGGTTGCTGGATGCCACAGGTTTTTCGCCCGTCTGCATCAGCATGAAGCATCCTGTCCCGTAGGTGTTTTTCACCATGCCAGGCTTCAGGCACATCTGTCCAAACAGCGCAGCCTGCTGATCACCGGCAATGCCACAGACGGGAACTTCTGGCAGCAAAGAGCCAATTTTTACGCACTCTCCGCTCGATGCCACAACCTTGGGCATCATGTTTCGCGGAATGTCGAAGATACCCAAAAGCTCGTCATCCCAGTCAAGCGTGTGAATGTTGAATAGCAAGGTTCGGGATGCATTCGTAACATCTGTAACATGGCTCAGGCCATCGGTGAGTTTCCAGATGAGCCACGCATCCACTGTCCCGAAGCAGAGCTCTCCTGCCTCAGCCTTCGCGCGAGCTCCTTCGACGTTATCCAGCAGCCATCGTATCTTGCTGCCCGAAAAGTAGGCGTCGAAGATTAGCCCCGTCTTGCGCTGAAAAAGCGGCTCATGCCCCTGCGACCTGAGCAGATCGCACAGCGGAGCGCTGCGACGATCCTGCCACACCAGCGCATTGAAGATGGGCTGTCCCGTCACACGGTCCCAGACGATCGTCGTCTCGCGCTGGTTCGTTATGCCAACCGCTGCAATATCCTGGGGGGTCAGGCGCGCCTGTTCCATCACGGCGCGTATTGCCGCCAGTTGCGACGACCAGATCGCTTCAGGATCCTGTTCGACCCATCCAGGCTGCGGATAGATCTGCGGGAGTTCACGTTGCGTGACAGCGAGAATCTTGCTGCTGCTGTCCACGATGACCGCGCGAGAGCTGCTTGTGCCCTGATCCAGAGCCAAAATTACGCTCATATCCAGAAATCTTTCTAAGGCTAGACTTTAGGTCACTTATTCCAGAGGGGGAGATTGGGCCCCAATGGAAATTCTTTATGTAAGCCTTTACATCACCGCGATTTTGTCGTTTAGTAGGTACTGCTGTCAAGCAGGTGCTTTTGGCGCTACCAACTATTTGAGTGCTTTGAGAGCGCCGAATCGTATGTGCCCGGAATGCTGACGGCATTGGAGCAATCTTGAGATCAACGCTAAATCGTGCGGCCCTCCTCGTTATTCTTTGCCTCATTCCTGTCTGCGCGCTGGCAGAGGACATGCCCCGTATCGAGAAAAGGGACGGGCGCTTTGCCATGGTCGTCGACGGCAAGCCCTATCTCATTCTAGGAGCACAAATCAATAACTCAAGCTCCTGGGCCAGCACTCTGCCGAAGGTCTGGCCTGCCGTCGAAGACCTCCACGTCAACACCGTGGAAGCTCCCGTGTATTGGGAGCAGATGGAGCCAAAACAGGGAAGCTTCGACTTCGCGAACGTCGATCTTCTTGTCAATGGAGCCCGCGAGCATCACCTTCGCTTGGTCCTCCTCTGGTTCGGCACATGGAAGAACGGTCAAGACCACTATGTGCCCGAGTGGATTAAAACCGACCCTCAAAAATATCCGCGTGAAGTGAGTTCGTACGGAAAGATCCTCGATGTACTCTCGCCGAATTCTGCCACAAATCTGGAGGCCGACAAACTTGCGTTCGTCGCTTTGATGCGACACCTGAAAACGATTGATGGCGCACAGCACACGGTGATCATGATTCAGGTGGAAAATGAGTCTGGCTCGATTGGCTCCGTGCGCGACTACTCTGCCGCGGCCGATCAACAATTCTCCGGTGACGTTCCGTCTTCACTCACTGCCGCGCTCCACTCCCCCGGTGGCACGTGGTCCAAGGTCTTTGGCGCCGATGCGGATGAGCGGTTCGCTGCCTACTCCACAGCAAGCTATATCAATCAAGTCGCCAAGGCTGGTAAGGCCGAATATGCTCTGCCGATGTATTGCAATGTCTGGTTGACCTATCCAGTGAATGCACTCGAGAACCGTGACCATGCAAGCCCAGGTCAGGAGTATCCCAGCGGTGGCCCGCAACAGGGCAACATTCCCATCTGGAAGGCCGCGGCGCCGGCGATTGATATCCTCGCTCCCGACTTATACTCACACGATCATGTTTTTTACCGCCAGGTGATCGCTGCCTATGGTCGTGACGATAACCCCCTCTTCATCCCAGAGACAATGCTCTCCAAGGACTTTGGGAGCAACTTCTTTTACGCGTTGGGCCGTGGAGCGATTGGCTTCTCGCCCTTCGGTGTTGACTACACGAACTGGACAATCACTGACGACAAAATTCCGACCTACCTGTCAGAGAATTACGGACTACTTCTACCCATGGCCAACGAGGTTGCCCAACTCAACTTCGAAGGTAAACTTCAAACGGCTGTCGAGCAGAAGGGAATGACGCGACAAACGCTGCATTTTCCAGGAGTCGACGCCGTCGTCTCCTTTGGCTATCCGCAGCACGACGGAGAGATGCCCCCAGGCACTCCGGATGCCAGCGGACGCGCCCTGGTCGCGCAGCTTGGGCCGTTCGAATTTCTCGTCACTGGCTTCGACTCGAGTGTGAGCTTCGAGCTTTCCTCAGCACCCGGTGAGAGACCTCGCAACGAGCAAATCGAAATTCTGCGCGCGGAAGAAGGCCAGTTCGTCAAAGGTGCATGGCAGACGTCGCGCATCTGGAACGGCGATCAGACCGACCGCGGCCTCAACTTCCACAGCGGCAACTCGAGCGTCGTCCGCATTCGTGTCCACACCTTGCCGCTCTATGACGAGAGCGTACGTCCTCCCACGCACTAACTAACGAAACCCATGGAAATTACTCCTATGTATCGCTCTCTATGCATCTCCTCTGTGATCGTTAGCGCGCTCGCTCTGATGGCGTTGCCCTGTGTCGCCCAGCAGGTTCCGGCTACGCCACCACCGATACCAGGGACGATGTCGAACGTACTTTACGGTGCGGCCTATTACAGCGAGTACAACCCATACGAGCGACTCGACAAGGACGTTGCTCTTATGAAGGCTGCGGACATCACGGTCGTCCGCATGGGTGAATCGACATGGAGCCTCTGGGAACCCGAGGACGGTGAATTCAAGTACGCCTGGATGGACCGCGTGGTCGATGCGATGGGCAAGGCTGGCATCAAGGTCATCATGGGAACTCCGACTTACTCAATCCCAACTTGGATGTATCACGCACATCCTGAGATCCTTGCACGTCCACTCGGTGGCGCACCTACGTTCTATGGAATGCGCCAGAATATGGATACGGACAACCCGACGTACCGCTTCTATTCGCAGCGCCTCATCCGCAACCTGGTCGAACACTATCGTGACAACCCCACGGTCATTGGCTGGCAGATCGATAATGAAACCTCATCCTATGGCGCCTCCAATCACGATGTGTTCGTCGGCTTCGTCAACCACTTGAAGCAGAAGTTCGGAACCACGGACAATCTCAACAAAGCATGGGGCCTGAACTACTGGGGACAGGACGTGAATGGCTGGGAGAACATGCCCACCCGCGACAGCACCATCAGCACCGGCTACAAGCTGGAGTGGTCTCGCTGGGAACAGATGCGCGTCACGAACTTTCTCTCGTGGCAGGCTGCTCTCGTCCGCGAATATCGCCGCCCCGACCAGTTCGTCACGCAGGACTTTGGCGGCTCAATGCGCCGCGATGTGAACGAGCATGAAGTTGCGAAGGTGCTGGACATCGCTTCGAACAATCCTTACCACGGCACGCAGGACCACATGGATGGTCAGGCCCAGGCTGAGCAGGGGGACTACACGCGCTCTCTCAAGCACACCAATTTCCTCGTCACCGAGACGAACGCGCAGACCACGGACTGGTCATCTGGTTATCAATATCCGCCTTACGATGGCCAACTTCGTCTTGACGTTTATACCCATTTATCCAGCGGCGCCAACATGGTCGAGTATTGGCACTGGTCTTCGATTCCTTCCGGGCAGGAGACGTATTGGAAGGGCGTACTGTCGCACGATCTCGAACCGAATCGCGCGTATGCGGAGGTGTCACGCACCGCGCATGAATTACAAAAGATCGGGCCCCAGCTGGTAAATCTAAAGATTAAAAACGATGTGGCGATTCTGTACAGCGTCGACTCAGCAAATGCTCTTGACTTCATGCCCTTCGCGCTGGCGGCGGCCCGCCAGTGGCAGATGGGAGCGGCCGCTGCGGATTACAAGTCAGTCGTGGATCAACTGCATCGCGCGCTCTATAACAATAGCGTGGGCACCGACTTCATCTTTCCTGAGGACGCTGATTTCTCCAAGTACAAGCTCGTCGTAATTCCGCCGCTCTATATTGCTGACGACGCACTGCTGGAAAAAATCTCCTACTACGTCAAAAACGGCGGCCACGTCCTGATGTGTCTCAAGAGTGGTTTCGCGAATGAGAACTCGGCGGTTCGATCAGAGAGAGCACCCGGTCCTTTGCGCGAGGCCACCGGCATCAGCTATCAGGAATTCTCCAACCTGGAGAAACCCCTCGCGCTCAAGGGCGATCCGTTCAAAGCTGGAGACGACAACAAAGTGATGTACTGGGCGGAGTTTCTGCAGCTAGAACACGCCAAACCGCTCGCCTACTACGAGCACCCTTTCTTCGGTCGCTGGCCCGCCATTACGCGGAATCAATTTGGCAGCGGGACACTCACCTACGAAGGCACGTACCTCTCCGACACCTTGCAGCAAGATATTGTTCGTGACGCTCTCGCGGATGCCCACGTTGCGACTCCGACCGCACTTCCGCCTCACCTGATTGAGAAGAGTGGGGTCAACGGCTATGGCAAGACACTCCATTACTTCCTGAACTACTCCAGTTCGCCACAGACCTTTACGTACCAGCAACACGCCGGTGTGGATCTCCTTACCAGCAAGCACATCGATACATCACAAAGCATCGATCTGGCTCCGTGGGATCTGGTCATCATCGAAGAAAACTAGCTAGCCTCGAATTCAATTAAAGCAACTCATCCACTTCGGAGATATTTCATGTTAAGACGCGACTTCATTAAAGCAACCGGGACTGTCATCGCTGCCTCTGCTCTTCCATCCACCGCAGCGTTTGCGGCCGAGCAGGGAAGTCAGACCCGTACTGTCCTGCCCATCAATCGCAAGTGGCGCTATCATCCGTCCAAGGTTGAAGGAGCTCACCTAGCGAGCTTCAACGATGCTTCGTTCGAATCCGTCATCATTCCTCACACCAACGTGAGTCTGCCATGGCACAACTTCAACGATAAAAATTATGAGTTCATTTCCACCTACCGCCGTCGCTTTCGTTATCCCGCCGCGGCAAAGGGTAAGCGTGTATTCGTAGATTTTGAAGGCGTGATGACCGCGTCCACGGTCTGGATTAACGGCATCCCACTGGGCGAATATAAAGGTGGCTTCACGCCGTTCTCGTTTGAGCTTACAGATCACCTTCACCAAGACGCGGAGAACGTGCTTGTTGTGCAGGTAGACTCTACCGAGCGCCCTGATATTCCGCCCTTTGGCTACGAGATCGACTACATGACCTTTGGCGGCATCTATCGCGAGGTCGCTCTCCGCATCGTCTCTCCCAGCTACATTGACAACATTTTTGCGCGTCCGAAGGATGTGCTCACGGCCAACCCTACTGTCGACGTCGATGTCTTTCTCGCTGGCCGTTCATCCAATCGCCTCGCCCTGGAAGTCGAACTTCGCGACGGCGACCGTGTCATTGCAAAGGGCAATAGCCCTGAAAGCACAACGGACACACCTGACCCGAATGCCTCGATGGATCCGGCCACACCTGCGCCGGTTTATGCCAGCGCGCAGACGACCACCGATCCCGCGCGTCACACGATTACGCTCACTGGCCTTGGGGACATCAAGCTCTGGGAACTGGAACATCCCAATCTCTACACCGTACACGTCCGACTGCTCGACGCAGGGAAGCCCGTTGATGAGGATTCACGCCGCATCGGCTTCCGGGAAGCGACCTTCACGGATCACGGCTTCTCGCTCAACGGCAAGATCATCAAACTCCGCGGGCTCGATCGCCACCAGACCTTCCCCTTTGTCGGACAGGCTATGCCCGCCCGCGTGCAGCGCAAGGACGCCGACATTCTGCGCACCGGGCTTCACTGCAACATCGTCCGCACCTCACACTATCCGCAGTCTCGTCACTTCCTCGATCGCTGTGACGAGATCGGACTGCTGGTGCTGGAGGAGATTCCCGGCTGGCAGCACATTGGCCCCGAACCATGGAAGCTGATCGCTATCGACAACGTTGGCCGTATGATTCGACGCGACTGGAATCATCCATCCATCATCCTGTGGGGCGTCCGTATCAACGAGTCGCTGGACGATCACAGCTTCTACACCCGCACCAACGCCTTCGCGCATGCCCTCGATACCACGCGCCAGACCGGAGGGATCCGGTATTTTCAGGAGTCCGAGTTCCTGGAAGATGTCTTCACCATGAATGACTTTGGCTTCCCGCTCAAAAAGCCCAATCATCCCCGGTACCTTAATACTGAATTTGTTGGCCACACCTTCCCAACCAAGACTACCGATGATGATGAGCGCCAGCGTGAACACACTCTGCGTCATGCACGCATCCACAATCAGCTTGCCTCCGATCCGCAGTACGCCGGCGGCATCGGCTGGTGCGCCTTCGACTACAACACCCACTCCAACTTTGGTGCTGGCGATCGCATCTGCTACCACGGTGTTACTGATATTTTTCGCGAGAATAAACCTGCCGCAGGTTTCTACAAATCACAGTGCGCTCCATCCGAAGAGATTGTTCTCGAACCGGCATTCCACTGGGCCAGCAGCGACGAATCAACCAATTTCACCAAAGCGGTCGTGTGCTCCAACTGCGACCACCTCAAGTTCTATCTTCGCGAACAAAGCGTGGAGAGCAACCCCTGGAAACTCATCGCTGAGCTTTATCCCGACCGCAAAGAGTTCGAGCACCTCACGTATCCGCCCTTCGTCCTGGAATTGGAGAAGATCGATCGCAAGCAGTTCGGCATCGCCTGGGGCGACCTGCGTATCGACGGCTTTATCAACGGCAAGCCAGTGATCTCCAAATCTCTCTCAGGTGCTGGCGACGACAGAAAATTCACACTATTGCCCGACGATCTCACTCTAAAGGCCGACGGTGCGGACACTACGCGAGTCGTCCTTCGTGTCACCGACCAGTTTGACGCAATCCGCACCTACGCAAACGATCCCATCGTCTTCACGCTTGAGGGTCCAGCGCAACTCATTGGTGACAATCCATTCGCACTGATTGGCGGGACCGGTGCCGTTTGGATTCGCGCGAAGGAGATGGCGGGAAAGGTACGGCTCACTGCCAAGCATCCCCGTCTTGGCAAGCAGACTGTAGAGTTCGATCTGAAGACGGCACCCTTGGAAACCGTATAACCAAAAGGAAGCGGGCAGCGGAGGTGACACTCTGCTGCCCGCTCTCCATTCACTTCAATGGCTTGGATTCGCGTCTGCTACCTCAAACCGGAATGCCGCAGCCTGGAAGTCTCCGCGTAATTCGACGTCAACACCCTGCGACATCCAGTAGCTCCCGCTCTCTGCAATGGGTGAACCTTTTGCGAGGGCTCCTGAGATTGCTGTTACGCGATACTGCATCTTTGGATCCAGACCGCGCAAATAGACTCGCGGGAAGGGATACCCCATGTGGCTGGAATGCAGAAACGTAAACAGCACGCCCTGCTTTTTATCCAATGAGACCGATTCAGTGACAGATTCTTCGCTGCCATTCTCGGGCGAGACCAGCCGATACAGCGATCCATGTTGCACCGTCTCTCGAAACCCCTTGTAGGCAGCGATCAATTCCTTTGCAGTCGCGAACTCTTCGGGTGTCCAGTGATTCAAATTGGCTCCTACGCCGAGTGATCCCTGCATCGACGATAGAAACCGGTATGTCACACTGGTGGTCCGGTTATTTGCCCAGCTTGGCGAGTCCGTGACCCACGCCATCATCACGCCTGGCGTATACGCGTAAGTAAATCCGTCCTGAATCCGCAGCCGGTCGAAGGGGTCCGTATTGTCCGATGGCCATACCTCATCTGTCAGTCCCATGATGCCGAGGTCCACACGACCGCCGCCTCCGGAGCAGGATTCAATCTCAACGTTCGGGTATTTCGTACGTAGTTCCCGAAGGATGCTATAAAGTTTTCGCACATATTCCACATACACTGCCTTCTGCTCATCGGGAGCGACCGCTGGCCAGCCGGGCTCGGACCAGTTGCGGTTGTAGTCCCACTTCAAGAACGCAATTTGATTATGGCTAAGCAGGTTGTCTAGAAATCCGTACACGTAATCACGAACATCCGGCCGTGCGAGGTTCAGCACCAGTTGATTTCGCTGCTCGGTGCGGGGACGCCCGGTAAAGTTCAACACCCAGTCGGGATGCTTCCGATAAAGATCGCTATCCGGATTCACCATCTCTGGCTCTACCCAAAGGCCAAAGTCCATTCCCAATGAGTGCACCTTGTCGATAAGAGGCTTCAGCCCATGCGGAAACTTCTGCTGGTTCACATACCAGTCTCCTAGTCCTGCGTGGTCATCTTTTCGCTGACCAAACCAGCCGTCATCCATGATGAAGCGCTCGACTCCGATGGACGCTGCCTTCTCCGCGAGCGCCTCCTGTCCCGGTTCATCCACATCGAATCCAGTAGCCTCCCACGAGTTATAGATCACCGGGCGCGGTTTCGGCGACGGCGCTTGCGGAAGGATCTTTGTCAATTCAAACCGATGCAGCAGCCGTGATGCGCCACCGATTCCATGGTGCGAATAACCGCCGTAAAACACAGGCGTCTCAAGCTGTTTACCGGGCAATAACTTGTATCCAAAGTCGAACGGATTGAAGCCGCCGGTCACGCGAATTTGATGCAACTGATCTTGCTCCACCGTAATTCGCCACGAGCCGCTCCAGGCCAGTGCCCCGAACCACACGTTGCCGTTGTCTTCGTCTGAGTCGTCTCCGCGTTCAATCGCGAACCAAGGATTATTTTGATGGCCCGTCGATCCACGTTTGCTCTCGAGCACTGTCTCACCGGGGCGGATCGGTTGCTTCTGAAGGCTATCTTCTGCGGCCCAGCGTCCCGTCAGGTAGCGCAACGAGTAGTCGGTTCCACGGGGCAAACTCCAGGTCGCGGCTGCGGCGTCTTCAATCACTACCGGAGTTTGTGTCTTATTCATAATGACCGCGGAACGCCCAATAATTCCCGTCGCGTCGTCAACAATGTAGTGCAGCTCTACAAACAAATCACGATCAATATCCTTCAGCATGATGGTCAACTCATTGCCTTTGATCGTGTGTGAAACATAGTGCAGCACGAGGTCGCGGTTGCGGTCGGGAAAGGTAACCTTCAGCGGCGGCACGACATTAAGTCGCCCACCCCAACCTGCATACTCCTTCAGTGTCGTCGTTGCTTGCGAATCGAATGAAGCGGCCTCCGGTTCCGTCATTGTCGGTGGAAACGCATCAGCACTTCCCAGCTGTCGTCCCCAGTAGACAGGCTGCAATTCATCGACATTGTTGATGCCGAAGGCATAAGTCACTCCACCAGCATCAATGCGAAATACTTTGCTCGCATCATCGTAGTGAATATCGCTTGGCCCTTGTGCGCTCATCGCCATCGGGCTCATCATCAGACTCGCAATAAGGGTTGTCCACATCAGGCTGGATTGGAGACGCTTCATAAGGTTCCTTTGCTAAATTGGAATGCCGTTGTAATCAATTCTGCTGACTGCCTTGGCATGCATGCTTCGCGCAGCTTGACTATCGCATAGCAGGGCCGGTCGATTTGCGGATAACGAGGGTCGGCAGAACCATATGCTGTTCGCCCGGCACTAGTGTGGGTTCTTCGGATTGCTTCGCGTGCAACAGAGCATTAAACGCCGCATTCGCAATCTCTGCTCGGGGCAAGCTTACTGTCGTCAGGGGAGGCATGGTGAATGCGCTTAACTGAATATCGTCGTAACCGACTACCGAGATATCCTCGGGTACACGCAGTCCGGCATCAGCAATCGCGCCCATCGCGCCAATCGCCGTAAGGTCGTTCGATGCCATCACAGCCGTTGGCCGAGCCCCCGAAGCGAGAATCCGCTGCATCGCATCATGGCCGCCATCAACCCGGTGGTTGCCCTCTTCAATCAGTTTGGGGTTGTCGTCCAGATGGTCTCTCGCCGTGCTCTCCATAAATGTCTTGTAGCGCATTCGTGCCGAAGCGAGTCTCATGGGGCCGCTGATAAACGCAATCCTGTTGTGCCCCAGTTTGATGAGGTGATTCACCGCCGCATCAATACCAGCGGAGTAGTCGATACGAACACAACTTACTCCGGGCACAGGCGGTGCCGTATCCAGAAACACCAGCGGAATATGCCGGCGACTGAAGTCCTCGATCAGGCGGTCGTCCATCTCTGAAGTCATAATCGCAACCCCGTCCACCTTGCGCTGCAACATCCGCCTAACGCAAATCTTCATTCGTTCAGGGTCGTAATTTGTATTCGCGATCAGCACTTCCTGACCGTGCAGTACCGCAATATCTTCAAACGACTTCACGAGTTCTGGAAAGAAGGGATTCGTAATGTCAGAGATGATGAGGCCGAAGAGGTTGCTCCGGCCAGAGCCCAGTGCACGCGCGTTGGTATCCGGGTAAAAGTTGAGCGCCTCGATTGCCTGACGCACCCTTTCGGCAGTCTCAGGACTCACCTTTGCAGAGCCGTTCATCGTTCGCGATACCGTGGCAGTTGAAACCTTTGCGCGCTTCGCGACAGCTTTGATATTCATAGATTTACGTGAATTCCCGACATCTCGGTATACTCTCTACGACCATGTAAAGGCTTTCACTATTTTAGTGTATTTATTGGTTCCACCTTAAGGCCATGTGGATGGAGGAGTTAGATGAAGGCTTTGCTTCTATCGGAGTACAACCATCTCGAAATCAAAGACCTGCCCAATCCTGTGCCGGGCCCCGACGAGATTCTCATCCAGGTCTCAGCCTGCGGCATCTGCGGCAGCGACGTCCACGGATACGATGGGTCGACAGGGCGGCGTATCCCTCCCATTGTGATGGGCCACGAGGCGGCTGGAATCGTGGCGGGAGTGGGATCCGAGGTCATGAACTTCAAGCTGGGCGATCGCGTTACGTTCGACTCCACCGTTTATTGCGGCAAATGCGAATACTGCCTCAAGGGTGACGTGAATCTCTGCAATCAGCGCCAGGTAATCGGCGTCTCGTGCACGGAATTCCGCCGCCCCGGTGCATTTGCCGAGTTACTCACCGTCCCGGCGCGCATCGCCTATCGGCTTCCGGACAGCTTTTCCTTCGCCGAGGCGGCGATGCTTGAAGCTGTTTCCGTGGCGCTGCACGGTGTGGCCGAGTCTCAGATGAAGGCAGGGGACACGGTGCTGGTGATCGGCGCAGGCATGATCGGCTTGCTCCTCTTGCAGGCAGCGCGTGCCGCGGGATGTTCGCGCGTCTTTATCGCAGACGTGGATGCAACGCGGCTCGCATTGGCGGAGCGGCTCGGGGCAGACCGCACCATTCTGGCGTCCGGACAGCCTCTGATCGAGGACGTACTACAACAGACCGGTGGCAACGGTGTCGACGTGGTGCTGGAGGCTGTTGGCCGTGAGGAGACGATCGTGGGGGCCATCGATTGCGCCCGTAAGGGTGGGACCGTGGCGCTGGTCGGCAACATCTCCCCGCAGATCATGCTGCCCTTGCAAAAGGTGGTATCCCGCCAGATCCGACTGCAGGGATCGTGCGCCTCCGCCGGAGAATATCCGCAGGCCATCGAATTGATCGCGAGCGGAAAGATCAAGGTCGACTCGTTGATCACGGCGATCGCCCCGCTCAGTGACGGGCCATCGTGGTTCGACCGCCTGCATGCGCGCGAACCCAACCTGATGAAGATCGTCCTGGATCCGCGGCTCGCCGCCTCCCAGGAAGCTGGAGTCCAACAATGACGAATCCGCTCTTTGACCTCACCGGCCAAGTTGCCCTGGTAACGGGTACCAGCCGGTGGCTGGGCCAGTACTTCGCTCGGGCGCTAGCCAGGGCCGGTGCCGACCTCATCCTCACCAGTCGGCGCAAGGAAGATCTGCTGCCGTTCATCGGAGAGATCGAGGCGCTGGGCCGGCGCGCGATTCCACTCGATTTGGATGTGCGGCAGCAGCACAGTATTGAAACGATGGCGGAAGCCGCGGATGCCAGCTTCGGACGCATCGATATCCTCGTGAACAATGCCGGCTGTAATGTGCGCAAGCCCGCGCTCGACGTGACATGGGAGGATTGGAACCTAATCCTTGACACGAATCTGCGCGGCAGCTTCTTCGTCGCTCAGCAGATCGCCAAACGCATGGTGCCCCATGGGTATGGGCGTATCGTCAACATCGGCTCCGTGACGAGCGTCTTCGGCTATGCCGGCCTCGCTCCCTATGGAGCCAGCCGCGGGGGAATTCGGCAGCTCACGATGAGCCTTGCCGACGATTGGGGAAAGCACGGCATCACGGTCAACTGCCTCGCCCCGGGATGGTTTGAGACTGCACAGAATAAGGTCCTCTATGAGAACAAGGAGTGGGTCGATTATTTGGTCGACCGTATCCCCCTGAAGCGACCAGGTGCCCCCGATGACCTTGATGGTGCTATCGTATTTCTTGCCTCCGAGGCGAGCCGTTATATCACCGGCCAGACGCTGCTGGTAGACGGCGGCATCTCGACGGGTTCGATGCGTGCGACCGTTGCGCCCAAGGTTCCCCAGATTCACTGAACGATCTTCACTAGCCAGACCCATGAGGAGCACCATGAAGTTCACCCCATTCCACGCCACACTGTCGCTGGTTGCCCTCCTGGCATCGAGCATGTCCTTTGCGCAAAGCGCCCCGAGTGCCAGCCACGCCACCACGGCCGGTCAATTGAAGGTCTACTTCGTGGATGTCGAGGGTGGTCAGTCCACTCTCTTCGTCACGCCCGAAGGGCACTCGCTCCTGATCGATACGGGTTGGCCCGACCACGAAGGCCGTGATGCCAACCGTATCGTAGATGTGGCCAAGAAAGCTGGTTTGTCGCGGATTGACTACGTGCTGCTCACGCACTATCACGATGATCACGTTGGAGGAGTTCCGCAGCTCGTCGCCCGTATTCCGGTCGGCACCTTCATCGACCACGGCCCCAACCGGGAGCTCGATCACGGTGTAACCGAGCATGGATATGCGGAGTACCAGAAGGTCCTCGCCACCGGAAAATCGCAGCGCATTCTTGCTCATCCTGGCGATCTTCTTCCTATTCAGGGGATGACTGTGCGAGTGATCAGCGCGGATGGTTCGCTGATTGCGAACGCACTCCCCGGGGCCGGCGAGCCCAATCCCTACTGCAAGGTCTCCGAGGTCCGTCCCGCCGATCAGACGGAAAATGCTCGCTCGCTCGGCACCGAAATCACCTTTGGCAAGCTCAGGATTCTTGATCTTGGCGATCTGACCTGGGATAAGGAGATGCAACTGATGTGCCCGTCAAACAAGCTTGGGCATGTCGACATTCTCATCGTCTCGCATCACGGCTGGTACCAAAGTTCGAGCCCCGCATTGGTCGACGCCATCCACGCGCGCGTCTCGATCATGGACAATGGCGCGAAGAAGGGTGGCTCCATCCCGACGCTTGAGACGCTCTCGAAGGACCCCGGACTGGAGGCCCAGTGGCAGCTGCACTACTCGGATGAAGGTGGGTCCGCGCACAATACGGCCGAGCGATACATCGCGAATATTCAGGGCCCCGACGCCGGCCACTTCTTGGAATTGGTCGCAGAGAAAAACGGGAGTTTCGAGGTCAGTAATTCGCGGACTAACTTCACGCAGAAGTATCCAGCGAAACACTAAATGGCGGGTTGCGGCTCGACCCGCTCGATCTTGCCGAGGAGCAGGATGTAACTGCCGATCCCAATCACTAAATAGATTGCGGAGATGCCAAAGGCCCACGCGTAGGATCTTGTAGCCGCGACGACGTAGCCGGTGATGATCGGTGCGGCGATGCCGGAGAGTTGATTCGAGAAGTTGAGGATGCCTCCCACCGATCCGACACTACCGCGCGGAGAGATCATCGAGGGAATCGACCAGCCAACCGGTGCTGCTGCCGAAAGCCCCCCTATCGAAATGCTGATCCAGATCAGTGCGCGGAAGGCTGTGTGCGCATGGGCTGCACCAACGATACCGAGGCCGAAAGCGGTTCCGCACACAAGCACCGTCTTGCGCACACGGCTCGCGTCCCAGCCTCGTTGAATCAGCGAGTCCGAGACCCAGCCGCTCGCTAGATCGGTGACTGTCGCAAACAGCCACGGAACGCCGGTATAGAGAAACGAGTGGAGAAGGTCGATGTGCAGCGCATACGACAGATAGCTCGGCAGCCATGTGAGCAGCAGATAGAACGTGTAGTTGTAGGATCCAAAGCCCAGCGCCAGGCCCAACACCTTGCGTTGGCGAAGCAGATAGCCAAGCGAGGCGGCCTTGGGTTCCGGCTCCTGCAAAACTTCGGGCTCAACGTCCGCGATGTACGCCCGCTCGGCATCGCTCAGCAACGGATCGTCCTTCGGATCACGGTACACCTTCGTGAAGAGCAGGAAGTACAAAAAGCTGATCAGGCCGGTCGCGGCAAAACTCCATCTCCACCCAATCTTCAGTAGCAACACGCCAATGATCGGCACCCCGAGGGCCGAGGCGAATTTAGCCGCGGCGTCGAAGATCGAGGTGGCAAAGCTGCGCTCTTTCGCCGGAAACCAATATCCGATGGCCTTCGCGTTTGCAGGAAAGGTTGGCGCCTCGCCGATGCCTAGCAGAAATCTGGCGCCGAACAAGGCTCCCACCCCAGTACTAACGGCTGCCGCAAAGGAGGCGATGCTCCAGATGGCTGTGCTGATCCGGCCAACCCGCCGTACGCCGAACCGGTCCAGCAGCACGCCAACCGGCAGTTGGCACATGGCGTACGTCCAGTTGTAAGCCCCCGAAAGATATCCGAAGGTGATGTTCGAGACGCCAAATGCCGTGTAGAGCGCTGCATGCGAAACGGAGAGGTTGACCCTGTCAAAGTAGTTGACTAGAACGCCTAACCCGAGCAGCCAGGCGACATTCCACCGCCGCCCACGAGGAAGGTTCTGGCTGGTCGAGATGGATTCGTTGGGCAATAGTAGGTTTGCGTTTGCGCTTTGACGCGTAAGTATACGTGGGCGAAGGTACGGTCCGGAACCACGATTGAAATCTGGTGATTTTATCGGGGTTGACCGCTATTAGAAGTGCAGCAAGTATGCAATTTTCAAATAGATGGTTTTGCCGTCGTTCATCATCGAAGAGCTTGTCGGCGCGAAGATGGGGTCACTCGTATTGCAAAGTCCGTCGCTCTTGCGCATATACAGGGCGCTGTCGATGTTGGCAAAGTCTCCGATATATCCCAAATAGACTGCAGTACGAGGAGACGCCCCGCCGGAGCGAAAGGGCACACAACAAAATCATCGGAAGGGAAACGAGGGCGATGCACATGAAAACGTCAGTTTGGATAGTTGGCCAGGGGCTAAGAAGCAAGACTAATCGAAAACATTCTAACGGATGACACAATGCGTGCGATCAGTAAGAGGTTTTAGAGTTGCGTTGGGCAGTACCAATAAATTTGAGTACAGCTTCAGCACGAATAGCTCAGAACTTCTTGTACGCACTGTTGAACGACGGTCGCGGCTGTTCATGAATGTATGCGGACACGTCGAACGCATCTTGCGGAGATAGGATACCCTTCCGGTTCTGCGGCATGTTGTGTTGTACGAAAGCCGCCATCTTTCGCACGCCGTTCATTCCAGCGCCGTCATTGAATGAGTCTTTGCCATACAGCGGGGGAAACATGGGTGCTCGTCCCTGACCGCTTTCGCCGTGGCAACCTGCGCATTGCGTAGCGTAGATAGCGCGCCCACGGACGGGGTCTGGTTTCAGATCCGGAAGATTCACGAGTCCGCGCCCTCGGAAGGGCTGGTGGTTCGGCTGGGGTGTCGAGAGCCAGTTGATGTAATCGACGAGATTTCGCATCGCCTCCCCGTTGTAGTCGAGCGGTTGGCCGTTTTCACTACGAACGAAGCACTCTTGAATGCGGTCTTTCAAGCTGATGACGTGGCCAGCGCGCTCGTTATACATGGGGAAGAGAGTGGGAACGCCGACGACAGGAGATGCAAAAGGTTGCATCCCCCCTTCTGCATGGCAACTGGAACAACTCAACTTTGCGCCCGTGTAGCGAGTTGCGTAGAGGGGAGTCTCGTTGAAGATCAATAAGCCGCGGCGGATGCTCTCGCCCTTAGCATTGTTCGGAAGGGAGTCGGACGAAGGGGCCCTCCAAGCCATTCCCGGATGACGTTCGATGTTGTCCTGAAAGGACGACAGGTCTTTGACTCGAAAGCCGCCCACGATCGACCCCAGGTAGACAGTCAGAGTGAATCCAGCGAGCGCAATCACTGCGGAGACCTGTCTCACTCGTGTCCTTGATGGGTCGTCACGGGCTTGAATCCGAACTCACGATAAGCGGCTTGCGCTTGATCCGATTTCAGATAGTCCAGCCACGCGACTGCTGCAGAATGGTGCGGTGCATTCGTCACTAACCCTGCAGCGTAAATAGCGGTGGTGTTTTCGCTCGGCGGGATCTCGACTCCTTCGATTCGATTGCCAATCTTCTGCTGAAAGATCACCTCGGACGTCCAGACAACGCCAACGTCACTCTCTTTTTTCAAGATGCGCATGGGCGTCTGACGATGATGAATCTGCGTAAGAAAGACACTCCCTCTCGCGACTCGTGACTGGTAGACCGTAGTCGCGAGTTCGTCTCCTCCTGCCTTCTTGAGTGAAACGATGATCTGGTTTGCGACACCCTCATACTCCGGATTTGGCATCGATGCTCGAACGTCTTCTCTCGCGAGATCCTTCAAGCTAGTGATGTGCATTGGATTACCCGACTGCACCATCATCTCCAGATCGTTAGTCGTATAGGGAATGACTTCTTCTACTCGGCCATCCTTCCGGAGCCTCTCCAATTCCCTGGCTCCCGCCTCGTAGATGTCCGGTGCAATGCCGATGGTCAGGTTGCCGAGGGTAACCGTGTTGTCGTTAGCCATCTGCTTAAGCAAAACCCCCGGCGGTAAGGTCTCATAGAAGATATAGCCAGCAAGTTCAGGATGCAGTTTTTCGAATCCGGAAATCAGCTTCGGCAGCACGAAAAACTGATTGCCACCGATGAATAGAACCAACTTTGCACCAACGGGATTACCGTGCAGATCTGGCACGTTATCTATGTCTGGCACCTCGAACACAAAGCCTTTGTTGGCTGCAGGGTTGTTCAGACCCTTGCTCCATGGGGGCACGGTCTGCGCCTGCAACGTCAGAGTGAAGAGCGAGGTAAGCACGAGCACCAGCTTGAGCATTGTCAACTCATCTTTCTTCAAACAGTAATGTAGGTGTAGTGCCCTTCGGACTGTAACAAAGAGATGGTGGCAACCATGGCTGGAACAATCAGAACTCCAGGCAACGTGTGTGCCTCCATTTCTTTTACGATCTCGTCGGCCGGAGTTTTTAGCTCGTATTGCTCAACAAGAGCGTGGACTTGTTCCTCGGTTGCCGTATGACAGCTAAGGAATTTCACGCCTCTCTCCTGAAGTTGTTCGATCGAGGTGTCCTGGTAAATCGAACCGCGGTCCCGGGTGTCCGTGGAGGTAGTGGGCTTCTTGGAAAAAAAGATGTTGCGGACAGATGGCCTGCCGGTCTTGGGGTCATCCACTTTC
>VFSW01004807.1_pt1 | contig 20110 bp, 23 predicted proteins | sample 5358111 | NCBI WGS metagenome assembly VFSW01 (sample SAMN11554181, study PRJNA540505) | mine drainage metagenome | isolation source: sediment from site ElyBrook_90M | place: USA: Ely Copper Mine, Vershire, VT | collected 2017 | reverse complement strand
AAATTTTAAAAGTTACTTGACCTTTTTTAAAATGAGCAACTTTATAAAATTTTTACTATTTCGACAAACGTGAATTTTTTAAAGTTACTTTTTCACTCCATTAAAACAGGGAAATCGACATCGAACATCAAGGAGGACACCAAATATATTCAGGTCTTGAAGGGGTTTGAACCAGTTTGATCGAGCTCTCGACACTTTTGGGCCTCTTCGTGTGTGCCACAACAATTGTCTTGGTCGAGACGAAGTACTGTGTTGGGCGTCTTTGGAACATTGAGCAACGGAATGGACTTGTTTCCTTTCACCAACGTCAAGAGCCTGGTGAGCAGTTGTTCGTTTTCAATCTTGTCTCCATCAGTAACGTTCGAAATCAGTAGCATATCTAGATCAGTCCAGTCCAAATGGTTAAGTACTCCAGGCTCCAAAATGCGGATGAACGGAATTGCTCCGTGTTCTCTGACAGCCACAATCACAGGATGTCGGCGATCCAGACAAAGACGAGCCATGGGAAAATGATATATTGCAACGCAACCGGATTATCTACCCCAACACCCACAGATTCAACGGAACATTCTGCTAGAAATTTAAACCCAGATTCCTAAGACCGCTTCAAGGGCGCCTATTGTACCGGTATGAGGCATCTCATGAAATTCCAGTGTCGCAACAACTTTATAAAATGAGGAAATTTACAACAACAACATCAATTGACGGGCGCATTCGATGGTCTTGACATATTGATGTTCGTGGTCTGCTACCACAGCTCCAAGACTCTTGCGAAGTTCCTGTTGCAAATCCGTGGGGATCAGCCACCCACAGGACTGCTGATTGCTTGTGACGACCCCAGACCGGAACCAAGTGGTCAAAGCGAGAGTGACATAAGTGGATACAATTGGATCTATAACATCTCTCCGCAAAAGGGCCTTGCAGACATAAACAAAGAGCTCGCGGGCATCAGAGGGGTTTTCGGTCAAGTACTCGATGCTCAGACCGCCCGCCAAGCCCAAAATCATCTCAGCGCTGTCTCTGACTTGTTGTAGATGATGACTCGCCAGCATCTCCACAAGTTCAGGCATCCAACAACACGCCTCCACAGGAGCCGGTCTTCGATGTGATTTGGACTCGATACCGAAAAGAACACACAAGTCAGAGAAGTAGGATTCGAATGCTCTGGCGTCCCCAAAAAAGCGTTTGCAAACGATGAGGGAACCCGAATCCACTGGTGTGATTTCAAAGGCGATTTCCACCAGACAACCATCTTGCATAACAACGGCTGAGAGGAAGGGCGGAATGTCGCAACGGGTGATGTCGTATGTGCGTGGCTCCTGGGATAAAAATGACACTAGAAAATTGTCAACCTCCTTGACCGTCGCAGACGCACGCAGCGATCTCCAGCCTTGTGACAGAGAAAAAACAGGCATAGTGACATGACACTTCGAGTCGTCTGTGATACGATAGGAGCGCATGGTTGGGAAAGTAGGCATAGAAGGCGCACAGAACAGAGGAGGAAGAGAAGCCATGGGTGGAAGAGTGAGAGTCGCCATTGAACCCTGGGTGTGTTTTCTTATGTCATTCCGTGGATTCTTCTTGTGAATCTCAGGAGAACTCCGATTGCCGAAGTAATTCGATGGCACCTTGCAATCCTTTCAAACACGTGACCAATTGTACCCACTCGGGGCGTGAATTTTCGTTAAAACGTAACATACTCGAGGGAAGCTCCGTGACAGGAATAGGAACACTCAATCCTTTCAGGGTGCAAAGATAATGGATGATCAAAGTAATTTTATATTCGCATTGAATAGAAACATGTGTAATACTCTTGTCGTATTTGTGACACGCCTTGATAGAAACCTCCAACCATTGCTCAAACGAATCTCGAAGCTCTTTCACGGTGGGCATGATGAGTGAAATGTTTAGAGGTTGAGCTCGTGTTCGATTTTATCACGATGGGAAATTTCTATGCATATTTGGAAATAAATGGAAGAACTTTCCGAGTATGTGTTGCCGAATGGGTGTGTATTGTATTTGACAAATTTGGGTACAGCTGAACGAACGGATATTATTAAAGAAAAACAGATCGAGGGTATAATCACAATTGGCGACAACAGATCCCAACAAGCCCGTAAACATGCAGAATACGCCAAAGTTTGGGTCATTCATTTAATAGACGAAGAAGCTTCCGACATCCAAGCACATTTTGCGGATACACGACATTTCATAAACGCTATTTTTGCCCAGGGAGGTGCTGTACTTGTTCATTGTTGGGCTGGAATTTCTAGGAGTCCAACAATTGTCATGGCTTATCTCATACAAGAGTTTGGGATGACTTATCGCCAGGCATTTGCGTATGTGATGAAAAAACGCAAGATTATATGTCCAAATCCTTCGTTTGTAAAACAACTCAAAAAATTGGCTCGATCCTCCTCATAAACACCTCTTGAAGTGCACGCACCATGGAAGATTCTGGGAGCTTTGAAATCTCCTCATAAATGGATGACACCAAAACAGCTTGGACGAGGTTTGCGTCGCCCTCTGAATAAACAGCGAGCCCAAATATTTTCCCGTCTTCGTCGAGCAAAGGAGACGGTTGATAACATTTGGTGTTCTTATTGGTTACCAAGGTATGCTGGGTAATAATCGCATAAAAAAGCGCCAGACATGTTTCACAAATGAATCCAACATTTCGGTAAATTCAAAAGAATCAAAAGACTCAAAAGACTCTGAAGACGTGTTTGAAATCGGTTTTTTTTATAACCTCGTTTGAAACCATAACAAATGTACTTTGTGGGGTTCTTATTCTTGATTGCTATATTTATTATCATCCTATTTGCCGTGGGGGTGATCCCTTCTAAAGTTTGTTACGACTATGACTCTCCTCTAAATTTCTTTGTTTACCAAGAACCGAGTGCCTCGTATAGTGATGAACTGGTTAATTTATGGGTTTCCAAGACGTGGAGAAATGACGGTCGAAGAATACCATGTCGTTTAGAGACGTGTGCCAAACCAAATCCGGACAAAAAATTGATCATTTACAGTCACGGCAATGCCGAAAACTTGTTGTTGTGCTCTCAATTTGTTCGAGAATTAGCCGCCAACTTGGACAGTGATGTGGTGGCTTATGATTACTCTGGCTATGGGTTGAATGATTTTGACAAATTTGAACGAACTCCCGAGGGTATCAATATGACTCTTCAGTGTGTTTTGGATCATTTGTGGGAGTCTCATGGATATTCACCCACTAACACTTTGATCTGGGGTTATTCACTGGGCACAGGAGTGAGTACCTATATGGCCTCAAAACTCAGTAAGCAATCTACACCCCCTCGCGGATTAGTGCTCTTTGGGGCCTATTCTTCCATCTTGGATGTGGTCAAAGACCATGTCCACCCTGAAATTGCCAAATGGTTTCAGGAACGCTGGGATAACAAGGAAGCCATTCGATCTGTGACTTGTCCCATTTTGCTAATGCATGGACAGTCGGATTCATTGATTAAAGTCTCTCATGCCGAGACACTCGCCAAAGCCAACCCACGAGCCAAATTATATATCCATCCCAATACGGGACATACCAAATTTCATTTCGGAGAAACGGTCAAAGAAGTGAAAAAATGGCTCACAAATCTTCAGATTTGATAGTTTACATCAAAGTCACTCCCAAATCCATGTTTTTTCGTAAAGGCATTGGGCACATAATCGTTTTTAGCCATGGATTGCGCCGCCTGAATCATGGTTTTTGGGGCGTCCCAACGATCTAAAATCACTTCAATGAATTGGAGTGTCTCTGATTCTTGGGCCTGTTGTAGAGCGTCTGCGAATTCTTGTTCGGTTTGAACTTTGTACGACTTATTTTGGGCACCAAATACGTTTATTAAATCCGCATATTTCCACGGCTGTAGATCATTGAATTCTCCGTCGCCGATTAAGCGTTCGACCAGATACCCGTCATTATTTAGTAAGATAATAATCGGTTGAGTGTGGTAGCGTATCATGGTGGATAATTCTTGAGCTGTTAATTGGAAAGAACCATCTCCCACAAATAGATATGTTTTCCCAGGGTACCGTAAGGCCGCTCCTAAACAAGCACCAACAGTCCAACCGATCGAAGAGAAAAAAGTTTGAGACATAAAAGTTGTGTCATGGCTCAATGACATGTGGACACCTTCGAACAAAGCAGATCCGGTTTCACAAATAACTATTGATTGAGGTAACATGAGGTGTGAGGCAATTTGGAACAGGCGTTTCACGGTGAGTTTGGATTTTGTGGGGCGTTGATATGTTTTGGGGCGCTTGATGGCCTCCTTTTTCCAGTGAGGCCTCACGTGTTGTGCCAGGTATTCTAATACATAAGGCAGATGAACGTTTTCATAAGCTCTATTGTAGATCTTGATGCGATTCATGTTGATGGATATGGTTTTCTCCTCCGGAAACAACTCGGTAAATCCTCCAGAGTTAAAATCGGTGATTTTGTGACCGAGCAACAGGATACAGTCGGAAGACTCGACTCGTTTTCGGACTCCCATTTCACTTCGATTACCCTGATACACACCTAAGAATCCAGGTGTATCTTCACTCAATACGCCCTTCCCCATAATACAAGTGGCAAAAGGCAGGCGAGTTTTGTGAATCATTTTCTCTAATGGCTCTTGTAAACGAAAACGATCAATTTCAAAGTCTGCCACCACCACAGGTGACTGAGCCGAATGAATCGCTACTAAGAGTTCTTGCATGACACTTTCAAAGGCCTCAGGACACGCCTGAAACCGCTCAGGGTGAGCTAACGCCCGACTGGGTCGATCACAGGGGCTACCAACCACATTTGCAGGAATTCCAATGTACACTGGCCTCCGATGAAATTGCAGCACGGTGAGAACACGATCAATCTCTGAGAGTGCTATTTCTGGATTTCTGAGCACGGTTTGTGCCTCTGTAACCAATGAAAACATCTTTACGGGAATATCATAATCTTTTATGGTATGATGTAACGGTGATTGTTTCTTGTATTCTTCGTTACTGGGCCACCCATCAATAATCAAGACCGGTACATTTTCTGCAAAGGCCCCTGCAATACCATTGATGGCACTCAAGCTCCCCACCAGGTAAGTGGTGGAAATGGCTCCTAAACCATGGGTGCGTGCATAGCCATCTGCCGCGTAACTGGCATTAAGCTCATTGCAACAAGCAATGACTCGAACTCGTGAACGCTCCGCGTGCTGAAGGAAAGCCAGAGAACAATCTCCCACCACTGCAAACATGTCCTTGATGCCTATTTGGGCCAGGCGTTCCATTAGATAGTCAGCCACTGTGAAATGAGAACGACCCACCGCGGTACATACTTTGGACATTTGTTGATGACAGAAAACAAATCCAAAATTTATTAACACTTCTTGGACCTACATGCATGGATCGCTATCGTTTTCTGACACTTCGTCGGTATAGGCCGTTCTCGGTAGAGGCGCAGATACATGATCCATCAACTCGGGGGACGACAAGTAAGGTTTAGCTAGGGTAGTTGATTTATGAAAGGAACGATGACAAGCGAAACAAGCTCTGGGTCGAGTGAATCTAGAGAAGCGATTGTTTCTCAATAAAAACTTGAAATAGTTCATACGCCAAAGGACATATAAAGCGATAAATAAGAGCGCCAAAAAGATGATAAAAGTGAAGAGGGAGACATAATAACAGAAAGACATGTTCTGCTGTGCCACTTGAACATTCTTGTCGATCGAACCAATTTTGCGCATCATATTGTCAAAGGACTTTGGGACGTAGAGTTGAGCCAATTGTTGTTTTAGTGTCTCCACATCCTTGGCCAAATCTGGTGCGGTAGACATTTTTCTTCCTGTGTGAGATGTTCTCATGACAAGACTCACAGCAAATCCAACGCATTATCAAAAAACAATCATGTGTGATTCATTCTTTACCAATTATGTGGATGCAATCAATGGTTTTACCGACCAAACGACCGACCTAGTTCCTTCAATGATCTTTTTCTCACATAATAACTGTGGCTCGTTTTTCACTCCTAGTTATGATGGTACTTTTGTGACCAATCCCTTTTCCCAAGGTCAAACCCTCAGTATTAGTGGCTCACCTTGTTTTTTTATCCCCTGGAATTTTAAAGAGGTGGTTTTTACCTCAAATGCGGGTCGAACCTCAACTTTATTTGGGCCCTTTTTGTCTGTTGATACCACTAGCATCTTTTGGCAAAACAACAATGGTGCTGGTAATGATATTGATATGTTTCGGGACCCTATCCAATCCGTCCGATTTGTGACCATCCTCGATTGGACCTCACAGGCCTTGCTACCAATGTGTATGGGCGTAACGAATTTTATCGGTGAATACCCTCTCAGTCGATTTTTCCCACAGTCCGGGCGATGTGACGCTTTTATGGCGAACACATGGTGTACTAAATTTCTTCAAAACACCGAATGTTCTTGTTTTGCCGAATTACCTGGAATCGAAGCCAAAGCCAACCAATACCAGGTCAATCTCCCCGTAATCTGTTTTGGTCAGAATTGTTCTCTGCAAAAGAGCTACAAGACCAATAATATGTTATCCACACCTTGTAATATTTCCATCTGTCAGCAACGCATCAATCAGGCACCGGGCATTGTCAACACCTCGACGGATACCATTTACTGCGGCGGTCAATTTTTCAATCAATCGGGTCAAATTCCTGGACAACCCAGCGCTACTCCGCTCCCGGCACCCACGAACCCAACATCATCCGGCACGCCTTTTTATACCTGGATCATGTTGGGAGTGGCAGGGGTGCTATTCATCGTCTTGATTTTTCTCTTGTTTGCCGAAAAACCGAAAAAGGACTCGAATATCTTGAAACAAATTCATGAAATTTCGAAACAACAAGAACAACCTGATGAAACAGTATCAAAAACGGATATATTTGATTATTAAAGCGTGTCTCGTGAGTTAATACGGACACTTTTTCCAACACACAAAGAAATGGATCTCAAGTGGGAGTCTTTTTTACATCCCTCTTTACTGTCGGGATTGATCCATGAATATCAAGAACTGGCTGAGGTCACACCGGATATCCGTCGATGGATGACGGCTGCCTATCGCACTAAATATGGTTCAGGTCACGCACAAGCGATCCCCTGGAATCCGAAATGGACTGCGGAAGAGCTTCAAATCGTAATCAGCCAACTCTTGGCACCCCGTATCATGGAAGTGGAATGTAAAAGGCTCAATTTACCCACGGACAATTTGTTTCTTCTGGTGGAATCCCAGCCCAAGATCATCTCTACCAATTCGATTCCTCGATGGGAACGAGATTTTCTTCAAACACATTCGGAAATTGATTGTCATTCTATGGGACTGTCTTGTCTATCTGGTCTGAAGCCTTTTCTCATCGTTCAGCCCCGTGTCACTTTTATCAAAACCTTTCGAATTCGCACTGTGAAACCAGACTCTTTATTTGTCTCTGGTCGGATTTACGTGGTCTGGGATGACTCCACTCCCTTGTATGCCTGTCAATTGGTCCACAAGATATTGACGGATCTTCGTGTCACAATGTTACCTACCATACCCGTGTCAGAAGCATTAACAATACCCGTGCACTCATTACCAGGGCAACCCCTCACATTCCCCGTAGCCTGTACATTTGATTATTTTCGTTCGGTTCAAGTGGCATCGGATATTCTTACGACTTCGTTTGCTTTTTCCAATTACAAAATGCAACAGTTTTTGACACGTATTAGTTGTTCTGGGTCGCTCACCACATTTCTTTCTTCTCGAGAGGCGACCCCGATTGCTTATTGGCTTTCTCACCCATCCACGGTTTCTGAGACTGCAGCTTTTTGTCCTTATTACTCGGGAATTCGCAAGTATTATCGTGCACCAACATTGAAAGGTGGATTTCTTTTTGGGATTTCTGGCACCGGAAAAACCTACCAGATGATGAAATACATCATGGATCAAACAGAAGAGAAATTACCCACTCTCTATGTTTTGACCGCCGACGACCGTTCTGTGATTGAAACATTTGTGAGTCATCGTACGGAAACCAAGGATATCGTGGCTTACTGGGAGGCTCGAGATCTGAAAAGATATCCACTAGCTGGTCAAAAGCTTATTTTAGTGAATCATACCCTCCTAGCTCGCTCCAAGATGCTACGAGATCGCTTTGCGAAAATGACATTCTCACGTCTGGTATTGGATCCATTTGAAACAACCTCTACGAATCACACCAATGGATTCATCTACGACAAAATCTGGTTATTGACTTCTCGTATGAAGCCCGAACTAACCGAAGAACTGTTTGATAAATTGGGCTTGTTGGATTGTTTCGTGGTCGGATTTCGCCGAAAACATCCTCAATACCCTCTGATGCAATCAGCTTTGTTTAGGACACTCGGGATGGCTTTTACTGATACGAGCCACTTGAGCATTACATTACCTTTTGCCAGCCTCACTTCCGTTTGCTCTCATCGACCCGCAGATTTATTGCCTCTACATCGAATTTGTGATACTCTATTATCTGTCATTGCTGAGGGAAACGAGAGTGTGTCTGCACGCCTGGTTCATTTTTTGTGCTGCTTGGAAGCCGGGGTGCCTTTCACCGACTCGGAAATGGATCAGTCGCTTTCCGACATTATGTATGCCCTCCGGAGCCGAGATAGCCCCGATGTCCATCTTCAGGCGATCAACGAATTACCTACTCAAAAACTGGAAGTCACACCAGCCACAGAAACCACATGCAGTATCTGCTTTATGACTTTTGAAGACCCTGTGCGCAACCAAGTGTGCCGACACATCTTTTGCCACCAATGCATGAAAGAATGGTTACGCAGAGACGTACGTTGTCCCGTGTGCCGCCAAAATCTCACCGATGAATTTGTGGCCGTGTTGTTTTCTGCCCTGGGGAAACGCAAACGAGACAATGATGAGACCCCCGTTCACTCTTTTTCTCGATTTATTCATAATCAGCGATCGGAGACGCTGTGCACCATGTTATCCAAGGATACCATTCTTAGCCCCACCATTATTTTCACTCACTATCGTTCACTAGTGCCCAAATATGCGGCTGTGATCAAATTGCGATCGACTCGCCGTGTATTGGAATTACCACGTAAGCTGAATGTCTCTGAGCTACAATCCCTGCGCAAGACGTTTGATCAATTCGATACCTTTGTGGTATTGGGAGAAAACATGAGTTTATTTGCCAAGGACCATCGTTTTAAACATGTTTATCTCATGGATATCATTGGTCAACCAGATCCTCTTATTTCCACGTACAATGATTTTCGCCATGCGTTGACCAAGTGTTTTTTTTACACCCATGGCACTTTTCATCACATGATATTTCATGATGTGAATCACTACACCAACAAGTTTGGTAACAATGTGGACATGATAACAGGATTTCGACCCAAGAAGATGTTAACCATGTATCGTGCGTTTTTGAAAACCGTTGGCATCCTACCATGACTTAAAAAACCTCTCCTACCATGCCTGATTTTTCTCACCTGGTCTCCCAGCGCCCTTTAACCTTTGTAAAATTTTCAGCCACCTGGTGTGGCCCTTGTAGGCAAATTGCTCCCGAATATAAGAAATTGTGTGACACCCACCAACAGGCTGCCGCTTTCTTGAATGTGGATGTTGACACGCAAGTGAACGGAATTCCACCTGTGCGTGCATTGCCTACTTTCCATTTTTATTATCAAGGCAAGTTGAAGAACTCCATGACGGGGTCAAATCCGGATCGGCTAAAAGAATTTGTGGGGTCTTGTTTGTCGTCCGTAGAAAGCACCAACGAGACAAATATCCGTTAATGTAAATGCGGCAATCTTGATCCACAAACACTGAACGCAAACAATTCCGATCAACATCCCTCAATTTCACTTGATAAACGACTTCATGACAAATAGGACAAGTCTCTCCCGGAGACTCTGCGGCATCAGTCCACTGCACCCGCCAAACTTCGTCTTTACGAGAAGAGAGTGCCCGCTCCTTGAAACCATCCCGCCAACCGTTTTCATTGACTGAAAGCACCGGTAGAGTGGAACCCATCCCCGGCTCTGCGAAGTGTGTGACGAGGTAGCAGTTGGACTCGTTGAAAAATTCAGAGATCCAAATCCAGACATTTGATCGCTTCGGTTGAGAGAAATGTCGATCAGACATACATCTATGATGTTGTTCCGGATATTGTACAGGGTTTATATGTTGTGTGGACAAATGTTGCCAAAATAAAAAGTCTTCTTTAGACATTGATAATATTTATTGTGGTGCAAAGTGCCTTGAACCTCCCACAGCATAAAACTCAAACAATGTGGTTTCAATGGATTTACCGAGAACAAGTCGGTAATCGTAGTTTTTATCAGCGCCTGGCTTATATTAAAGAACAATTTTATGACCGGGTCGCTTCCGCTGAATATTGGAACTATTTTGTGCGTGACAAGGATCTACACATGCTTTGTGAAATGAGAGATCTCTCCGGGTGTGTGATGGCGTTTGTGGCGGTCAAGGTGGTTAATGAGGCCGAGTGGTTTTTAGAATTGGTGTGTTCGAGAGAAGATGCTATCCCTGGGAAAGGTCGAGCCGTGCTCAAAGAATTAGAGCGAAATGCATTGGATTCTGGCGTTAAAAAGTTATCCTTGATGTCTATTCCTTCCGCCATCACTTTCTATCATCACTTGGGTTTTGAGTTTATAGACCCTAAACATCAAGAGGGATGGAGGCTCATCCAAGAATTACAGAGATATCATCTGCGTGTTCATGAAGAAATTCTCGAGAAACGGAGTGTATATGTATTGTTGCAAAAGTTAGCTGCCCTTCCAGGATGGGGCACTGGTTGCGCGAAAGATGGTCTGGTCATGTGTAAATGTCTATAGTCTGCAATTGCGTCTGATTTCTTTTCCCATGTAAACACTAAAAAATGTCATTGGAAGAACGTGTGATCGACTACATGAGGCATAAAGAAGAATCATCCACAGCCCATGAATTAAGTCTCCACTTGAGAGTACCTCGACACGAGATAAACCGGGCTCTTTATAAACTACAAGAACAAGATCGAGTCTATTCTAATTCCAAAACTCACCCCTCATGGGACTTGAACGAAATCCGACCAGCACAACTCACAACCACATTGGTTGTACTCGTTGATTTGAATCATGTGGACGATTGTCTCGACGAATTAATACCTTATGCTGAACGGGATGAAAACCTACGAGTATTGGTTTTTTCAGATTATAGGGCCATGCAATGTCATCCAAGCATCCAACTATTTCAAAGACCTGGAAACAATACGCTCCAAATCATTTGGAAAGTCGCCGAATATATCATGCTTTATCCCAGCCTAAAGTACCAATTTGTGGTGGCAACGAAAGACCAGAGCTGTAGCGACCTAAAGAAAATGGTGGAACAATACAACCAAGATTTGTCATTTGTGACAAGTTGGGAAGAATTAAAGATGTTTGTTGAATGACCAATGAATGACCAATAAATGAATACTGGATACATTCCCTTTGTGGTAATGGGAATTCTGTTAATGACAGTGATTATCCTTTCGCTAGTCTTTTGGTTGCCCGAATATACAACCAGCAAAGAAATGATCAAAGTCGCACCCACAGTCACGGGAAACTCAAATTCATATGATTTATTCAGAAGTCTTTTCGAAAAACAGAAGAAAAATCCGGCTAGTTAGGCTTGGCACGCTTGGCAGCCGGAGGAGCGGATTCAGCGCCCGGGGTGGGCGGTACAGGTTCAACAGGCTTTTGAGGGACTTCCACGGATACAGGAGCCGGCTTTGCATAAGCACTTGCCAGAGGTATCTCCGAAGAAGAAGATGATGAGGAAGAGGAGGAAATGGATCTTTCTTGTTCCAATTTTCTCTTGGTGGTTACAGGTGGCACTGCTGAATCACCCACAATTACGACACGCAAACGAGTCGACACTTTAATCTTGCTGTCGCGAAGAGTGACTTTTTCGATCTCCACCACCAATTCAGGAAGCTCTTTGCCCGCCAAATTGGAAAAATGAATAGGGTTGCCATGAATATCCTCAATCAAACAAATGGATGAATCAATGTCGAAAGCGTTTTGGCCCTTCTTTTTCATGGGTACGGGGATAAACATGGAGGGCGGCCAATTTCCAACCGGGTTCGGATTTTGTTCAGTGGCTTGTTTGGCTTCTCCAGCCTTATAAACACCACTCCACAGGGCCTCCAAAACTGGCTTGCTGCCGATCTTCTTCTTAATACCGAGTTCAGTGAGGTGGTCAAACACATAGTCGAAAATGACATTCTCAATTCTGTCTTTGATGAGTGCTTCCATTTCCGGAGTCAGAGTGATGGCCATACTGTGACTCTTGGGATCACCAGCAAAAGGTTTGACTCCGGAAAAGCTCTTGACATTTTCCAACTGGAAGCATAGTCTGCGTTTTCTTGAACGGTCTCCGTAATACACTTCAATATAGTTGACAAAACCTGGTTGTTTGGTTGCTGGCACCACCCAAGTCTTTTCTTTCTTCTCACTGAAGAAGATCTTGCTCTTGTCAATCTCAGCTAAAGGGATGGCAGGCTCAGCCATTTTTTGAGGCAAAGAGGATGAGAAATGAGGAGTGAAACGCAAATCGAATATAGCTATACTCTATCTTTATCGACATTCAAGAACTTTTTATCATTAACAGTCAAGTATTCAACAATAAATAAATGGACTTTGATCAGCCCTCGTACAGTCAATATGATTATGACGACACTTCAGTCGACCCGTCAGTGCAAGATGACACGTCAGTGCCAACCTCAGCGCAATATGACACTTCAGCGCCACCAGTGACCAAACAACAACACTCACCGCCTCAGAAAAAGAAAAAGTTGACCACGGAACAAATCATTGCTATTGTTTTGGTGTGTATGGTGTTGGTGGGAATTGCCATGATGGTTCTGGCGTTTTTGGGCATCTTTGACGTCACAGGGCCAACTGTGAGTCTAACTCCATCACTAACCATAACAACGGCTGTGTTACCAACGTACGTGCCATTATTGAAATCAAGCTAAAGATATTTTATTTGCGCCCGATTAACACCTCGAAATTGACATGAAGGTCAAACAAGGTGCCAACACATCGATTGCTCTTCCAAATGGTCGCATCGCTCCGACGTATCTTGTATCGAAGGCGTCCCGGCATCCTGAACGTTTCCCATTGCAATCCACGTGTGTGGGCGACCACAGAGCCAATACCGTACTTTTGCATCACAAAACTCTCCAGACAGACTAAATGGCGGCTCAGGTATTGATCATACATACTCTGGTCACCATGTGTGAAAAACTGCTCAAAGTCTTGGAGATGAACCGTATCTTTGAATACAACAAGGCCGTCACCAAGTTCAATCGTCTCCTCGGGTTGGTCGTCTGGTTCGGGTAGCCACATGGGAACAGGGGACGACCTGATGAGCGGTGGTACACAAAGTCTCTTGGTATCTCTTTCTTTCAATTCCAAAAAGGATTTCCTTTTCTCTACATGGCGAATTCTGGCTTGAAGCACCGCCAGGGTTTCGTTCAGGCTCGAAAGCTCCTCTGCGACATCCATCGGCAGTCCAAGATATATATTGATGTAGTCAACAGCAATCACCACATAATTAGAATTTTCTTAGATTCGAAACATCTTTTTCTAGGTCGACGAAAATTACGCGAGCATATAGGTCTTCGAGTTGCTTGATGCGTAATCGAATGGAAGAAATTTTTTGGTACCATTTGGTTGCGTGATAGCGCTTCCAGTCTTGATCTGTACATGGAGATCATTAGGTGGTGATAAAAAAATTCAATGAAACAACCTACCCAAAATTTGTCGCTCTTGGTTTTGTGAGGGTTTAAAATTTGAAATGGCCCTCAGATCTTCATGGATGCGTTTTTCCAATTGAGGTAGTAATGACACAACCCTTTGGTCAACCTCGTCTGACTGCAAAGATTGCTCTGCCGTCAAATATTTGTCCACATTGTGCTTGAGACACCGGTAACGATCCATGATGTCTTGCAAGAGTGGAACATCTTTCGAAAGCAAATGGGTCCACTCGTCCATGGTCGGCTTGTTGTTTCTCTGACACAAAATAAATGAGTTACACTCCAGTGGTTCCCAAATGTATGGTTTTTTGTGATGTGAGAGGAGATTTTAGTCTATTGTTTACACTTTTTACCCAAGTTATGAAAATTGCCCAGTATGAAAATAAAAAATGGTCCTGGACGTGTCGGAATACCACCGTCATCTGTCTGGGAAATTTCGTGGATCGATATGAACCTGTGTGTCTCAACAGAATTGGTATATCGACTCGTAATGCCATTATTGAACAAAAATTGATTCTCTCGGCTTTTATCGATTTACAACAACAGTCGAGCGATCAGAACAATCAATTTGTAGTACTTATGGGTGACCATGAGCTCGGTTGTTTGTTACGTTGGCCCGATTATGAAATCTGTCAAATGGCCTTTCCTGAGAACGCCGTAGACCAAGAGATGCACACAAAATTTGTGGAAGAAGAACTGAGACCCTTTTGTGCCCAACAAGGCCTGATTGCTGGTTGGGGTCGAGAGGGCGCTCAGATTTATTTTTGTCGTGGAGGCTTAGATTATAAGTGGATGTCTACCAGTCCCTGGAAATTCCGTTCGATTTCTGACATGAATACCAAATGGAGGCGCTGGATGGAGAAGAAAAGGGAACGATGGTTACATTCGTTGAAAGACCCAGATTCGATTATCTTTTCCACGAAAATGTCAATCTGGCCTCAAGAGTGGCGAAATTTTGATGAGGAGCAAGTCAATGTGGTATTGGGCTCAGACCCTCATCCTCGATTTGTCCAGAGCCGGTTACCCATTCAACAGTTGATGAAACAAACCTATGGTTTACGCAAGCCCATGTGTTCCAAAACAGTCAATTCACTGATTACTATTGGGACCCATCGGATTTCTCATTTCACAATGGCGGCCTCTCCTGATATGACTTCAACGGACCAAATTTATCATATTCATAATTGTATGGCAGACGTATTTTGTCGGTACCCTGAGGATGATCGACAGCCCCAGGCCTTAGAGTTTAGTCTGTATGAAAATGGGTCTCAGGAAGCCCTTTATTTAGAATGTAAGACGCTGAGATTGCCGGATATGGATTACATCTTGTATGCGAATGAGCGCTTATTCGGTGTTCAAACTTGCTTGGCACCCATGAATCATTCAGTGGATTTCATACCCCTTACCGCTGTTGAACAAGCCGTATTACCCTCTAAAGAAGGGAATAATGTTAATATTCGTCAATTGATCCTATTACTCTTCTCTGCCGATGAGAAGCAAATATTGCTATTAAATGAACCTTGTGAGATTCAAAGGCGTAAATGGAACTTACCAGGTACTTCTTTTCACCAAGAGGACATGGAAGGTGCCCTTCATGGTGCGGTGAAACGCCTGACAGGGTTCGAATGTGAAGACTTGACTCTACTCAAAGGTACGACCGTGGACTATTCAGAAAATACCCGTGTATGGGTGAGAACGGCCAAAGGCTCTGCTTGGATTGATCCCAAAAAAGCTCGATGGGTTGATTATGACAAAGTTTGGTCGACTGAAGTCGTCAATTCAATGACCGGTACGTGTCTGTGTTTTTTGTCCTATGCTGGTATCATACCGAGTTCTTTGGCCTCAACCTCTTATTGCCCTGGATGGATGACCAGGCTCCCAAACTCATGAAACAACAACACTTGAATCCTGTGAGGGACATCCCATGGTCGTGTCCACAAAGAGATAAATAAAAAATGCAATGAGAAACATGGCCATGTAGAGATAAAATTTGTACCGCTCGTGAACTGTAAATATTTCTAGTGTAGTTTCAACAATCCCCCAAAAGGAGACCCAAAAAATGATGTACAGAATATTTATGCCCAAATCACGTGCGTTTTGCTTGATATCTGCCATTTTTATTGAGTTACATAACAAAAGCTAATACTTGAGAATAACAAAAAAACCCCATGATCGATCCTTTTGAAAAAGGACGACAAAAGATAAATCGTGTTTCTATTCACTGGTATCTATTAGCGGTTATTTTGTGTGGTATCATATCAATGGTCTCTTTGTATTGGTCTTGGGCCGCCATGAAAACCACAGGCAGGTGTGTGTGTCAAGATCTTTTGAATGAGTCGACAGGTGGACAAAGGCATTATGTGGTCGCCTAGGAAGTCGCATTCATGGTATCGGTACGAAGAGTTTCATTCAGAGGCGACGAAAAAATGACATGTAACAGACCACCTGGCTTATTGCCTTCAAAGGCCATAGCAAGATTACAACCAAACAGCGGATCTCGATAATCAGTGGCCAAATTACTAATTTGAGGGACCATTTGTGCTTTAGTGGTATCCACGTAACTCGTGCTCTGATTGATGGCGACAAAAACGACCTGGGGATATTGAGAGGAGGGAACGTGACCTAATGCAACAGGAGCTTGATCCAAGACATTATTTTGGTTGGCTGAAATCGCCAGAATCAAAAATTGTGGATCCACCGACAAAAAATAACCAAAGGCGCCCAAAGTGTTGGAAGTTGCGAAAGGGTCATTTACCGTCTGGATCAGCGCCAGGAGCGTTTTATCTGTCGATCGACCATAGACATATACAGAACCGCCGATACCTGGTGTGCCTGTTGCCCCAGAGCCATTTGGTAACGTCGGAGCCCCTACAATGATTATATTGCCGTCATTACTAACGACCACACTCACTCCAAAATCTTGATTTTTCCCCGGTCCATTTAGAATTTGACGAAAATCCCAGTTACGTGTGGTATCATTTCGTTGGAAATAAGTGATTTGATAACTGGGAGTGACAGCACCGCCGTAACAATTGGTTCCAGGGATTCGAACAGAAGAAATTAAACAGTCGTTCCCAATTGCAAAATCTTTCCCAAAGGATAGTTTTTGATCAAACGAAAAAGGGGTCTTGGAATACGAATCGAATAACTGAACGACACCGACTAAGAGTTGTGAGGTTCGATTTTGTTCTTCAAATATCGCAATCAAGGCTCCATTTTGTTTTGCAAAACCAAAATTGGCTCGAACCGCGACTACTCGAGCACTGTTTTGTAGATTGACCGTAGTTCGAATAATTTGTCCAAAATCATCACCTTGTAGAATTTGATGACTAATTGGGTCACACACGTAATCTAAACCGGCCGCCTGGCACCCAAAGGGATTGTGCATGCCCAGACCACAATTGTAAATCCAATCGGGCGAAACAATTTGTCCAGTACTCGAGGGATCGACGGGGAGTGTATAGGTGGCCACAAATCCCACCAACTGCAAAAAGGGAAATAGAGCTGCGGATGTGCTATTCCCTTGCTGAGGTGAACGGTAACCCACATAGAGTCGATAGCCATCTTTGGACATGGCAATCGAGGCATATCCTATACTCCCTACTGAACTAGCCGTAATGTTTACGCTGGGTGGGTTTTGCGTCCCGGTGGGATCTGTAGGCAAACAATTGAAATAAATGACATTATGTTGTTGTTGATAAGCGGTCTTATAGATGGTGTAATCGAGGGAAGTGCCTCCCGTGATGGTATACTGGGCAAAAGCCGAATAGCCATTATCAAAAGAAGAAACAAATTGTTGCCCATCTGTCGAAATCGCACAAAACCCCATGCCCTCAGGCGGAATTTGTAAAGGTTTGGAAATGGTGCTGGTAAAAGGGATCACCCCTGGAGCAAATGGTGGTGTGGTGGGGATAGGTTGGGTGGAGGTGACATCACTTCCCACACTCACCAAAGGAGTAACAATTTTACCCCAATCCGCGATATCCCTCAGTGTACCAGGAACTACTGCTTGCAATTGAATTTCTTTCAGGGGTGGTATGGAAACCGTTGGGGTGACTGTTATGGTCGGGGTGACCACCACAACGGTTGAGACTCGAATGAAAGCCAGTAAAAAAGCAGAAACAATCAACAGAGTCAGTGCTAAAGATCCCAGAACATAGGATAAGATTTGAACGGCAGGCATTTTTATTGCAATCAAATTTATTTCACCGTCAGAAAGAAAACATGGAGATCTGGCGATCTTCCCAGTTGCTGGTGAATCGCACTATTGTTCATGAGGTGCATACGGAGCGCGGGAAATTATACGAGGTCAAAGATGACGCAAAAGGGCCTCATTATCTACTACGTGTGTACGATGCTTCTTCCCAATTATCAGAGTGGGGGATAGCTCCGGGTGTTCTCAAATCTCTTTCCTCTTTCTGTTGGAGTCATCCTCATCTCTTGCGAGTCATTGATGTGGATCTTGTATTTACGTGTACCACCATGGACAACCCGAATTGTCGTGAAGCCTTTGTTTTGCTCTTGTTTGAATTGGCCTCTGGAAATCTTGAACACTGGTTAACGGTGAAACATGCCACCAGTCATCCAGATATGATTCTCCAATTGGCCAATGATATTTTACAAGGATTAACATTCCTACACAAGAACCATTTTGTGCATCGTCGTTTGACAACTCCCAATATCTTGCTTGTAGAACACTCCGATGGCTTCCGTGCGAAGTTGGGTGATTTTTATGATTTATCCGTCTATTACCCAGGAAGTTCTTCTTCTCCCATACCGCTTTCTGATCGAGATTGCTTATATGCGGCTCCAGAGATATTGGCTGGATTTCCGAATTATACCCCAGCATCAGACATGTGGTCTTTCGGTATTTTGTTGCATGAGATGATATTCGGTTTGGAGCAGCATCCTTTTTATCAGTCCAGTAAGGACAACCGATGGTTCAAAAGAAATCAGAAGGACTATGTCCTCAATGCAATTTTCAGTGTCATGGGAACGCCTCCGGTCGCTTGGAGGGAGACTTTTTTACATAGTCGTGATATAGCATCGCAAGTGTATCCGGCTCACGAACTGTTAAGTCTCTTAAAAGGCAAAGACAGCCAAAAAACCAAAGAATTTGAAGTGATTTTGACGCTTATCGAGAAATGTCTTCGACTTCATCCGGGTGAGCGTATTAAAGCCACCGAAGCTCTTCAATATTTTCATGATAAACGTCCTGTTCGCGGGAGCATTTGTGCGCCTCCGAAATGTCATCGAGTATACCATTTAGCCATAAGAAAACCCATCATTGAAAGAATTGAAAGGGACGTGTCCGAGGGCCTAATCAGCTTTCAATCAGCACTCATGGCGATTTGGTTATTTGATGTCAATCGGCAATTGGCTCCAATCACAGAGTGGGAGGACCTCTTTCAAGCCTGTTGTTTAGTGAGTCTGAAAATGCTCAATAATGTAGATGATGTGAGCCCTTTAGTCAAAGGCCTGATTGCCAGTCAATATCGCCTAAAAGTAATTGAATATGAACGTCAACTGGTTAGCGCGATGAAACGAGGAGGTTTCTTTGTTGATCATTTTGTAAATCGACCAAAGACCATGTCTATTTTCCAAAAATTGTATCGAGAGACATTGAAACTCTAAAGTCTGAGATCATATGCTTTTTTTTTGTTTTCATCAGACAAGACCTCGTAGGCTTTCTGAATTTTGAGAAATAACTGCTTGTCCTTGTCGCTCTTATCGGGATGATACAACGAGGCCAATTTGCGATAAGCAAAACCAATCATTTCTTGAGAAGCAGAGGGATCAAGTTGTAGGGTCTTGTAGTGGGTCTCTTCTTTTGGTGGTGGACGGCTTGCTGAGCGTCTCAATTCTTCTGTTAAGCGCGAGATGTCCGCATTAAGCTGATCAAAAAAGCCAGGCTTCTTGACAAAGCATTTCATGGTGCGAAGCGATTGACACATCTTCCATTTTTCGTCGTGCCTGGACAGCCTCTTGACGCCGGACAAGAATCGACCAATCGGACAACCTTCGTAGTTTTGAGCAGGTACAATCAGGGTGTTGGAATGCTTGGCTTCAAAATCTTGACAGAGCCGAAGCATGCGCTTAAATTCATTTGATTCAAATTTGGGTTCTGTCGACTGAAACATCTCTTTGAAGCACTCCAGATCACGATAGGCCTCTTTGTCGTCCAAGGTCATGGAACGCCAACGGTTCTTAATTTTCCACATCCACGGCCCAAAGCGCTCCGTGTAGCGGTGAATAACCTGACCGCTCCTTTCATAGACCAAGGCCTCTTCAATCATGGAGGGATCCATGTGAAAT
>VFSW01004806.1_pt1 | contig 20111 bp, 20 predicted proteins | sample 5358111 | NCBI WGS metagenome assembly VFSW01 (sample SAMN11554181, study PRJNA540505) | mine drainage metagenome | isolation source: sediment from site ElyBrook_90M | place: USA: Ely Copper Mine, Vershire, VT | collected 2017 | reverse complement strand
GGGGACGCTACACGGTGAATGGACGTGGTGACCATCCGGACGAGCCTCCCCCGGGCGTAGCGCTTTTTTACCTCGGTGATCTCGACCTCCGCTTCATCCCCCTCGACGGTGAAGGGGACGAACAGGGCGAGATCGGAAACTCTTCCTACGCCGTCGCCGCCGAATGCTACATCCCCGATTACCGTCTCTACTCGATCGCCGATCTTCAAAACCGCACCTATCCTTCCCTGCCCGGTTTCGCCGCCCACCAAGAGTCACGGCACATCCGTCATGACTCCTGTTTAGCACCATCCGGAACGCCCGTAAACCATTTCCCTTTACATCCGGGGCAAATGTTGGTAATGACCTCCCCAAAAGCGCGTCGAGAGGAAACTGTTTGGAAAACGAGAATGTTCATCGCATCACCCGGGAAGGCCGGGAGATCATCCTGATCGGAACGGCCCATGTCTCCCGGGAGAGCGCCGACCTAGTGGAACGGGTCATCGCCGAGGAAAAGCCGGATACAGTCTGCGTCGAGCTCTGCAAACCGCGCTACGAGGCGATCCGGCAGCAGGACAAATGGCAGCAGACCGACATCGTCAAGGTGATCCGGGAAAAGCGAACCTCCATCCTCCTCTCGCAGCTCATCATGGCCTCGCTCCAGCGGAAAATCGCCCAGAAACTCAATATTATCCCGGGCGCGGAGATGCTCCGCGCGATAGCCCAGGCGGAGGAGATCGGGGCCCAGATCGTTCTCGCCGCCCGGGAAATCCGGGTGACGCTCCTGCGCACCTGGCGGAAGATGGGCTTCTGGAGCAAAATGAAGGTCCTTCCCGACATCCTCCTGTCGCTCATCGCCACCGACGAGATCACCGAAGAGGAGATCGAAAAGCTCAAACAGCATGACGTCCTGGAGCTGGCACTGCAGACCGTCGGGGAAAAGCTGCCGGGATTGAAGGCCACCCTGATCGACGAGCGGGATCTCTACCTCGCCCATACCATCGGCCACGCACCCGGCAACCGGATCGTTGCGGTCGTCGGCGCGGGGCACGTGCCGGGCATCCTTGAACACCTCGACGATGAAGTCGACATCGAAATGCTCAACAAGATACCCGAGCTGGGGATCTGGGGGAGATTTGCCGGCTGGTTCTTTTCGCTCGCCATCGTGGGCCTCTTTATCGCCGGATTCTTCTATTCGGGCTCCCAGGCCAGTCTGAAGATGATCACCTGGTGGGCCGCGATCACCGCCAGCTTCTCGGCGCTCGGGGCGCTCATCATGTTGGCCCATCCCTTGACGATCGCGGCCTCGGCGATCGCTGCTCCCGTCACCACACTGCACCCCCTGATCGCCGCCGGCTGGGTCGCGGGACTCGTCGAGGCGACGCTGAGGAAGCCGCAGGTCAAGGACTTCCTGGCGCTGGGGAGCGATATCGTCTCGGTCCGGGGGTTCTTCCGGAACAAGATCACCCGCCTGCTCTTGCTTGTCGCCATCGTCAACCTCACCACCTCCATCGGTACCTTTGTCGCCATTCCGGTGATCATGAGGTTCTTCTAAGCGGGATGCTGTCATGAGCGAAAAGCGATCGATGCTCTGCCCGAACTGCCGCAAACTGATCAGCAGCGACGAGCCTGCTTGCCCCTACTGCGGGACATCCCGTCCCGGCTCGCTCTGGAAACGGGGGATCGGCGGGGGGCTTTCGTTGCTCCGCCTCGACCCGGTCAAGGCGATCATCACCATCAATGCCGCGTTCTACCTCTTTTCACTCCTCTTGGATCCAGCAGCCCTCGGCCTTTCGGCGAATCCCATGACGTTCCTGTCTCCATCGGACGGAAGCCTTTTTCTCCTCGGCGCAACCGGAACCCTGCCGATCGCCGTCTACGGCCGCTGGTGGACCCTCATTTCGGCCTCGTTCCTCCACGGGAGCATCCTCCACATCTTCTTCAATATGATGGCATTCAGGCAGCTCGCCCCCTTCGTCCTCGACGAATTCGGCTTCAATCGCTTTGCGTTCCTCTACATCTGGACCGGCGTCGCCGGCTTCTTCCTCTCCTATCTGGCCGGCATCCCCTTTACCATCGGAGCTTCCGCCTCCATCTGCGGCCTCATCGGCGCCATCCTCTACTACGGCAAGAGCCGCGGGGGGTTCTACGGGGAACAGATCTACCGCCAGGCGATGGGGTGGGTCGTGGGCCTCGTCCTTTTCGGCCTTTTCGTCCCCGGGATCAACAACTGGGCGCACGGGGGCGGAATCGTCTCCGGCATTTTGTTCGCCTTCCTGACGGGGTACCGCGAACGGACGACCGAACGGTTTATCCACCGCTTCCTAGGGACGGCGACCATTGTCGTCACCGCAGCTGCCCTCCTCTGGTCGCTTTTCCAGGCCGTTTACGTCCTGATTGCCTGAGCCTTCCCGCAACGCTGCGGCTCACCGTAGATAAGGGCTTACACTTTCCACCTATTCTCCGCCCATTGACACCCCCTCCACCTGCCAATAACATCTAACGAAAATTCATAAGGATTATTTTTCTTCAGATAGGGAACAAACATCGGACAACAAGATACTTCCCGCGGCACCGCAGCGCGGGGTGAAGGATCGAGGCAATCCGCAGCTTGCTGCGGAGAGCTTCGATCCCGATGTATCTTTTCCACACAGGGAGACAGCAGGAACCCATTTTAACTCTGAGGACGAATCCAATGGCATTACCCATCAAAGGCAACGTCTCCTGGGTCGGGAAGATCGACTGGGAGCTCCGAAAATTCCACGGCGACGAGTATTCAACCCACCGGGGTTCGACCTACAACTCCTACCTGGTCGAGGAGAAGAAGGTCGCCCTGATCGACACGGTCTGGCTGCCCTTTGCCAAGGAGTATGTGGCGAATCTCGAAAAACGGATCGACCTCAAAAAGATCGATTACGTGATCGCCAACCACGCCGAGATCGACCACAGCGGCGCCCTTCCCGAACTGATGGAGCGCATCCCCGATGCGCCCGTCTACTGCACGGCCAATGGCGTCAAGTCGCTCAAAGGCCATTACCACAAGGACTGGAACTTCCATCCTGTGAAGACCGGCGACCGTCTGAGCCTGGGGAAGAAGGATCTGATATTCGTCGAGGCGCCGATGCTCCACTGGCCGGACAGCATGTTCTGCTACCTGACCCGGGACAACATCCTCTTCAGCAACGACGCCTTCGGACAGCACTATGCATCGGAGTCGATGTTCAACGACCTCGTCGACCAGGCGGAGCTGATGGCGGAGTGCATCAAGTACTACGCCAACATCCTCACCCCCTTCAGCGAGCTGGTCACGAAGAAGATCCAAGAGGTCCTCGCCTTCAACCTCCCCGTCGATGTGATCTGCACGAGCCACGGGGTCGTCTGGCGTTCAAACCCCGTCCAGATCGTCCAGCAGTACCTCAAATGGGCGGACGCCTACCAGGAGGACCAGATCACGCTCGTCTACGACACGATGTGGAACGGGACGCGCGTCATGGCTGAAAAGATCGCCGCGGGGATCGGCGAGGCCGACCCAAAGGTCGCCCTGAAACTTTACAACCTGGCAAAATCGGACCGGAACGACGTGATGACAGAGATATTCCGTTCCCGGGCCGTCATCGTCGGCTCCCCGACGATCAACCGCACGATCCTGACCTCGATCGCGGGGCTCCTGGAAGAGATGAGGGGCCTGAAGTTCCGGAAGAAGAAGGCAGCCGCCTTCGGCTGTTACGGCTGGAGCGGTGAATCGGTCAAACTGATCGCGGCACAGCTTGCCGCGGCGGGTCTCGAGGTGGTGGACAACGGCATCCGCTCCCTCTGGAACCCCGATGCGGAAGCCGTCGACGCGTGCGTGACCTACGGGAAAAAGCTGGCAGGTCTCTTGGGGTGATCAGCGGAAAGGTTCCGACCGCACGATAATCGTGATGCCTCCGGGCTTTCGGAATGTGTCATGAATCAGCACGCCATCAAAATCGTGGAAAAAAGAAGGGCGCCTTCATCGGATGGCCAGGGACTTGATATAAAGCAGCAGCGACTTCATCTCGATGGAGTCGGGGGCGATCTTCTGCCCCTTGAGAGCGCCAGCGATGCAGCGGTTGACCATGGCGGCGAGATCGGGGTTTTGCCCCGCCTTCGCTAATCCTTTGCCACCGGGATGGCAGGTGCCGCAACTGACGGAGCCCGCGGCACCGCCCAATGTCTGGTCATTGAAGAGTTTTTTGCCCAGTTCCACGGACGGCCCTTCAGCCGCAACCAGATAGCCTACCGAAGAAACGAGCAGAGAGGGGACGACAAAAAACCAGGATACCTTTTTCATGTTCTCCTACTTTTTTATCCTTGATGCAGCCCATGGTCCGCAGTTCGGTTCCCTTCCTTCCGAAAAATGCCCGCCTTGGGCACGACACCGACGACGTCGTCGAGTCGCTTGTAAAACTCGGGAATCTCCTCCGCCAAGGTGACCAGGCCCGTGGCCATGGCGCGATGACGCCCGATCCGCCATTTTCCCGAGGAATGGGCTGGCCCCGGCTCGCCTTCTTCGCCCGGATTCGGCTTATGATACGGCTGGCACTCTGGCAGGCGCTCCCGAAGGTATCCGTCACGGCCTTCTCCATTCCCACCCAGATGCAGGACCCGCTCCCCGTGTCTCCGGGTATAAGAACGGGTTGACCGACGGCGGCGTTGCCTTTGGGCACGAGGATGCGACCCAGCGGTAATGTCCGCGTCCCTCCATGACTCTGCCAAGTTACTGCTTTCAGAGCACAGTTTAATTTTACATGAACTGGAAATTGGCTGTCAAGACTTTATACCTATCAAACCGGATTCAGTGATCTGGCCTGATCAGCCATATTGCAGCTTTGTTTTTGAAAGTCTTGGAATGACTGTCTGTGTTGGAGCGGCGCGCGCCTCACACCGCAACGGCAATGAGACGCCAGTCCCTCATGAAAGATAAAACCGTCGCCCCCGGGTTGAAGTATTGCCGGGCGAAGCGACCTACATCGCTTGGCGGAAGAGGTCGAGGAGGCCGTAGGGCATGAGACCGAGGAAGATGATCAGCACGTTGAAAAGGTAGCAGACCACCTTTTCGTGGAAGGCAAGCGTGAGCGGCTGCTGAACCTCCGCCTCACGCGAATAGCTGACCCGGACGAGATTGAGGTAGTAGAAGATGGAGATGACCGTATTGACGGCGGCGATGATGACGATTGCGAGATACCCCGCCCTGAAGGCGGTCACGAAGAGGAAGAACTTCCCGGTGAAGCCTCCCGTGGGTGGGATCCCCGCCAGCGAGAAGGCGGCCACGGCAAGGGTGAGGGCCAAAAGCGGCGATCTCCGGGCAAGACCGCTCAAGTCGTTTATCGTGAGATTCTCCCCCCTCCGTGAAAGCAGCATCACCACATAGAAAAGGGCAAGGTTCATGAAGAGGTAAACGGCGATGTAATAAACGACCGTCGCGTTTCCCGCGTCGCTGAAGGAGAGGAGCCCCATCATCAGGTAGCCCGCATGGGCGATCCCCGAATAGGCGAGAAGCCTTTTTACGTCCTTCTGGACGAGCCCCACCAGGTTGCCGACGGTCATCGAAACGGCGGCAAGGACGATGATCACCATGGCCAGTTGCGCAGGCGCGTGGGAGGCCAGCATGGCCAGCCGGATGAGCAGGGCCGTCGCGGCGATCTTGGGGATCGTCGCGATGAACGTCGTCGTCGTGTCGGAGGCGCCTTCGTAGATGTCCGGCGCCCAGAAATGGAGAGGGAAAAGTGATAGCTTGAAGAAAAAGGCCGTCATGGTGAGGATCAGCGCCAGTACTCCGATCGGCTGGGAAAACAGGTGGGGCCAATTGGCTACGATCCCCGAAAGGTAGGTCGAATGCACCGCACCATAAAGATAACCCATCCCGTAGAGCATGATCCCCGTCGAAATGGCGCCGAAGAAAAGGTACTTCATCGCCGCTTCGAGCTGGATCCGCGTCTGGGCCCTGCGTAACGGAACGATCGCGTAAAGGCTGAACGAGGAGATCTCCAGGCTGATGACGATGGAAATGAGCTCCACCGAGCTCACCAGGATCATGAGGCCCAGGGTGGAGAACCCGAGAAACATGAAGTACTCTGGTAAGTTTTCAACTTCCTTCTCTTTCTCGAACATGAACACGACGAGGGTGAAGCCGGCCGAGAGCAATACCTTAAAAACTTGAGAGAAAAAATCCACCTGGTAGGCACCGGAAAACATCGTACCCCGCGCGCCCGCGCAGAGAAGGGTAACGGTAAAGCCCGCCAGTGACAGGATACGCGCCACGGTAAAGAGCGACATCTTTTTCTTTCCCAGCGAAAGGAATAGAAAAAGAATGGAAAAGAAAAGCATGTACAGTTCGGGAAGCAGCATCATAGGGTCAACCCCTTAATGAGACAATTTACTCAGTTGCATAAAGAGATGGCCGAGGGTGTTTTCCATAACCCGGACGAAGGGGCTGGGAAACAGCCCCACCCAGAGCACAAAGACGGCAAGCGGTGTCAGGTAAACAAACTCCCGCACGTTCAAGTCCGCCAGGTCCCGCTTGTCTTCCCTGCCCCAGACGATCTTTTTGAGAAGATTTAGCATGTACGCGGCGGCCACCACCGCCCCGACCGCGGCGAAGAACCCGGCGGTTTTGCTCTTAAGGAAGGTGCTGATGAGCACGTACAGCTCGCCCACAAAGCTGTTCGTCCCGGGAAAGGCAAAGGAGGAGACGGCGAAGAGGCCGAAAAACCCCACATAGGCGGGAAGGAACTTGCCGAGCCCGGCATTGTCGTAGATCTGGCGGCTGTGCGTCCGTTCGTAGATGATCCCAACCATGAGAAAGAGCGCGCCCGTCGTGATGCCGTGGTTGAGCATCTGGAGCATCGCCCCGATAAAACCGTAGACCGTAAAGGTAAAGATGCCCAGGGTGACGAAGCCCATGTGGGCCACGCTCGAATAGGCGATCAGCTTTTTCATGTCCGTCTGGCTCAGGCAGACGAAGCCGCCGTAGATGATGGCGACAATGGAAAGGACGATCATGAAGGGAGCAAAGTAGAAACTGGCCTGGGGAACGATGGGCAGACAAAATCGCATGAACCCGTAGGTCCCCATCTTCAGGAGGATGCTCGCCAGAAACACGCTTCCCGCCGTCGGCGCCTCGGTGTGGGCGGCCGGCAACCACGTATGGAAGGGGAACATGGGGACCTTGATCGCGAAGGCGATGGCGAAGGCCAAAAACACCCAGATCTGGAACTCGAAGCCGTACCCCTTGAACATCGCCTCGGGGATGCTGAACGTGCCGTTCGCCAGGTACAGGGCGATGATGGCAACGAGAAGAAAAACGCTCCCGAAGAGGGTGTAGATGAAGAACTTGAGGGAGGCGTAGTCCTTCTGCGGCCCGCCCCAGACGGCGATGAGGAGGTACATCGGGATCAGCATGGCCTCCCAGAAAACGTAGAACAGGATAAAATCGAGCGAACAGAAGACGCCGATCATCGCCGTTTCCATGAGGAGGATGCAGATCATGAATTCCTTCACCCGCTTCTCGATCGCCTTCCAGGAGCAGAGGACGCAGATCGGCGAGATCAGGGCGGTCAGCACGATCAGCATGATCGAGATGCCGTCCACCCCCAGAACATAGCCGATGTTATAGGCCGGGATCCAGGGGGTGCGTTCGCCGAACTGGAAGAGGGGCGTCTTGGAATCAAAATTGAAAAACAGCACCAGCGAGACCGCGAGGGTGAGCATGCCCGCAATCAAGGCCGTTATCTTGATCTTGCCGTCGTCCCTCAGGAAAAGCAGGAAGAGCACCCCTACCAAGGGCAGAAAGATCACCGTGGAAAGGATGGGGAACCCGAAGGGATTCATGGTCAAGTATGGCATTGTTTGCATTCCTTAAGAACCTTAGTGAATCAATTGGGCGTTACACACCTATAACACCAGCCACAGGATCGCGAAAAAAAGGAAAAGCGACAGGCCGATGTAGGTCTGAATCCGTCCCGTCTGCAGCTTTTTCACCACGGACCCGAAATCCATGACGGAGTACGCCGTACCGTCGACGACGCCGTCGATCGCCTTCCGATCGAAGGCGTAGGAAATCTCGGCGTTCTTGAACAGCGCCCTGAGCCCCAGCGTCCGGTACAGCTCGCCCCAGAAGGTATCGAAGGGGGCGATGACCTTTTCGTCGAACCTGACGAAGAGGTTCGTGGCCCTGCGGTAGAACCAATCCACGTCGAGGTTGATCTTCTCCTCCGGCGCGAGTTTCTTCACCAGGAGGAAAAAGACGAACCCGGTGAAGGCGAGGATCTGCATCACCTCCGAGAGGTGGGCAAGGTTGTAGGGGTGGTAATCCACCGGGAACGGGAGCAGCACGTACAGCGTCTGCGGGAAGACACCGATGATGAAGCATAAAAGCGACGTCAGCCCCATCGCCCAGAGCATATTCAGCGGGGGTTCCTTGGCTATCGTCGCAATCGGCTCCGGTGTCTCCTTTGCGAAGAAGGCAAAATAGGTGACCTTCAATCCGACGGAGAGGAAGGTTCCGATCCCCGCAAGATTCAGGAGCTGCATGATCCAGATCCTCCCCTCGTGATGCGCCGCGGCGACGATCATCGATTTGCTCACGAATCCGCTGAAGAGGGGAAGTCCCGAAATCGAAACGGCTCCGACGACGTAGAAGATCATCGTGAGCGGCATGTACTTGTACAACCCGCCGAGGCGGCTGAGCTTGGCCGTTCCCGTCACGTAGAGTATGGAGCCCGCCCCCATGAAGAGGAGCGCCTTGTACAGGATGTGGGCGAAGGCGTGGGCCGCCGCGCCGTTGACGGCCATCGCCGTGCCGATGCCGACGCCCGCCACCATGTAGCCCACCTGGCTGATGATGTGATAGGCGAGGACGCGGCGGATGTCGTTTTCGATGACGGCGTAGCAGACGCCGAAGACCGTCATGGCGGTTCCCATGATGGCGAGGATCTCGAAGCCCGAAAATCCCCGGGCGAGGACATAGACCGCGGTTTTGGTGGTGAAGGCGCACAGGAAGACCGCCCCCTCTACGCTCGCCTCCGGGTAGGCGTCGGGAAGCCAGGCATGGAGCGGGAGCACCGCGGCGTTCAGGGCAAATCCGCCGAGGATCAGATACTCCGGCAAGGAGGCATTGGCAGGGAGGATGCTGGTGAAGACGAAGGTTCCCGTCTTGCCGTAATAGAGTATCATCCCCGTAAAGAACAAAAGCCCGCCGAAGACGTGGAACAAGAGATAGCGGAAACCGGCCTCGATCGCCTTTTTCTCCTTCCGGTACCAGATGAGGAAGACCGACGAGAAGGCCATGATCTCCCAGAAGATGAAGAGGGTCAGGTAGTCGCCGGCGAAGACCGCCCCGAGGGACGCCCCCACGTAGAAGAACCCGGCCATGTGGTGCCCGTCCTCCTCGCGGTGCAGGGCGTACAGCGCCCCAAGGAAGGCCATGATGACGAACACCCAGGCAAAGACCATGCTTAGCTTATCGACGCGGCCGAACAGCCCTTCAACGCCGACGAACCGGTACGCCCCGTACATGCCGTACCGGGCGAGCGCGACGGAGACGATGGCGAGGACGGGTACGAGGAGGATAAAGACCTTCTTGGCCTTCCCCTTGACGAGGGGCAGGAGCAATGCTCCCAGGAAAAAGAACAGCGCCGGATGTATCCACCTATCCATAATAGTCCTCGTCCTTGCTCAGAAACAGATGCGCGACCCCTTTGCTGAACTTGATGAGCACGTAGCAACCCACAAGGGTAAACAGCGTCCAGAAGGCGTAAATCTTGTCCACGAAGTAGTGGGCGTGCTCGCGCGGTAGGAAGATATCCAGGAGCACCAGCGCCGCCAGGAGGAGGAAAAAGGCCTTCTTCAGCGCGGCCGATTTTTTCCTCAGATATTCCAAGATGTTCAAGACAGTCATGCCAAACCCCTCACCTAAAAGAGCCTCCCGATGAGCCCGACGAAGAAGTCGGGATAGATCCCGAGCAGGACCGAGATGAGCGCCGCCAGGCAGATCGGCACGACCATCGTCAGGGGCGCCTCCTGGATATCCCGCCGGCTCCACCGTTCCTTTTTCCCTTGAAAAAACGCCCGGATCGTGATCGGGACGAAATACCCGGCGTTGAGGATCGTGCTCGCCATCAAAACGACGATGATCGGGATGTTTTTGATCTCCAGTGCGCCATTCAGGAGGTACCACTTCGTGACGAAACCGGCGACCGGCGGCACGCCGATCATGCTGAGCGACGCAAGGGCAAAGGCCCCCATGGTGAAGGGCATCGCGTAGCCGATCCCCGCCATGTCGCTGATCTTTTTCTTGTGGTGGGCCACATAGATCGCCCCGGCGCAGAAGAACAGGGTGATCTTGCTGAACCCGTGGTTGACGATGTGGATGATCCCGCCCAGGACGCCCGTGTTGTCCAGAAGGGCTACCCCCAGAACGATGTAGGATAACTGGCTGACCGTGGAGTAGGCCAGCCGCGCCTTGAGGTCATCCTTCGTGAGGGCGATGATCGAGGCCGCCAGGATCGTGAAGGATACGACATAAGCGGTGATGAGACCGATCCCCAAATCCTGGAGGGCCATGGTTCCGAAGGTGGAGAGCATGACCCGGGAGATGCAGAACACACCCGCCTTCACGACGGCGACGGCATGCAACAGGGCGCTGACGGGCGTCGGGGCGACCATCGCCGACGGCAGCCAGTTGTGGAAGGGCATGATCGCGGCCTTGGCGAACCCGGCAATGAACAGGACGTACGTCACCGTGATCCACAGGGGGTTGGCCGAGACCGGAAAGATGCCGGTCCTGATGTTGTCGGCGAAATCCAGCGTCCCCGTCATCACGTAGGTGAGGATGAGGGCGGGAAGGAGCAGCCCTTTCGACGTCCCCATCAGATAGACCATGTACTTCTTCGCACCCGCATACCCCTCCTCGTCCTGGTGGTGGGCGACGAGCGGATAGGTGAACAGGGTGATGACCTCGTAGAAAAGATACAGGGAAAAGAGCCCCCCCGAATAGGAGACGCCCTGCGCCCCGACGATGGCGATCGCAAAGCAGGTGTAATATCGCGTCTGGGCGTGCTCGTTCAGGCCCCGCATGTAGCCGATATTGTAGAACGAAGTGAAGATCCAGAGGAACGACGAGACGATCCCGAAGATAAGCGAAAGGGCATCAACGCGGAAATTCAGCGAGATGCCGGGGGCGATGGTCGAGAGCGTGTAGAGGATGCGCCCGCCGTGCCAGACGGTAGGAACCATGGCCGCGACGGCAAGAAAGGTCAGGATGGAGCCGGCAACGGACCAGAACTCTCTCAGGTTCGGCCTTTTCCCCGAAACCATGATGAGGAGCGAGGTGACGAGGACGATGCCAATCGGTAAAAGGGGTAGTGCGTTCTCAATAACCATAGGTCAGTCTTTCATCTCCTGCAGATCGCCGCTCTCTATGTGCCGGTATTTCCGGAAAATGAGGATGATGATGCCCAGCGCAATCGCAGCCTCCGCCGCGGCAATCCCCATGATGATGAGCGTAAACGCCATGCCGTAGGCATTCTCGGGGGAAACGAATCGGTTCAGTGCGACCAGGTTCAGGCCGGCGCCGTTCATGATGAGCTCCATGGAGACCAGCATGCCGATGAGGGTGCGCCGGTACACCACCCCGGCAATCCCGCTGAAGAGCAGGAAGAGGGCGACAAAGAGATAGACATGGAGATGGTTATAGAAAAAATCGGTCATTTGTTCCCCCGGGAGAAAAGGGCAAGCATGATAGCTCCTAAAATGGCGACCACGACCAGTAGTGATATCAGTTCAAAGGGCAGCACCAGAGTGTCGAAAAAAAGACTGCCGATGTCTTTTGTCGTTATCGCAAAGGAGGGACGCTTGCCGATTGGGAAGATCTCCGTGACGAACTTGACGAACATGACAAGGGAAAGCAGGGAAACGGCCACAGCCGCCCCGAATTTGCCGATGGTCGTCCACTCCTTCGGTTTTCGGTACTGCGGGCCGATCACCATGACGGCAAAGGCAATCAGCACGGAAACGGCCCCGACGTAGATCAGGATCTGCATCATGGCCAGAAAGGGACTGTTCAAGTAGATGTAGAGACCTGCGACGCCGAACATGGCGACGATGAGCCCCATCAGGGCATGGACGATGGAGCCCGCCAGGACGGCCATCAGGGCACCGGCCATGGTGACGGAAATGATGCAAAGGAAGATGATGTCACCGAAACTCATGATGCTTTTTTCCTTTTGTCAAATTCCTTCACGAGATCGAAATGGAAATCCTCGCGCTTGAAGCCGACGAGATTGAAATCAGCCGAAAAGTCGAGGGCATCAAAGGGACAGACTTCCACGCAGATTCCGCACTGGCTGCAGGTGGTGAAATCGAGGATGTAGGAGGTGCCGGTCTTCCGCTTCTCCCCTTCCCGTTTTTCGCCGTCGACGCTGACGATCGACCCCGACGGACAGGCCTTCACGCAGATCTGACAGGCGGTGCAGGCGTTCTTATCCGGATTGTCTTTGTCGGCGATGAGCTTCGTGTGACCGCGGAAACGGGGGCTGATCTTCAGCAGTTGGCGCGGGTACTGGGAGGTCACGACCGGCTGGAAGAACGCCTTGATCGTCACGCCAAGCCCCGCGAGAAGCGAATAGGTGCCTTTTATGAATGCCGAAGGCGACAGCGTCATAGCTTCAAAAGACCTCCCGTCACCAGTAGATTGAGGAACGCTAACGGTATGAGCGCCTTCCAGGAGATGTTCAGTAACTGGTCGAACCGCACCCGGGGGTAGGTCCATTTGAGCCACATGATGACGAAGACGAGGGCATACGCCTTAAGCAGGAACCAAACGATCCCCGGAAGGAAGGGCCCCTGGTAGCCGCCGAGGAAGAACGTGGCGGCGATGGCGCTGACGATGAACATGTTCGTGTACTCCGCCAGGAAAAACAGTGCGAACCGCATGCCGGAGTATTCAGTGTGGTAACCCGCCACCAGCTCGCTTTCCGCCTCGGGCAGGTCGAAGGGGGTCCGGTTGGTCTCGGCGACGCTCGCGATGAAATAGATCACGAACGCGACCGGCTGGTACACGACGAACCACAGGCCTTGCTGCGCCTCCACAATCGCCTTCAGCGAGAAGGAGTTGGCCATCATGACCACGGGCAGGAGCGCCAGGAGGAGCGGTATCTCGTATGCGACGTTCTGGGCGATGCGCCTGATGGCCCCCATCAGGGCGTATTTATTGTTCGACCCCCAGCCGGCCATCAGGATGGAGAGCACCGTGAGCGAGGAAAAGGCCAGGATCACCAGGATGCCGACGTTGATGTCCTTCACCACGAGCCGGGCGTCGAAGGGGATGACGATGAACGATACGAGCACTGGGACGAAGATGAGGATGGGGGCGAGGTAGTAGAGGGGTTTGTCCACCGACCGGGGCGTCAGGATCTCCTTGCCCAGGAGCTTGACCGCATCGGCGATCGGCTGGATAAGCCCGTAGGGCCCGACCTCCTTGGGTCCGATCCGCCGCTGCATGTGCCCCGCTACTTTCCGCTCCGCCCAGGTCAGGGCGAGTGCGTTGACGACGACGAAGGCGAGCACGCCGATCAGTCCCGCGATCATCGTGAAGGCCTCGGCGCCGATTATGTTGATTATCTGTTCCATCGAACCATCACACCACTATCGATCGATTTCCGGTATCACCAGATCCAGACTCCCCAGGATCGCCACCGCGTCGGCCAGGTGGCACCCCTTGGCCAGCTCGGGGAAGACCATCAGGTTGGAAAACGAGGGGACGCGCCACTTCATCCGGTAGGGCGTGTCGGTCTCGTCGCTCACGATATAGATGCCCAGCTCCCCGCGGGGCGTCTCCACCGTATGATACATGTCCCCCTTCGGGGGCTTGAGCTTCTTCGGCACCTTTTCCGCCATGACAGGGCCTTCGGTCATTTTGGCCAGGGCCTGCTCAATGATTTTCAGCGCGTTTTCCATCTCCTTGACGCGGACGTTGTAGCTGTCGAGGACGTCGCCTCGCGTCCCGACGGGGATGTCGAAATCGGTCGCACCGTAGGCGGCGCAAGGCTCCATCTTCCGGAGGTCCATGGGGATCCCCGCAGCCCGGAGGACGGGGCCGGAAACGCCGTACTTGCGCGCCCGTTCCTTCGTGATGACGCCGACACCCCGGGTCCGGTTGATGAAGATGACGTTCCCCGTGACGAGCTTTTCGTACATGTCGAACCGGCCCCGCAGCCGCGCGACGAAGGCCCGCGTTGCCCTGACGAACCCGTCGTCGACGTCATTGTACAGCCCGCCGAAGCGGAAATAGGCGTAGGTGAGCCGCGACCCGGTGACCGCCTCGAGGATGTCGTTGACCTGTTCCCTGTCGTCGAAGACGTACAGGAACGGCGTGAGTGCCCCCAGGTCGGCAAGGTAGGCCCCCAGCCACATCAGATGGCTGGATATCCTGTTGAGTTCCGTGGCAATCACCCGCACGTAGTTCGCGCGGTCGGGGACCGCGATCCCGCAGAGCCGCTCCACGGCGGTCACGTAGCCGAGATTGAAGGCCATGGCGCCCAGGTAGTCCATCCGGCCCGTATTGGCATAGAATTGGACATACCCGCGGTTCTCCGCCATCTTTTCGTGCATCCGGTGGAGATAGCCGAGGACCGGCTGCGCATCCTCAATATACTCGCCGTCCATCTTCAGGACGACCCTGAGGACGCCGTGCGTGCTCGGATGCTGGGGCCCGAGGTTGATAGAGAAGGTGTCCTCCCCCTCCTCCGGCCGGAATGCGCCGAGCGCCTTTTTATCTTCGCAGGAAACAGGGACCTTCTCCTTGCGCAGGGGATAGAAATCGATCCCCTCGTGGAGAAAGAGATAGGTCATGTTGGGATGGCCGTCGAAAAGGACGCCATAAAACTCGCGGATCTCCCGCTCGTACCAGTATGCGCAGTCGAAGACGCCGGACAGCGTGGGCGCGACGGGCTTTGAGGGATCGACCTTCAGGGCGATCTTCACCCGGCAGAGCGACGCATGATTCCCGAAGATGTAGACCAGATCGAGATATTCCTTGTAGTCAACGCAGGCGATCATGGCCAGGTAGAAGCCCCGTTCGTCGAAGAAACGGGCCACGTTCTTCAGGTCCGACGAAGCAATCTCGGCAAAGAGATGGTACCCCTTCGCCCGATAATCGGCCTCTCCGATCGGGGTATCCTTGAGGGCTGTGCCCAATTCTGCCTTGATTCGCTCTACCATCGGCTTTCCGGTCCCGGGAATCTTCGCTTCCCCGTTATTTTTTCCTCCAGCTTCATCAAACCTTCGAGAAGGCCTTCGGGCCGGGGGGGGCATCCGGGGACGTACACGTCCACCGGCACGAGGAGGTCGACCCCTTCGACGACGTTGTACTGACCCTCAAAGACAAACGGGCCGCCGGAGATGGCGCAGTTGCCCATCGCGATGACCCACTTGGGCGACGGCATCTGCTCGTAGAGGGTGACGAGGACAGGCGCCATCTTTTTGGAAACGGTTCCCGAGACGATCATCAGGTCGGACTGCCGGGGCGAAGGGCGGAATACCTCGGCACCGAAGCGGGCGATGTCGAAGCGGGCCATGGAGGTGGACATCATCTCGATGGCGCAGCACGCCAGCCCAAAGGTCATCGGCCAGAGGGAGTTGGCCCTCGCCAGGTTGAACACCTTTTCCACAATAGCAAATCTTATGGGCAGACCCTTCTCTTCCAGGTAAAGACCCCTTTCCCCCAAGCGTAGATGATTGCCAGGGCAAGGATGAGAACAAAAAACAACAGGGCGTAAAATTCATTCACTCGTTCGCCCTTCGCATAGCTCAGTGCAGCGGGGAAAAGATAGAGGACGTCCACATCGAAAGCGATGAATATGAGGGCATATACGTAGTAGTGCATACCGTACCTGATCCAGGCGCTGCCGAAGGGTTCGATACCGCACTCATAGATGTTGAGGGTTTTTTCTCCTATTGTCCGGGGGGCGAGAATATAGGCGATGATGATGGGAACGAGCGTAAAAAGAACGGCGACGCAGATGAACAAAAGGACGGGGAAAAATTCTTCTAACGTATTCATGGCGGAGTTATTCCGAAATTCAAGCCGCTATCGTCAACTGTTGCCGGAAAAAGTGCGGTGGTCATACCAGAACACTCCGGGGCTGTCAAGTTTTTATTCCTCGCAAAAAAACGTTCCCATCTCCCGTCCTATCTTCGTTGCCGCTGTACCTTCCGTAAGCATGGACACGACATTTCCTGCTCGGGGCTATCCTGCCGGGGCGCTTATGCCGTTTTCCCGCCAGTTGCCTCATTGAAAAATGTTATCGAAGGGGGGGTAATTTAGGTCCCATTCCACCGGGATTGACAAGCCCCCCCTGATGGCCTATGATCCACCTCCATCAGGCGCAAAGAAGTCACTTCTTATCATAAACCGCAGAGAAGAGAAAGGACATACCATGAAAAAAGCATTCCTCCGGTGTATGCTTCTGATTTCGGCGCTCCTGTCGATCGCCGCCTGCGATACGGCCCTCAGCGTGGGCAGCAGAACGATCGGCATCCGCTCCGGAGAATTCATCTATACCGACGGTTACCTGAGGACCACCTACCCCTTCCCTCTGGAGAAGGTCTGGGCGGCCTGCGACAAGGCCCTGACCGACCTCAAGGCAACCGATGTCGAGGGGATCAAATCGATTGCCACGGGTAAGTACACGGCATTCATCCAGGATGACAAGGTCCAGATCTCCGTCGATTACGTGGAACGGGATATAACAGCCGTTTCGATCATGGTCGGACCGTCGGGTAACAATCTGGCATCGCAGCTCATTCACGACAGAATCGCGAACCTGCTCAAGAAATCGTGATCCGCGCGAAACGCCGACGTAAGCATCAGCCGGAATGGAGGCACAGGAGGAGCCCTTTGAGGTAGCGCCCCTCGGGATGGGCGAGGTTCACGGGATGGTCGGCCCCCGCCCCGAGGATCCGGAGGAGCTGTGCCGTCTTTCCCGCATCCCGGACGGCACCGAGGACGATCTTTTCGAAGAACTCCGGATCGACGGGATTGGAGCAGGAAAACGTGGCGAGGAACCCTCCCTCCCTGAGGCATCTCGCCGCCTGGAGATTGATCTCCTTGTAGCCCCGCGCAGACCGGGCTACATCCTTCCGGGATTTGGCGAAAGCGGGAGGATCGAGGATGATCAGATTGAAGCTCTCCTGCGTCTCCCGGAAATAATCGAAGACATTGGCGGTGTACAGGGGGTGCTGCTCCGGAGAGTAGCCGTTGCGGGCAAGGTTCAGGCGGGCGATCTCGTTGGCCGCCGCCGACGCCTCCACCGAGACGACCCGGTGCGCCCCTCCGCGGGCGGCGTAGACGGAAAAAGCTCCGGTGTAGGAGAAGCAGTTCAGGACCGCCGCCTCTCCGCTGAAGGCGCCGACGATCTCCCGGTTGAGACGTTGATCGAGGAAGAATCCCGTCTTCTGCCCGGCGAGCGGATCGACCTCGAAGCGGAGACCGTTTTCCCTGATCTCCACCCTCTCCGGGACCTCCCCGGCTGCGGGCCCGATCCGGTCGGACAGTCCTTCCAACTGCCGGGACCGCCCCTCGCTCCGCTCGTAAATTCCCGCGGGCGCCAGGATCTCCAACAACAGTTCGATGACGGTCTCACGCCATTTCTCCATCCCCGCCGTCCCGATGGTCATGACCAGACAGCCGCCATACCGGTCGACGACGAGACCGGGCATCCCGTCCCCCTCTGCATTGATGAGGCGACAGGCGTTCGTTTCCGGCGGGACAACCTTCCTCCGCAGGGCAAGCGCCCGCTCGATGCGCCGCCGCCAGAAACCAGCGTCGATCCGGGCGGCGGGATCGTCGGTCAGCAGACGAAACGCGATATCGCCCGTGCTGAAGAAACCGAGGCCGAGTGGACGGCCGCCGGCGTCCGTTGCAAGAACGATCTCTCCCGCCTCCGGCTTCCCTTCCATGGCAGCCAGGGCCCCGGAGAAGATCCAGGGATGACCGTGGCGAAGGGCGGCGTCACGACCTTTTTTGAGTACGATCCGCGGGTAGTTCATTGGGAGAAATTCTACCAGGGAAACGGAGTGTTGGCAACAGCAACCAGCAATAATATTTCTGCAATAATATTTCTTGACAAACGGAATAGGGCGACATAAATTTAACCATCCTCTGGACAGACCAGTAGACCAATTGCCTGAAGTTGATAGGGCATTATCTATTTGATGCCTTACCGCCGTTGAAGTTGGAATTCGCAACGATCTTTATCGGGGCTCCGTTTTTCTGGATAAGAGATACGGGTCTGCTTCACAGCATCCTGCACTGAAGGAGAAACTTTATGGACTTTGGAATGTTCGGGCGGATCGATTTTAGCTGGGAGTTTGTCACAGCCTTTCTGAGTATCGTGCTCATCGACCTGGTCCTCGCCGGGGACAACGCCGTGGTCATTGCCATGGCCGTAAAAAGTCTTCCCAAGAAAAAACGCCTTTGGGGCATCACGTTCGGCGCAGGAGCGGCGGTGATCCTCCGGGTGGCCTGCACCTTCATCGTCTCGCAGCTTCTCGTCATGCAATACGTGAAGCTCGCCGGAGGCGCGGTGATCATCTGGATCGGCATCAAACTCCTGGTGGAAGGCGCCGAAGACGAAGGAGGTCACAAGGAGGCAGGAACACTGCTCCAGGCCCTCTGGATCATCGTGGTGGCAGACATCAGCATGTCCATCGACAACATGCTCGCCGTCGGCGCGGCCTGTAAGGGAAATCTCTTCCTCCTCATCTTCGGACTGGCCCTCAGCATCCCCTTCGTGGTGTTCACCAGCAACCTCCTCTCCAAGCTCATGGACCGCTATCCGATCATCCTGTGGATCGGTGCGGCCATCCTGGGCAAGGTGGGCGGCGAGATGATGGTCACCGACCCGTTCATCGCCGATATCATCCACACGACCAAGACGATGGAGTACGCGTCCATGATCTTCTTCACCGCAGCAGTGGTTGTTGCCGCGAAGATCATCCTAAAGCGAAGGGCTGCGAAGGCCCACGCTGAGATCGCCGCCGGCGGTGCGCAGGCGGACTCTACGGCGATTATTCCCGATTAGAGTGTGTATGGTGACCCCACCTACTGCTACGATCGGGAAAGGTATTCGTGTATGGCCCGGGCGGCCTGCCTCCCCGCGCCCATCGCCAGAATGACCGTGGCCGAGCCCGTGACAATGTCACCGCCTGCATAAACTCCTTCGCGGCTCGTCCTGCCCGAAGCATCCTTGGTCACGATGTACCCCCGGAGGTTCGTTTCCAGCCCCGGCGTCGTGGCCGGAACGATCGGATTGGCCATCGTCCCGACGGCGACGACCACCGTATCGGCGGGAATGACGAACTCGGAGCCTTTAACCGGTACCGGCCGCCGTCTCCCCGATTCGTCCGGCTCGCCGAGCTCCATCCGCTGACAGCGGACGCCGGTCACCCAGCCTTCCTTGTTCCCGATGTACTCCACGGGGTTCGTGAGGAGCTGGAACTTGACCCCTTCCTCCTCCGCATGGTGGACCTCCTCGATCCGGGCCGGCATCTCCACCTCCGTCCGGCGGTAGACGATCGTGGCGCTCTCCGCACCCAGCCTGAGCGCGGTCCGCACCGAATCCATCGCCACGTTCCCCCCGCCGATGACGACGACCTGCTTTCCCCGGACGATCGGCGTGTCGTATTCGGGAAAGCGGTAGGCCTTCATGAGGTTCGAGCGGGTGAGGTACTCGTTCGCCGAATAGATGCCGCTCAGGTTCTCGCCTGGGATGTTCATGAAGACGGGGGCGCCGGCGCCGACGGCGATGTATACCGCACGATACCCCTCGGCGAAGAGCTCCTCCACCGTCTTGAGGCGCCCGATGACCGTGTTGGTCTCGAGCTTTACCCCCAATTTTTTGAGATAGTCGACTTCCGCATCGACGATCGCCTTCGGGAGACGGAACTCGGGGATGCCGTAGACCAGGACGCCTCCCGGCTTGTGGAGGGCCTCGAATATCGTCACGTCATACCCATAGCTGCCCAGGTCCCGTGCGATGGTGAGTCCCGCAGGGCCCGCCCCGACGCCGGCGACCCGTTTCCCGTTGGGCGCTACCCGCGGGGGGCCGGCG
>VFSW01004805.1_pt1 | contig 20112 bp, 22 predicted proteins | sample 5358111 | NCBI WGS metagenome assembly VFSW01 (sample SAMN11554181, study PRJNA540505) | mine drainage metagenome | isolation source: sediment from site ElyBrook_90M | place: USA: Ely Copper Mine, Vershire, VT | collected 2017 | reverse complement strand
ATCCGCAAGGACGTCGGCGGCATCAACCCGCCGGTCGCCAAACGCCTGGCGCAGGAATTGGTGACTCGCGATAACGTCGATCTGCTTGCCGGCTTTCAACTGACACCGAACGCACTTGCCGCCGCCGATGTTTCCGCTGAAGCAAAAAAGTTCATGGTGGTCATGAACGCGGCCACTGCCATCGTCACCACTAAATCGCCGTACATGGCGAGAGTGTCATTCACCATTCCGCAGCTTAACCAGACACTCGCCACCTGGGCGGCGCAACAACACGGGCTGAAGAACGCCTACATCATGGTCACCGACTACGGCCCGGGTCTCGATGCCGAGGGCGCCTTTCAAAAAGGTTTCAAGGAGGCCGGCGGAGATATTGTCGGATCGGTGCGCATGGCGGTGCAGAGCCCGGATTTCTCGGCTTACGTGCAGCGCGCCAAGGATCTCAACCCGCAAGGAATTTTCATTATGATCCCCGGCGGCGCCCAGCCGGGCGCCTTCGGCAAAGCGTTGGCCGAACGCGGCATCGATCCCCGGAAGACCGAGATCTTCGGCCAGGCCGAGGTCACCGACGAACATGCGCTCGCCAGCATGGGCGATGTCGCCATCGGCATTTTCACCGCGAGCCACTACGACTACAGCCACCGCTCGAAGCTGAACGAAGAGTTCGTGCAGGCCTACAGGGCCGAGTTCCAACGCAACCCCGACTTCTTCTCGGTCGGCGGCTACGACGGCATGCACCTGATCGACCTGGCGCTGCAAAAGTCCGGCGGCAAGACCGACGGCGATGCGCTGATCAATGCCGCCAAGGGAGCCGGTTGGGAAAGCCCGCGCGGCCCAATCTCCATCGATCCGCAGACGCGCGACATCGTTCAGACCGTCTACATCCGCAAGGTCCAGAAGATCGATGGCCAGCTGATCAATGTGGAGATTGCCGCCATCCCCAACGTCAAGGATCCGTTCAAGGCGGCGATGAAGCAGTAAGATCGCCGGTTGGGCTGCAACCCCTGCGGTCCTTGGCTTAAGTCCGGTCGCGGTGGGCTGGAAATTAGTTGGCCCGCCGCCGTCCGGTCCGTTACGTTGTCCGCCGATCCATCGAGGCTAACCCGCCATGCTTCCTCCTGTTTTGGGCGTCCTGTTCGACGGGCTGGCTTACGGCATGCTGCTGTTCCTGCTGTCGGTCGGGCAATCGGTGACGCTCGGCATGATGAATTTCATCAACCTCGCACATTGCAGCTTCGCGATGCTCGGCGGCTACGTCACCGTCGCCCTGATGAGCCGCTACGGCGTGCCGTTTTTCGCCACGCTGCCGTGCGCCTTCATAGCGGCGGCCGTGGTCAGCGTCGCGTTTGAGCAGACGTTCTTTCGCCGTTTGTATCGGGCCGGCGAACTCGATCAGGTGCTGCTTACCATCGGCGTCGTTTTTATTTCGGTGGCGGTCGCGGCCTATATCTTCGGCACCGACCAGCAACCGCTGCAGCTGCCGGCCTACTTGCGCACTTCGCTCACATTCATGGGCCTGCGTTTTGCCGTCTACCGGCTCATTCTGATCGGGCTCGCGCTGCTGATAACGTTGGCGCTTGTGGGGGGCATCGAATACACCCGGTTCGGCGCCCGGGTTCGCGCCGCGGTTGACAACGAGCGCATGGCGCGCGGCCTCGGCATCGACGTCGACCGCACCTTCGCCATCACCTTCGCACTTGGCAGCGGCCTCGCCGGCTTTGGCGGCGCACTGGCGATCGAGATTATCGGACTCGATCCATCATTCGCGCTGACCTACCTGATTTACGTCCTGATCGTGGTCTCGGTCGGCGGCCTCGGCTCGATCGCGGGTTCGTTCGCCGCCGCTATCGTGCTCGGTATCAGCGACGTCGCCGGCAAGTACTACATTCCCCAGCTCGGTGCGTTTCTCATCTATCTCGTCATGATCACGCTGTTGATGTGGCGCCCGCTCGGTCTGCTTGGGAGACGCTGAGCGATGGCGCTTGCGGAGAAAGTGACGAGCCCGCTCGCCTATCTGCAGGCGCAGACCCGGTGGCGGCCGATCGAGATCGTGTTCTGGCTGGCGACGCTGCTGCCTTACGTGCTGTTTCCAAATTACCTCTCGCTCGCCAGCCAGATCGCCATCGCCGCGCTGTTCACGCTGTCGCTCGATTTGATCCTCGGCTATGCGGGCATCGTCTCGCTCGGCCACGCCGCCTATTTCGGGGTCGGCGCTTACACCGCCGGCCTGGTTTCGAAACACGGTTGGGGCGAGCCGCTGACGGGACTAGCCATGGCGGCGCTCGCCGCCGGCATCGTCGGCTATGCCACGAGTTTCGTCATCTGCCGGTTTCGGCATCTCGCCCTCATTATGCTCACGACCGGTTTCGGTTTGTTGCTGGCGGAACTTGCCAACAGTTTGGGCTGGTTGACCGGCGGCATGGACGGTCTGCAGGGCATCCATACCTGGAAGCTTTTGGGCTATTTCCGCTTCGATCTCTATGGCTACACCGCGTACAGCTACGCACTTGCCGTGCTGTTTGTTCTTTTCCTGTTTGCCCGCCGGCTCATTCATTCGCCGTTCGGGCTGTCGCTACGCGGCATCCGCGAAAATTATGTGCGTATGCCCGCCATCGGCGCGCCGCGGCAGGCGCATCTGCGCACCATCTATACCATCGCGGCCTGCATCGCAGGCGTAGCCGGTGCGCTGTTGGCACAAACCACCGAAACGGTGTCGCTGGATTCGCTCGGCTTCGAGCGCTCCGCCGAAGTGGTCGTCATGCTGGTCCTGGGCGGCGCAGGAAGACTTTATGGCGGGCTCGTCGGCGCCATCATCTTTATGGTCGCCCGCGACCAGTTTTCCGGCATCGAACCGCAATTCTGGTATTTCTGGATCGGCATCCTGCTGGTGGCCGTGGTGATGTTTCTTCCAAACGGCATTCTCGGCGGCTTGGCGAAGCTGTCGTCGCGCTGGAGCCGGTCGTGAGTTTGCCGGCACTTGCGACCAGGGGCCTGGTAAAAAGCTTCGGCTCGCTGGTCGTGGCAAGCGACATCGAGATCGAATTGCCGCAAGGCGTGCGCTACGCGCTGATCGGTCCAAATGGCGCCGGCAAGACCACGCTGATCAATCTGATGACCGGAATGCTGCGCCCGGACGCCGGCCGTATCCTGCTTGACGATGCCGACATTACGACGCTGGCGCCTGATCAGCGGGTGCGGCGCGGTCTGGTTCGCACCTACCAGATCAATTCGCTGTTTCCGCATCTGACCGCACTCGAATCGGTCACGCTGGCGGTGTGCGAGCGCAGTCGCGCGGCGCGGACCTGGTGGCGCCAGCTGCCCGCCTACGGCCACGAAATCGACGAAGCTTACGGCATTCTTGCGGCGCTCAATCTCGATGCGGTCTGCAACCGTGCGACGCGCGAATTGGCCTATGGGCAGCAGCGCCTGCTTGAGATCGCGCTCGCGCTCGCGACCCGCCCGAAGGTTTTATTGCTCGATGAGCCGGCAGCGGGCGTGCCGCGCGAGGAAAGCAAGGAATTGTTTGCCGCCATCGCCGGCCTGTCGCGCGAAGTCACCGTGCTGTTCATCGAGCATGACATGGAGCTCGTTTTCCGCTTTGCCTCACGCATCATCGTCATGGTCGGCGGGCGGGTTCTGGTCGAAGGCAGCCCGCAGGAAATTGCCTCCGATCCGCGGGTGCGCGCGGTCTATCTCGGCAAGGCACTCGACAAGATGCCGGCGAGCGCGGCGTCATGACCGAGCCGCTGCTGTCGCTCGACAATGTGCGTGCCGGCTACGGCCCCGCGGTGGTGCTCGACGGCGTCTCGCTGTCGCTGCCCGAACGCGCCAGCCTGGCGGTGCTCGGCCGGAACGGTGTCGGCAAGTCGACGCTCCTGCTCACCATCATGGGCTATACGCAGGTCGCTCGCGGACGCGTCGTTTGGCGGGGCGAGGACGTCACCCGCCGCCCGCCGCACCGCCGCGCGCTCGCCGGCATCGGCTGGGTGGCGCAGGAGCGCGAGATTTTCGTTTCGCTAAGCGTTGAGGAAAACCTTACCGTCGCCGCCCGCCCCGGGCGCTGGGATCTTCCGGCGGTCTACGACCTGTTTCCCCGTCTCGCCGAGCGACGGGGCAATTTCGGCAATCAACTGTCCGGCGGCGAACAACAAATGCTGGCGATCGCGCGGGCGCTGATGACCAATCCGGCTTTGCTGCTGCTTGACGAGCCGCTCGAAGGACTGGCGCCGATTGTCGTCGAGGAACTAGCCGCAGCGATACGCCGCATGACCAGCGATGGCTCCAACGCTTTCATCCTGGTGGAGCAACACGCCGATATCGCGCTATCGCTGACGCAAGCCGCCATCGTGATCGAGCGCGGCCGTATCGTCCATAGCGGTCCCTCGGCGCAATTGCTGGCCGACCACGCGGCGCTCGACCGCCTCATCGGCCTGCGGCTGGCGGAGGCTTAGCTTGCGCTCCGGCGCAGGGGGCAGGCGGCTTGACTGCGTTGGCTTCGGCAATCCCTTTCAGTTCCTCCCAAAGCTTCGCCGGAACGGGAATGCCGGACTTGCGGCGCGCAATCTCGTTGCGGTTTGAGCGCTCGCCGGGCAGCAGGATCTCGTCGAAGCCCGCTTGCCGCGGCAGAGCTTTAAGGAGCGCGGCGAGAGTGTCGGCGTCGCGGGAAAAATCCGCAAGCGGACGGAAGGAGGCGACATCGATGGCGAGGATTGCGCAGTTTTGCGTGCGCCGTTTCCGCTTCTCAGGTCCGAGTGCGCGCGCCTGGATTGGCGCGGCGGCGAGCACGCTTGCGAGCATCTCGAACATCAGAGCGAGACCCGATCCTTTCGGCCCGCCGAGCGGCAGCAGGATGTCCGCGAGCCGCGGGTCGGTGGTCGGCCGGCCCTCCGCCGTCAGCACGGTTCCCGGCGGCAGCGCGGTGCCGTTGGCGCGGGCCTGGATGATCGTGCCGTTTGAAATTGTACTGGTAGCCATGTCGAGAACGATCGGGCTGTCGCCGCTCGGTACCGCGATCGCGATCGGGCTTGTGCCCATGCTGGCGACCCGCGCGCCGTGATAGGCGACGAACGCAGGCCCCGAGACCATGATGAGGGCAGCGCAGCCGCGCTCGGCCATCCATTGCACGTAGCGTCCGACGGCGCCGGTGTGGGTGGTCTCGCGCACCAGCCCGAAGCTGACGCCCAGCGTCCCCGCGCGCTCCGCCGCAATGGCGATCGCCTGCATCATCGCCGGCGGCCCGAATCCGAAGCCGCCGTCAAGCACAAACATGGCGCCGCGATCCTGGATCAGCCGCGGCCGCGCTTTCGGATCGATCTCGCCGCGCTCGATCAACGTCAAATAGGAGGGCAGACGCGCAACGCCGTGGCCATCGACGCCGCGTAAATTCGCCCACACCAACCCCTCGGCGACATCTGCAGCATCTGCCGCGCTCGCGCCTTTGGCTATCAAAGCGTCGCGGACGAAGCGTCCAAGCTCCTCGTGTCCGACGACAATACGGCTGTCGCTCACGAGCGTCTCAGCGGAAGATGCGGAACGTGATCATTTCGGGGAAAGCGGGCTTCTTTTTTGCGTCAAGCCCGCGCCGGGAAATAGACGTCGAGCCAGTTACGCAGCAGGTTCCAAACGCGCACGGAGTTTTCGTTGAACAAAAAATGGTCGAGACCGCTGAACAGGTGCAGCTCGGTCGGCTGGCCGGCGCGCTTGAACATCTAGATCGACTGTTCGGTCGGCGTCACCGAATCGTTGGCGGCATGGATAAGGAGGAGCGGGCGCGGGGCAATCTTGCCGACCACCTCCTCGGCGCGGAAATCGAACATGCTCTGCGCCGTCTCAGCCGGAAACATTTCGACCGAATTGGCGGACAGCATCTGCACTTTCTTCTTGTCCAGGTTCTCGCGCACATGGGCGGGTATCGGCACGATCTGGTCGCGCGGCACCATCAGCGATTTGCCGGTGCGGGCGCGATGGGCGCGTCCCTCCGCGAGCATATTGGTGAATTTTGTCCAGGCGTCCGGGGTAGGGTGCTGGCCGCGAAATTTGCGCTCGCCGTGGCCCCAGCCGCCGTTGGAAATGACCGCGGCGATGCGCGGGTTGGTGCCGCCGGCATAGACCGCAACGGCGCCGCCGAAACTTGAACCGATCACGCCGATCCGGTCGGGGTCAACGGCGGGATGTCCGGCCAGAAAGTCCAGCGCATTGCCGAGGTCCTCGACCTGTTCGAGACAGATGACGCGGCCAAACTCGCCTTCGCTCTTGCCGCAGCCGCGCATGTCGAAGCGAAGCGTCACGTAGCCGAGTTCGCTCAATACCCGCGTCGGCTGGGTCACGCTCGGGGATTCGCTGTTGCTGCCGAAGCCGTGCAGAACAAGAAATGCCGCCCGGCGCTCCGAAGGCTGCGAGGTTGCCGGCGTTCCCAGCGCCCCGTGAAGACGCGAGCCCGCAGAAGGAATGGTGACGACGTCCTCGTTCATGGCGGCCCTGCTTAAGATCGCGGCACGGATCGAACTAGTGTCGCAGATCGGCGGCAGCCGCAAGTCTCATTCCAGCACTCGGGGAGCTGACGATGTGCCTTCTATCGGGACCGGTCTTTGATCAAGTAATTTTCAGACCGTGCAGCGCCGAAAAATCTTCGTCGGCCGAGGCGCGGAAATCGGGCTAAACGCGGGATCGCACCCGACCGGAATTTTTTCGAACCGCGCCTGTTCGGGCTTGGCCGGCGATCCAGGCTGATACGATTTGTAGATCGGTGTCACGAGGGGCAGGTGATCGCTCTTGAGCGTGCGGTCGACAATGACCGGCGGGTTCGTCGTCAGCCACAACGGGGCCGAGCTCGGCATGGAAGGAAACGCTACAAAGCTCGCCAGACCTAATGCCAGCGCCGCGCCGGCGAAGCGAACGAAGCAGAGGACGCGCATCGGAACGTCTCCGAAAACATCGACACAACAACTCCCCGCGTCCCCGATATCGCCAGCCCGAGTGGCCTGGCGCGATCGGAAACGCGCCTGCGCCTTGCGAGGTTCCGCGAGATGTATCCGAACGATTTCCAAGTCTCTGATGCGATGCTCACAGCTGTGTGAAGAAACGCTGCGGCCGAGCTTTGAGTCGATTGTGCAGGAACCAAATGGCCGGCCGCGGCTTATCGTGAGGACCGGCCATCCTTCCCCCCTTCCCCCCGTGCTGGCCGGTCGTATTGGGCGCAGCCGCTGGACCGAGTCGGCTGCGCCCTATTTTTTTTGCAAGCGTGGTACGCGGGTCGTTGCGGAAGGCGCGCAACGCGACCGTCCGGAGTCTATAACCGGCGCTGGCGATTATGGATTCTGGCGTCGCAGGCCGAGGCCTGCGCCCTGGAATGACGCTAATGAGAGTTAGGCGATCGGCTGCCGTTCGCGCTGCCGGGCCTTGCGTCCGAAGAACAGCGCCTGACTGGCGACGGCCGAGACCACCGCAAGCTGGAACGGCTTGGCGATCAGGAATGCCGGCTCCGGCCGCTTCCCGGTCAGGAATCGCTCGGGGTAGGCGGTTATAAAGATCACCGGAACTTCGAACGAATCGAGCAGCTCGTTGACAGCGTCCAGGCCGGAACTGCCGTCGGCCAGCTGAATATCCGCCAAAATAAGTCCGGGCGGCTTTTTGCGGGCGAGCGCGACGGCCTCGGCATGGGTGCGGGCAACGCCGATGACCCGGTGGCCGAGGCTCTCCACCAGGGCCTCAATGTCCATGGCGATGAACGTCTCATCCTCGATGATAAGGACATCGGTCGCGATCTCGGCCGCGAGTTCGCGGCCGGATTCCTCGACCAGCTCGCGCAGGGTCGGCAAATCACAGTCCAAGATCTTGGCCGCGTCCTCTTCCGAAAACCCTTCGAGCGCCACCAGCAGGAACGCCTGGCGCGGAAGCGGGGTGATCTGAGTGAGGTGCCGTTGCGGCGTAGAGGTTGGCTCCGCGATGTCGCTTTTGCCGTTCAGTTTGACGGAATTCCAGATCTTGGTGAACAGGCGATAGAGCGCAACCCGTTGATTGGGAACAGATTCCAGCATTTTCGGGCTGGCAATGAGCGATTCCAGCGTGGCCGCGACATAGGCATCGCCGGAGCCTTGACTGCCGGTGAGGGCGCGGGCGTAACGGCGAAGAAATGGCAGATGTTGGAGTACCGCTTGCGAGGTCGACAAGGTTACACCCTCCCACTGTCCCACAATGCTATTGGCTTAGAACGTCAGGGGGCCAGCATGGTTCCCTAAATTGTTCCGCCCGCAGGAACCAACGGCGGGACGGTGCGTTAAGCCGGAAGCGGTGCGGACAACCATGCGAAACGGCATCGAAGGCTCGGCGACGGGGGATGACGGAAATGAATGCGGGCAAACCAGTTAACCTTGAAAAGCCGACGCCGGCCCCGGAAGCGGACGAGCGGGAAGACCAGGCAGTGGATACGCCAGTCACTCAACCAAAAAGAGAAGTCCGCCTCGGACGCGAAGTGCAGGCTCGCATTGGGCAGCAGCTACGCGCCATGTACGACGAAGTCGTCAAGGAAGGCGTGCCGCAACGCATCGGCGACCTGGTTCGGCGCCTGAGCGAACAAGATGATGGGGCGGCATGAAGCTGGATCCGGCCATACGCGATCAAGTGCTCGCTACCGTACCGAGCCTGCGCGCCTTTGCCATATCGCTCTGCGGGCATATCGATCGCGCGGATGATCTGGTGCAGGAGACGCTGTTGCGCGCGCTCGCCCATATCGACTCGTTCGAACCCGGCACCAACATGCCGGCATGGCTGTTCACCATTTTGCGCAATCTGTTCCGCTCCGAGTACCGCAAGCGCCGGCGCGAGGTGGAGGATGCCGACGGCCGCTACGCCGAAACGTTGAAATCACGTCCCGAACAGACCGGCCGGGTCGAATTCTCGGAATTCCGCGCCGCGCTCGCGAAACTGCCGTCGGAGCAGCGCGAGGCATTGATCCTGGTCGGCGCCTCCGGGTTCTCCTATGAAGAGGCCGCTGCGATCTGCGGCTGCGCCGTCGGCACCATCAAGAGCCGCGTCAATCGCGCCCGCACGCGTCTTGCCGATCTGCTGGCGATCGACAGCATCGACGATTTCGGCCCGGATCGGCCGACACGCGCCGTGCTCGCCGGCGGCGGACGGAATTAAGCGGATGCCCTTCAGAACATTGTATTGGTATTGGCCGCCTGTTCCGGGACTTCCTGGCGGACGTCCCAATGTTCGACAATCTTGCCGTTCTCCAGCTTGAAAATGTCGATGATGGCGTTGCCGCGGCTGCCGGGCGTCGGCACGTTGTGGACGTGCAGGATCACGTAGTCGCCGTCGGCGAAAACGCGTTTGATGTCGCTGTGATAGTCGGGAAATTTGTCGCGCAGGAAAGCGAGAAACGCCTTCAGTCCTTCGGGCCCGTCGGCGGCCCGGGGATTGTGCTGGGTGTAGCGTGAGCCGATGAATTTTACCGCGGCATCGAAGTTTTTCTGATTGATAGCGAGATCATAGAACTCCACCACGGCCTTTTTGTTTGCTTCCGTCTGCTTTGCATCGGCGGCATACGCAGCCGGGGCGACTGCGAGCAATGCGGCGGCGACAAGTAAGCGAAGCATGGCAACCTCCTTTGAAGCGGCATTGCTCCTCGCAATGGCGCCGGCTAGCTCAGTCACATATGCGACGGCAGGTAGAGCGCGATCGCGGGAAAGGCAATGAGGATCACCAGCCGGCACAAATCGGTGATGATGAAGGGAATGACGCCTTTGAAGATCGTCGAGAAGTCGATGTCTCCGATCACGCTCTTGATCACGAACACAATCATGCCGACCGGCGGATGAATGAGGCCCAGCTCCACCGTCATGACAATGATGACGCCAAACCAGATCGGGTCGAAGCCGAGCTCCTTGATCACGGGAAAGATGATCGGCACGGTCAGGATGACCATGGCCAGCGAATCCATCAGGCAGCCGAGCACGATGTACATCACCATGATCAGCGCCAGGACGCCGTAGCGCCCGATGCCGAGTCCGGTGAGGAAGGCGGTGACGTTCTGCGGCGTCTGCGTCACGGTGAGGAAGTAACCGAACAACAGCGCGCCGATCAGCACGGTAAAAACGGCGGCGGCGGTGCGGGTAGCCTGCAACAGCGAGCGGCGGATATCGTTTAGCCCCAGCCGCCCGCGCAGCACGCCGATGATCAGAGCGCCGCCGGCGCCAACGCCGCCGGCCTCGGTCGGCGTGAACAGTCCACCGTAGAGCCCGCCGATGACGAAGACGAACAGGAGCAGCGTCGCCCAGACGTCGCGTACGCTTTCGAGGCGCTGCTTCCAGGAGCTGCGCGGGCCCGCCGGCAGATATTTCGGGCGCGCCCAGCCGATGATCGCCACGGTCATCATATACATCGAGGCCGCGAGGATGCCCGGCAGAATGCCGGCGATGAACAGTTTGCCGATATCCTGCTCGGTGATGATGCCGTAGACCGCGAGCACGGTGGACGGCGGCAGCATGGCGCCGAGTGTGCCGCCGGCGGCAATCACCCCGGCCGCGAACGATTGCGGATAGCCAAAACGCCGCATCTCCGGATAGGCCACGGTCGAAAACGTCGCCGCGGTCGCAACTGATGAGCCGGAAATCGCCGCGAAGCCTCCGCAAGCGGCGATGGTGGCGATGCCCAGGCCGCCGCGCCGGTGGCCGAGAAATGTATTGGCGGCGCGAAACAGCTCCTGACTCATGCCGGAATTGGTGACGAACGCGCCCATCAAAATAAACATCGGGATGACGCCGAAGGTATAGTCGGTCACCGTGCGCATCGAGGTGTGGCCGATGATCTTCAACGCCGCCTCGCCGTTGACCAGATAGGCAAAGCCGGAGACGCCGACGAGGCCCATTGCCATGCCGACCGGCACGCGCATCAGCATCAGGCCGAACAGCACCAGAAAGCCGACAATGGCGACCGCTTCGCTGCTCACGGCGTTCACTCGACCGGCTTGATCTGATAGCGCGCGCCGAATTCGCCGGGCTGGAAAATCAGCCGGTAGGTGCGGATTGCGATCAGCAGCACGGCGGAAACGTCGCCCAGCCAGGCGACGAAAAAGAACGGCCAGGTCGGCAGGCGCAGGTCGAAGGTCAGCACGTGATCGGCGCGCGTGGACCAAACCTTGTCGTAGAGGGTGTAGGTCTGCACGGTGACCACGAACAAAAGGACCAGCGTGGCGAACACGTCGATAAAGCGCTGAAACCGGGGTCCGACGCTGGCATAGAGCAGGTCCACCGTGATGTGGGTGCCGCGATAGCTGGTCGCCGCGATACCCCAGAAGATCAGAATGCCGAGCAACAATCGCCCGAAATCGTAGGCGTCCGGAATCTGCACGCTGAAGAAGTAGCGCAGCATGACGGAGATAAAAATGTCGGCGGCGACAATGCCGACGAAACCGGCGGCGACAATCTCGATGAAATCGATCAGCCAGTTCATTGGCCCGCGCGTACTGTGCGGCGCCGCGCTGGAGCGGGTTGCTTCGTGGGCTGCAGGCTCGGCCATTTGTGCTCCGGATGATGACGGCAGCGAATGGTCCCGCTGCCGTCCGTCGACCGAGTTTGCTAACGGCCGCGGGACTGGCGTCGGCCGCGGCGGATCACATCAGTAGGCCGCCTGGTATTGCGCCAAAGCTGCCTTCAGTTCCTTCATGATCGTGTCGGGATCGCCGCCGGCGTCGCGAACGCTGGCGGCCCACTTCTGGTGCAGCGGCTCGGACGACTTCCTCCACTCCCCGAGTTGTTCCTCGGAGATCGTGTAAACCTCATGCCCGGGCTCGGCTTTGAGCTTTGCAATCCCGCTGTGCTCGAAATCCACCCACGGATCATCGAACCTTCCCGCCCATTCGGTCGTGCAGTGATCGTCGATCACTTTTTTCTGCGATGCCGACATGGCGGCATAGACTTTCGGATTCATCAGCCACTGGAACGTCACCGTGTTGGTCGGCGCGTCCAGGTGATATTTCGTGACCTTGTCGACGCCAAGGAGCGGCAACGAGCCCCACGGGAAATTGACCGCCTCGGCGACGCCCTTATCGAGCACGTCGCGGACTTCGGTCGCGCTCGCCTGCACATTGGTGCCGCCCAGCAGGGTAACCCACGCAGCGACCGTGGCTTGCGACGGCCGGATCTTCATGCCTTTGATGTCGCTCGGCACCATGATCTTTTTGGTCTTGGAGTGCCAGGTCAACGGATCGAGGATGAACGAGAAGCAATACTTCACGTCTTTCATCTCGGTCGCGGCATATTTGCGGTACCACGCGTCGATCGCCCGGGCGCCGCCGTGGGCGTCGCCGACCAGGAACGGCAATTCGCCGGCGGCGATGATCGGAAAGCGGCCGGGCTGGTAGCCGGGATTGACGTAAGTGAAGTCGGCGATGCCATCGCGCGCCATGTCGTAATGGTCGAACGCCTTGCCGAGCTGCTGCGACGGGAAGACTTTGTACTTGATGGTGCCGCCGGAGGCCTTCTCGACATCGGCGCCCCATTGTTCGATCGCTTTCTGCAACGGATGCGTCGGCGGCACCCAATGCGAGAGCTTAAGCTCGAAGGTTTTGTCCTGCGCCGCCGCAGCCCCGATGCTAAGCGCGAGCCCCAGCATCGTCAGCCCGCAGAGCTTCATCGGGTGCATTCGGCGCATCGCATCCTCCCAATTATTATCATTTAGTTGCATTCTCAACTTTTCCATTTAATCGCAAAAGCCGCGGTCTGTATAGCAGCGGCCTTAACGCGCATTCGCTAAAACCGTGCGCGACGGCGTAAGACTTTCTGCACGCTGTTTTCGATTGTTCCCGTCGCAGTTTCCCGACTTTAACGCGGCCGCAGCAGCAGGCGGGTTATCGCGTCCCTGACAAAGGAAAGAGCCGGGCGAGCACTTCAACGAGTGCAACGTCCTGCCGTCAGGGACGTCAGATGTTCAGCCACGCTGCGGCGCACCGCTTTGCGATTGTGCTTTTGTTATCCATTGTCGGCGTTCCGGCGCCCGCCTTTGCGCAGTATCAGGTGGCCGTCGCCACAGCCCGGGCGCCGGGCCCGTTGAGCCAAACGCCGGCGGCGCCCGAACCGTTTGGTCGCGACGCGTTGCCGGTGATCGGCGGAGAGGTTTTAGCCAAATGGAGCGGCGTCGTCGCCGACATCCGCGCCGAGAGCGACATTCTGACGCGCTGCCGCGATGCCACGCAGCCCTGCCCGGAGGCGGCGCAAAAATTTCTTGCGGTAATCGCCGCCGGTCGGGCGCGTAAAGGCCGCGCCCGCATCGGCGTCATTAATCGCGCGATCAATCTCGCCATCCGGCCGACCAGCGATCTCGCCCAATGGGGTGTGGTTGATCGCTGGAGCGCGCCGCTTGCCACGCTTACGACCGGCCGCGGCGATTGCGAAGACTACGCTATCGCCAAATACGTCGCGCTTACCGAGGCCGGCATCAGCGCCGACGACGTCAAGCTTATCATCGTGCGCGATCTCGCCGCCGGCGAAGATCACGCCGTCGTCGCCGCGCGGCTCGGGCAAAAGTGGATCGTGCTCGACAACCGCCGCCTCACGCTGCTTGAAGATGTCGAAATGGCGCACGTGGTGCCGCTGTTCGTGCTCGGCCACGACGGCGTCAGACAATTCGCGCCGACGGCCGTGGCTTATGCGGGCGCGGCAAAGCCGCCGGCGCCATCGTCACTCGGCTATGCCAGCTTGGCGTTATTGCGCTCGCAATGACGCCTGATCAATACGCCGCATTGTACCTGGCAAGCTCGGCCTTGAGGTCCTTCAAGACAGCGTCGGGATTCTCGCCGGTTTTCTTCACAGCGTCAGCCCAGGTCTGAACCACGGGTCCGGCCGCCGTCCTCCACTCGGCAAGCTGCGCATCGGTGAGCGGGTAGACCTCGTGGCCCGGCTCGGCCTTGAGCTTGGCAATGCCGCCATGTTCGAAATCCGCCCAAGGCGCGGCGACCCGTTCCGCCCATGCCGCGTTGCAGTGATCGTCGATTACTTTCTGCTGCGATGGCGACATCCGCGCATAGGTCGATTTGTTCATGATCCACACGAAGCTCGTAGTGTAGAGCGCCGCTTCCATGTGGTACTTCGTGACTTTATCGATACCGAACAGGATCACCGAGCCCCAGGGAAAGGTGCCTGCTTCGGCGACGCCCTTTTCAAGGATGTCGCGCACTTCGGGCGCCGAGGCCTGTACGTTGGTGCCGCCGAGCGACGTGACCAGCGACGCTATGGTGGAGTGCGCCGGGCGGATCTTCATGCCTTTAATGTCTTCCGGCACCACGATTTTTTTGGTGCGGGAATGGAACGAGCCGGGATCGTGCGCGAAGGCGAAGCAGAATTTGACGTCCTTCATCTCGGTCGCGGCGTACTTGCGATACCAGGCGTCGAGCGCCTCGGAGCCGCCCTTGGCGTTGGAGAACATGAACGGCAGGTTGGCGGCGTCGAAGATCGGGAAGCGGCCGGGCTGGTAGCCCGGACTGACATAAGTCACGTCGGCGATGCCGTCGCGCGCCATGTCGTAATGATCGAACGCCTTGCCGAGCTGCTGCGCCGGATAAACCTGGTATTTGATGGTGCCGCCGGAGGCCTTTTCGATCGAGGCGCCCCAATCTTCCATGCCTTTCTGCAGCGGATGTGATGGCGGCACCCAGTGCGAGAGCTTGAGATTGAAGATCTTCTCTTCGGCGGAAGCTGAGCCGACACAGAGCGCGAGAGCCAGCATCGCCAAGCTGTAAAGCTTCAGTACCGGCATCGAGCGCATGACCACCTCCCTCATATCGCAATGACGATTTTACATTTCTCCGCCGTAAGGTCCTTGCGGATCGGCCAGCGCCTGCAAGCGGAGCGCAGCCGCGTGTGCAAAGCGCAGCATTACGGTCTTGCGCCGCGCCGCGGCGAGCCGGTGCTCGGGCGCCTCGCTGATGATCGACGCACCGAAAGCATCGGCGACAATGAGGCCGGCATCGGCGGGAAAAATTTCGCAGGGCACGTCGGCGATGGTGGCAAAGAAAAGCCGGTCGCAATGCAGCCGGTACTCCATCCACTTCTGATCGGCGCGGAAATCGGCAACCGACGATTTGATCTCGACGATCAGAATTTCGCCGTCGCCACTTAGTGCAACCAGGTCGGCGCGGCGGCCCGACGGCAGCGGCAGCTCGCTCACCACCGAATAGCCCAGCGCGTGCAGATAACGCGCGGTGCCGCGCGCGATGGCGAGCGCAGTCGGGGATTGCCGCCCGTCGACCGGCAGCGGCGCCGGCAGCAAGTTGACGCTCATCGTCAGAATTCCGGGAAGCGGCAGGCTGGACGGCCGCCGGCTTTCGAGCTTACGCACAGCACATAACTCCGACTGCGGACAACCGAGGACTCACGTCGTCCCCGCGAACGCGAAGACCCCCACCCACAGGCCGAGCAAACAATGCTTGGACCGCGACTATGGATTCCCGTTTGCGCGGGAATGACAGGAGCTAACCCGTCATTCTGCCGCTGCGGCGCGTTCGGGGAAAGCCCCTTTGAGGGCTGAGCGTGAGGCCGCAAGCACCCCGCGCTCGGTGATCAAGCCGGTCACCAGGCGGGCCGGGGTCACGTCGAAGCCGTAATTGGCAACGGGCGAGCCATCCGGCGCGATACGCACGGTCTCAATACGGCCATCGGCGGCGCGCCCGGTCATGAACGTCACCTCGTCGCCGCTCCGCTCCTCGATCGGTATCTCGGCAACGCCGTCGGAAACCGTGAAGTCGATGGTCGGCGACGGCAACGCGACATAAAACGGAATGTTGTTGTCGCGCGCGGCGAGCGCTTTCAGATAAGTCCCGATCTTGTTGCAGACGTCGCCGTTGGCGGTGACGCGATCCGTTCCGACGATCACCAGATCGACCAGGCCGTGCTGCATCAGGTGGCCGCCGGTATTGTCGGCGATCAGCGTGTGCGGCACGCCGTGCTGGCCGAGTTCCCAGGCGGTGAGCGAAGCACCCTGGTTGCGCGGCCGCGTCTCGTCGGCGAACACATGAATGGGAATGCCGCTGTCGTGAGCGAGATAAATCGGCGCGGTCGCGGTGCCGACATCGACCGCCGCGAGCCAGCCGGCGTTGCAATGGGTCAGCACGTTGACGCGTTCGCCGGGCTTCTTCTTCGCGGCAACGGCCTCGATCAGCGGCAAACCGCTGCGCGCAATGCCGTTGTTGATGGCGATGTCTTCCTCATTGATTTCGAGCGCGCGGCGATAGGCGGCCGCTGCGCGCTCGGCGCGCGGCCGGTTGCGCACCACGGCCATCATCTCATCGAGTGCCCATTTCAGATTGATCGCGGTTGGGCGTGTGGCGAGGAGCGTTGCGTAAGCGCGCTCGATACCCTCATCGGACGCGTCCTCACGCAACGCCAGACACATGCCGTAGGCGGCGGTCGCTCCGATCAGCGGCGCGCCGCGGATCAGCATGGCCCGGATCGCGTGCGCGGTCTCGTCGAGCGTCGTCAGCCGCGCGGTGACAAAGCGGTGCGGTAATGCGGTCTGATCGATGATGCCCACCGACCAGCCATCCGGCTCGAGCCAGATGGTGCGCATGGGCTTGCCGTCGACTTTCATGGGCCACTCGATAACTTGCTGACAAGCCTTTCTTATGTCGCGCGGCTTGCCCGCGCAACGCCGTTGCCGCAAAGTCGCTCGCCGAACAGCCGGAGAAGCCGATGGCCGCCGCCGATCTTGAGAGCGAGTATAGTCCGCGCGTCAGCGTGCCGAACTGCGACGAGATTTTTGCGCGCTGGGCGGGCGAGGCCGAGCTTTACCGCGCCGAGACGCTCAAGGTCGGCCGCGCCGAACTCGGTCTTTCCTATGGCGACACGCCGCGGCAGATGATCGACCTGTTCCTGCCGCAAGCGGGTGAAGCCGCCCCGCTCGCACTGTTCATCCACGGCGGTTATTGGCGGGCCTTCGATCCTTCCTATTCCAGCCAGGTGGCGCGCGGCCTCAACCAGCGCGGCATTGCCGTTGCCGTCGTCGGTTATGATCTTTGCCCGATTGTCACCATCGGCGACATCATCGAACAAATTCGCCGCGCCAGCGTGTTCCTTTGGCAGCGCTGCGGCCGGCGAATTCTGGTGATTGGGCATTCGGCCGGCGGCCATCTTGCCGCCGCCGCGGTCGCGACCGACTGGCAGGCGCTCTATCCCAAGGCGCCGGCTGATCTCATTCCTGCGGGCTTTGCGATCTCAGGGGTGTTTGATCTGAGGCCGCTAGTGAATTTCAGCCTGAACCAGGATTTGCGGCTCTCGGCTGAAGATGCGGCCCGGCTTTCGCCGCTGTTATGGCCGGTCCCACACGGGCGCATGCTGGACGTGACGGTCGGCGATCTCGAAAGCGCCGCCTTCAAGAACCAGAGCCGCACGATGGCCGAGACGTGGCAGGCGAAGGCGGCAACGCGTTACGCGGAATATCCCGGCAACCACTTTACCGTCATCGACGCGCTCACCGATCCGGGCAACGCGATGGTGACGCGCATTGCCGAATTGGTGCAACAGCTCAAGACGTAGTGCGGCCGGGTGAATGCGGGAAAAGCAGCACGCAAGCCGACGCCGCAAAAATAAAAGCAAAGCCAACGATGTCGGCGCGAGTGAGCCGGTCGCCGACGATCAGGACCGTGGATAGGACGCCGAGCACGGGAATGCCGAGAATGCCGAGTGCGGCGGTCGCCGCCGGCACCACCGGCACAATGTCGAACCACATGGCGTAAGCGACGGCATTTCCCATCACGCCGACAAAGATAAGCGCCAACCACGCGCCCGGGCCGGCAGAGCGGACATCGAGGCCACCGTCGAATATCAGAAGACAGCCCGTAATCACGACGAAACCGATGGCGAGCTGCCAGGCTGCGGCACCCATCGGATCGCCGTTAATGCGCGCCCATTTCAGATAGACGGTGCCGGCCGCCCAGCTAAAACCGCCGCCGACGGCCAGCGCCAACCCGAGCGGAATGCCTGTGGCCGCCAACGGCGCGATAAGGATCGCGATACCGACGCAACACAGCAAGATCGCGAATCCCTGCAAACGGCTGGGACGTTCGCCAAGCACCAGCCACGCCAGCAACAAAGTCCAGATCGGCAGGGTGTACGTCAGGATCGCCACCCGCGAGGTCGCGGCCTGAATTTGTGCGAACGCGGTAAAAAGGCTGAAGGCCGAAATGTTGAAGAACGAAGCCACAAAAACATGCGCCCAATCCCGCGCGGTTGATATGCGGAGACTGCGGCGCTTGAACAGACAGATAGAAAACAGACTGACGCCGCCGATCGCGGCTGTCATGGTGCGCATGCTCAGCGGCGGAATTTCATTCAAAGAGATCTTCATCATCGGCCAGGTCATTCCCCAGATCAGGCAGAGAATGACGAGCATCAGCCGCGAACGGACGTCGGCCGCACCGCCGGATTTTTGCAGCCGCGGCTCCTGCTCGGCGACGGTCACGGCGCCTCCGGTCCGTTAGCGCGATACCAATCGGCGATCTGGGCGCCGGTCCAGAACTTGACGTCGCTCTTGTTGCGAATGTTTTCGAACACGGCGCGCAGATATTTCAGCCGATGCGGCACGCCCATGATGTAGGGATGAACCGAGAGCGCCATGACCCGCGCCGAGCGGGCCGAGTCCGCGTAAATCTGCTCGAACTGATCGAGCGCGCGATCGCGATACTCCGACGCCGAATGATGCTGGATCAGCATCATCGCGACATCGTTGCATTCCTGCGTATAGGGCACATTGAGAATCGGCTTGCCGCGCGTCTTGAGCCAGAGCGGCTGATCGTCGAGCACCCAGTCGGCGACATAGTCGTAGCCCTCCGCGGCGAGCAGATCGGGCGTCTGCCAGGTTTCGGTGAGGCCGGGACCGAGCCAGCCGCGCGGCGGCTTCCCCGTGGCCCCGGTGATGGCCTCGCGGACCTGGCGGATGTCTTCGCGCTCGTTCTTCACCTTCTGCATGTTGCGCTGGGTAAATCCGTGACCCATGAATTCCCAATTGCGCTCGACGGCGGCGCGCACGATCGGCGGATAAGCGGCGATCGCCGAGCCGTTGATGGCGAGCACTGCAGGGATAGAGAACTCATCGAACAATTCGACAAACCGCCAGAAGCCGACCCGATTGCCGTATTCGTGCCAGGCCCAATTCGGTACGTCGGGCATGGGCGAGCCGCCCGCCGGCGGCGTCAGCACGGTGCGCGGCATCGGCTGGGTGAAGTCCCATTCCTCGATATTGACGACGACCCACACCACCATGCGGGCGCCGTCAGGCAGGCCGAGCGGCGGGCGGTCGGCTATGGCCGAGTAGGCAAAGCGGTCGGTCGGCAGCATACGCCGCTTCGATGTCACGCCTGGCCGGGACTTCGCCGGTCGCTTGGTCATCGCGCCACCGCCGCTTGCTCGGCCGGTCTCTCACCCGGCGGACGATAACGCGCGGTGATCGCACCAATGATCGTGAGCGCTACCGAGCAGAGCGCCAATGGCACGAAGGCGGTCCACGGTTTGTCGGTCAGGTCCCAAAGCGCCCCGCAGATGGTCGGAATGATAATCGCGCAGGTGTAGCTGATGGTGAACATGCCGGCCGCCGTGCGCGGCACGTCACGGGGCGCCACCAGCAGCGCCGGCAATGCCAGGGTCGGGGTCATGGTCAGCGCGGTGCTGCTGCCGATCAATCCGGTGCTGACGACGATCGCTATCGGAGATGCGAGGAAAATCAGGCCGAGGAAACCCACCAGCATCAGCGGACCGAACAGCAAGAACGGCCAGGCCCGCCGCTGCATCCGATCGGCCAGCAGAATCAGGACAACGAGAGCGAGTATTTGCGCGCCGTTGAGCGAACCGAGCGCGAGAGCGAGCGCGCCGGTGTTGCCCTGCGCCGCCAGGTAGTCGCCCAGGAAGGCATTGGCTCCGAAGAACTGACTGTTGTTGCTGCCGAAGGTGAGGCCAAGGAGCCAGATCAGCGGATTTTTCCAGTCCGGCCACCACAGCCTGCCGAGCGTGCTGATGCCGGCGCCGGGTTGCCGATCGTCGTGTTGTTGGTCCTTCGGACTGAAAAGTGCGAACACCAACGCCATGACGATGGCCGGCGCCACCCACACCACAAAATCGAGCCGCCACGAGC
>VFSW01004804.1_pt1 | contig 20113 bp, 22 predicted proteins | sample 5358111 | NCBI WGS metagenome assembly VFSW01 (sample SAMN11554181, study PRJNA540505) | mine drainage metagenome | isolation source: sediment from site ElyBrook_90M | place: USA: Ely Copper Mine, Vershire, VT | collected 2017 | reverse complement strand
CGCCAAGCGCCCAGGGGAGCTTGGCGTTCAGCGTCTCGCCGACGACCATCACGACCAACGTCCCGAGCGCGAGGACGAGAGACCACACGCTGACGTGACCGAATTGGTGGGAGATCCATTGAAGTCGCTGGACGAACGATTCGCCGCCCGAGGGCACGCCGAGGACTCTGGGCAGTTGGTGCGTGATGATGATGACGCCGATGCCGCCGAGGAAACCTGCGACAATCGGGAGCGACAGGAAGTCGGCAAGCCAACCCAACTTCACGACGCCGAGGGCCATCACGATGAGCCCGGCCACGACCGCGGTCGCGGCCACGAGCGCCAGGTACTGCGCGGAGGACGCGGGCGCGAGTCGAAGCAGGGCCACCGCGAAGAGCGGCGCGATCGTGGAGTCGGCGCCCACCGACACGATGGGGTTGGAGCCAATCGCGAAGAAGACCAGCGACGCCGTGATGAATGCGATGAGCGCCGTGAAGGCCGGGACGCCCGCGAGCTGGGACGTGGCGAGTTGTTCGGGGATCGCGATGGCGAGCAGGGTGATGCCCGCGAGGAACTGACCGGGAAAGTTGGCTTTGGTCAGGCCGACGAACGTCTGGCCCATGCCGTGCGCCGCGGTACGTTGACCGATCGGTGTACGTGGGGTGACGACATCGCGCGCGGCCATGTCACAGGTTACAAAGAAGCCCGAAGCGTCAGCTGGTGATGACGACCTTGAAGCCCTCGGCGAGGCGACCCTTGTCCATACCCGCGTTCTTCGCGATCGAACGGGCCCAGGTCTTGAGCATCTTCTTCAGTCCCTTGTTGTCGCCGACCTGACTGACGTGACGCTTCAACGCCGCGTGCTTGTACTTGAAGCGCTTGGTGATGTCGACGACCATGTTCGGCTGGCCCCCGCTCAGCCACACCGTGGGCACCGTGTGCGGGGTCAGCCCTTCACGGAGCAGTTCGGGGAAGGCGTGGGGATTGCGGGCGTCGGGGTAGACGGCACGCATCGTCGCCTCGCCAGACGCCATGTGGTCGGGGTGACTCGCGCGCATCCGCTCCCAGTTGCGTTCGGGGCTCTGGGTGATCACGAGGTCCGGACGGTGCGTGCGGATGACCCGTGCGATCTCACGTCGCAACAAGAGGGTCGGCTCCACTTGACCGTCGGGCCAACGAAGGAAGGTGATGTTGGTCACGCCGACCTCACGCGCCGCGGCGCGCTGCTCGGTCTCGCGGATCTCGGAGCGTTCCTCGCGCGTGAGGGTCGAACCATCACCACCGGCGTCGCCCGAGGTCACGAGGCAGTACGCGACGTCGACGCCCTTGGCGGTCAGCGTGGCGATCGTGCCGGCGGAGCCGAAGTCGACGTCGTCGGGGTGCGCGACCACTACGAGGGCGCGCTTCAAGGACTTGTCGTACTTGAAGACGGGCATCGCCTGCTTCTTCTTGCTCACAGTACTGAGTCCTCCTTGGACGGATCCCAGCTCGCCAGGTCCTTCAAGTGCGGGTCGTTCGAGAAGACCTCCACGATCGGCCGCTTGAGTCCAAGACGGCGCATGATCACTTCAGCCTCAATAATTTGGTTCCACAGTAACAAAGAGACGACGACCCCGGTCGAGCCGGCCCGAGCCGTTCTCCCTGATCGGTGCAGGTACGCCTTGTGATCTTCGGGGGGGTCGAAGTGCATTACGCAGTCAACTGCGTCAATATGCAGTCCGCGAGCGGCGACATCGGTCGCGACTAGGACCGCCAGGCGGTCGCCGGAGAAGTCGGCCAGGGCCTTCTCACGCTGGCTCTGGCGCAGGTCGCCGTGGATCGCGGCCGCGTCCACGCCCTCCTTTTGGAGTTGCTCGACGAGACGATCGGCCCCGCGCTTGGTACGACAGAAAATCAGCGTCTTGTCGAAGGACGCACAGATCGTCGCCGCCACCTTGATGCGGTCCATCTGATGGACGTTCAAGAAGTGGTGGACCATCAGTGAGACGGTCTGGGTGTCACTCGCGACCTCATGGAAGACGGGATCGGTGAGGTAGCGCTTCACGAGGCGGTCGATCGCACCGTCGAGGGTGGCGGAGAACAGCAACGTCTGGTGCGGATGCTCGGCGATGCGTCGAAGCACCCATTCGACCTGGGGCATGAAGCCCATGTCAGCCATGCGGTCGGCCTCGTCGAGGACCAACACGTCGAGATTCTCGACGTTCAGCTCGCCCCGGTCACCGAGGTCGATCAGTCGACCCGGCGTCGCGATGATGACGTCGCAACCCTTTCGAAGTGACTTCACCTGGCGCTCGATGTCGGCGCCGCCGTAGACGGCGTTGACGTGCAGTCCGAGCGCGGCACCGAGGGGCTGGAGGACCTCGTGCACCTGGACGGCGAGTTCGCGGGTCGGCAACAACACGAGACCACGGGGCCGCGCCGGTCCGCCGTCCTTGGCTTTGAAGGTCTCGCCGGCGGAGATACGTTGCAGCATCGGCAACCCGAAGCCGAGCGTCTTACCCGACCCGGTCTTGGCCTTGCCGCAGACGTCACGACCGGCGAGAGCGTCACTGATCGTGAGGGCCTGGATCGGGAAGGCGGTGGTGATGCCTTGCTCGTGGAGGACCTTCACGAGCTCGGGCGCGACGCCGAGTTCGGCGAATGTCTTATTGGTTGCGTAGGAGTCGGGTGCCGACGGCACCGACTGCTTGGTTTCACTGCTCACGACGACGACGTTTCTCGGTTGGACCCGGAACCGGCGTTCGAAAGTGTGGGCCCAAGCTCAATTCCTAGAGCTTCCGTTACAGTCTAGGTGGTAAATCTCGACATTTTCCATAAATCTGGAGGAAAGACCATGGCGCGATTGGAAGTTGGTGCCAAAGCGCCAGCCTTCACCTTGCCAAACCAGGCCGGACGTCGCGTCGCACTGACGGACCTGGCCGGGGAGCGATTCGTGCTCTACTTCTACCCCGCCGATGACACGCCCGGGTGCACGAAGGAGGCCTGCCAGTTCAACGACGGCCTCGCGGCGCTGCGCGCACTCAAGGTCAAGGTCTTTGGCGTCTCGCCCGACCCAGCCGACAGGCACGTGGCCTTTCGTGCCAAGTACGGACTCAAGTTCGACCTGTTGAGCGACGTCGACAAGAAGGTGATGGAGAAATACGGCGCCTACGGCGAGAAGATGATGTACGGCAAGTTGGTGACCGGCGTCATCCGTTCGACGTTCGTCATCGGACCGACCGGCAGGATCGAGCAGGCGTGGTACGGCGTGCGCGCTGACGGGCACGCCGCGAAGGTCCTCAGCTCGCTGGCCTAGCCTCGTTGTCTCGACGCACGGACCTGATCCGGTGCCAGAGAGCGAACGCGAGACCAAGGACCACGAGCGCGATGATCGGGTACTCCGCGGTCTTGAAGTCGGCACTGACGTGCTTCCAGTTGCTTCCCGCCGCGTAGCCGAGGCCCGCGAGTAACGCGACCCAGACCGCCGAGCCGATCGTCGTGAGCACCGCGAATCGGGCGCGATTCATCTCGGCCATCCCAGCGGGCACCGAGATGAAGCTGCGCACGACCGGCAGCACCCGACTGATGAGCACCGACGCGGCGCCGTAACGCTCGAACCAGCGTTCGCCCCGGTCGAGGTCCTTGTGTGTGACGAGGATCCATTTGCCCCAGCGGTCCACGATCGTCCGTCCGGCGCTTCGCCCGACCTCGTACGCAATGATCGCTCCCACGAGCGACCCGATCGTCCCCACCACGATGACGCCCCACAGCGTGAAGCGAACGTGGCCGGTGACGGCCGCCGTGCAGAGCGCGCCCGCGAACCCGTAGGCGACCTCCGAGGGGATAGGGATGCACGCGGAAGAGAGCACCGAGAGCGCGAAGAGCGCGTAGTAACCGTAATGCTGAATGAAGGACTGCATCAGGCCATTCTTACCGCGACGGCGCCCGCGCAGGAAACACCCTATCCTCAGTCTCTGATTGGGGGGTCGAATGTCGTTGGTACCAACGATTCACGAGATCGACGCGCGTTGGCTCGAGGAACACCTCGCGTGGCACGACGTCACGAACGTCTCGTCGTCGAGCGTCGGTCACGGTCAGGTCGCCAATTGCTACCGTCTGGTGATCGAGCGCGACGACGCGCCGAACGCCAGCCTGATCGCGAAGGTCCCCTCGCTCGACGCGGTGAGCCGCTCCACGGCGACGCTCCAGCACCTCTACGAACGAGAGGTCTCGTTCTATCGATTCCTGGCTTCGAACGTCGCGATCCGAACACCGGAGTGTTTCGTGGCGTTGCGTGACGAGAACGACGACTTCCTGCTCATCTTGGAGGACCTGAGTCCGGCCGCGCCCGTCGACCAATTCGTCGGCATCGACCTCGCGGTCGCGCGCCACGGACTTCACGCGCTCGCGGGACTCCATGGTCCGACCCACGCTCTCGAGGACCTGCATCGTTCGTCGTGGCTCCGCGGTGTCAGCGAAGAACTCGCACCGCTGTACGCGGTCGTGTTGCCGTCACTCTTCGACCAGTTCCTCAGCCGCTACGAAGAGCGTCTCGAGCGCGACGTGCGCGACATGGTGTCCGCCCTCAAGGGTCGACTCCTCCAGTACAGCGACTACGAAACGCCCAACCCGTGCGTGACCCACGGGGACTTTCGAACCGACAACCTGCTCATCGGCGCACGAGGCGGCAGCGTACCGCTCGCCGTGGTGGACTGGCAGACCATCGGCGTGGCGAGTCCCCTCCTCGACGTCGCCTACTTCCTCACGACGAGCCTCTCGCCCGAGGACTGCGCACGTCACGAGATGGAACTCCTCGACCTCTACCTCGACGCGATGAGCGAGCAACAGGTCCGTATCGCGCGTGACGTGGCGCACGATGAGTTCGCCCGTTACACGCTCCAACCGATCGTCATGCTCGTCGCCGCGTCCGTGATCGTCGAACAGACGCCGCGCGGTGACGATATGTTTCTCTCCATGATCGCGCGAGGTGTCGAGGCGGCAACGCGCTGGCGTGCACTCGAGGTGCTGGAGCGACATGCTGCTTCCTGAGGACGACTTCCCCCTGCACCAGACCGCGTTGCCGCTGGGTCACGTGATGGACGGTCACCCCAACGCCTACGACCGGTTCTGGTTCAACGGTTACAACGAGGACTTCTACTTCGCGTTCGCCCTCGGTCTCTATCCCAACCGCGGCGTGATCGATGGCGCCTTCTCGGTCGTCCAGGGTCACCGCCAGTTCTCGGTGTTCGCGAGTGACGCCCTACACGGTCGTTCGACGACGGTCGGGCCGCTCAACGTCGAGATTGTCGAACCGCTGCGCGTGAATCGACTGAGGGTCGAGGCACCCGAGCAGGGACTGCGCGCGGACCTCCTCTACACGAGGCGCTCCGCCGTGAGCGAGGAACCTCGCCAGACGATGCACGACGGCCCGCGGATCTTCATGGACGTGACTCGCGCCACGCAACTGGGCACCTGGAGTGGCTGGTTCGAGACGCCCAACGGTCGCGTCGCCCTCGACCCGCCCCTCCTCGGGACGAAGGACCGCTCCTGGGGCGTTCGTCCCGTGGGCGAGCCACTGCCCGGGGCACCGGGGGTGCGGGTCCCACAACTCTGTTTCTTCTGGGCGCCACTCAACTTCGACGCCGGCGGGCGTCCCTTCATGACGTTCAATGACGCCAACGGCACGCCGATCAGCCGTGCGGCGAGCTACCTCCCCGACGGGGTCGCCGAGACGACGCAGGGTTCGTTGTCGCTCACCATGCAACCGGGAACGCGCTGGATGAAGGACGCGGTGCTCACCATGGGCGACGAGGAGATCTATCTCGAGCCGCTCCTGCGATTCCAGATGCGCGGCGCGGGTTACAACCATCCTTTGTACGCGCACGGACGCTGGCACGGTGGACCGCTCGTGACCGACGACCACTTGAACCTCGACCAACTCGACCCCCTCGACTATCCCAACGTCCACGTGCAACACGTGGTGCGAGCGACGAGGGCTGACGAGGTCGGACTGGGCGTCCTCGAGCAGTTGGTCGTCGGCCCCTACGCGCCGACCGGCCTCGTCGGACCACTCGACGGCGCCTAACTCTGGTGCTTCGAGCACCAGTACGTCGTGCGACCGCCGACGGTGGCGATCAGCATCGCGGCGCCATCGCGCGGGCAGTAGGCGCCCGGGAAACGGGCGTCCATGTGGTCGCCGAGGTGCGAACCGCCGCGGCGCTGGAGCGTTCGCATCGTCTGGGTGAGACTCTTGAAGAGCGCCGTTCGTTGTGACGTACTGAGCGTCCCCGTGGGAGTGCGCGGGTCGATGTTCGCGCGAAAGAGGATCTCGTCGGCGAGGAGGTTCCCGACGCCCGCGACTGCCGACTGGTCGAGGAGCCGCGCCTTGATCGCCGGACCCTCACCGCGCGTCGACACGACGCCGTCGAACTCCTTGCGCGTCAAGCTCAGGGCGTCGGGACCGAGTTCGCTCAGGTCCGGATCGACTTCGAAACGGCCCAGCCGGCGCGGATCGTGCAAGAGCAGCTTTCGACCGTCGGAGAACTCGAGCCCACCTCGGACCCACTCGCGTTTGAAGGTGTGCGGTCCGTAGAAGAGCCCGTCGATGCCCGCGTCGTCGTCGATGAGCAACACCCCGGTCATGCCGAAGCGGATGCCGAGTCGCACGCCCGAGGTGTCGAGGAGCAGCAGCTTGCCCCGCCGGCCCGTGCCCGTCACGGTCAGGTTCTTCACGGCGCGATTCCACGCGGTGACGCTCGTCAACTTCTTGGCGCTGTAGGCGTCGGCCCACCCGCGCACGATCGTCGCGCCCACGACTCGATCGGCCAAGCGCCGGTAGGACTCGACTTCGAGTATTTCGGGCATTGCGCGAGCGTACCGGGAATCGCCAATTGACCCCGTCGGTAAGGTTGCTCCATGGCACTTGAGAAGCCGCAGTGGAAAGAGCTCTTCAGCGAGGTCGTCACCTCGGGACTGTGCACGGGCTGCGCCGCGTGCGTGGTCGCCTGTCCGCACCCGGTGCTCGACTACGAAACCGCCAACGGCGTCTACAAGCCCTTCCACCTCGACATCGACGGGGGCCCCGCCGACTGCACGCACGGCCAGAAGGGCTGCACGATGTGCACGAGGGCCTGTCCGCGCTTTCGCAACTGGGAGAGCGAGATCGACACGCACAAGTTCGCCCGTGAACGCACCGAGGACGAGGTCTGGGGTATTGGTGACGTCATGCTCGCGCGCGCGAGCGACGAGTCCCTCGTCGAGAACGGTCAAGACGGCGGCTTCGTGTCGGCGCTGTTGATCTACGCGTTGGAGAACGACATCATCGACGCCGCGCTCGTGAGCGGCCTCGAGGGCGACGGGTCCACCTGGCGCGCCGTGCCGCGCGTCGCCCGGACCCGCTTCGACGTGCTCGAGACCGCGAAGTCGCGCTACACCTACAGCGCCAATCTTCTCGCCTACCCCGAGGCGGCCGAGGGCGGCGCCGAGAGGATCGCGGTCGTGGGAATGGGCTGCATGGCCTCCGCACCCGGCGCGATGCAGTCTCGCAAGGCCGGGAAGATCGCGCGACGGCTGAGCCTCACGATCGGGCTCATGTGCTCCAAGACCTTCGACGACGCGATCTTCGAGGAACTCTTCGAGGAGAAGTACGGGATCAAGCGCGCGGACATCGCCAAGATGAACATCAAGGGTGTCTTTCAGATCTGGACCCACGATGGCGCGTTCCACGAGGTGCCGCTGAAGGAGGCGCACGCCTACACCCGTGAGGGCTGTACACGGTGCCCCGACTTCGCCGCCGAGCACGCGGACATCTCGACGGGCGGCATCGGCGCGTTCGGCGACTGGACCCTCGTCATCGTGCGCACCGACATCGGGCGCGCATTGATCGCCGCACTGAAGGACCAGGGACTCATCGAGACTCGCCCCGGCGATGACGATCCCGGCGCGGTCGCCCTGCTGCACAAGTTGGCGATCGTGTCAAGGAAACGCTGGCCCGACGACGGCGCGCCGGCGCCGCGCCGGATCCCAGTCGTCATCAAATAACGCGCCGGTAAGGTCGAGTCGTGCCGAGTCGTCCAACCTTCACCACCGTGCTCCTCGTTCGACACGGCAACACCGCCACGACGGGCATCGTCTTGCCGGGCCGGGCACCGGGCCTGCACCTCTCGGAACGGGGCGTCGCCCAGGCCGAGGGGGTGGCGGCGCGCATTGGCGAACTCGCTCGCACACCGGTCGCGCTCTACGTTTCGCCCCTCGAACGGGCCCGCGAGACCGCAGCGCCGATCGCTGCGGCGTTAGGGCTGCGCGCTCACGTCGAACGTGGACTCTTCGAGTGCGACTTCGGGGCCTGGACCGGCAAGCGCCTCACTCTCTTGGCGAAGAAGCCCGAATGGCGAGCGGTCCAACACGCCCCGAGCACGTTCCGGTTCCCCGAGGGCGAGTCGTTCACCGAGATGCAACTTCGGATGTGGACGACGCTCGAGCGACTGGCGCACAAGCATCGCAACAAGACCATCGTGGTGGTGAGCCACGCCGATCCGATAAAGGCCGCCGTCACCTACGCCCAGGGCGTCCCCCTCGATCTCTTCCAGCGCACCGTCATCTCGACCTGTTCGATCAGCGCCATCGGCTTCACGAACTCGACACCCGTGGTCCTCACCGTGAACAACACGGGCTCCTTGAAGGAGTTGGCCCCGTCGTGAACTACGTCTTCGAGAACCCCGACAAAGTGATGGTCGGCGTGCGAGGCGAGGTCGGCAACCGCCTCTTCCTCCTCCAGGCCCGTGAAGGTCGTCGCCTCGTCATCGTCAAGTGCGAGAAGCAACAGCTCCACGCGCTCGGCGAATGGTTGGCGCAAGTGCTCGCCGAGTTGGGGCGACCGGGACACCTCCCCGACGACTTCTCGCTCGAACCCGAGTACGAGTTCGACTTCGTGGCCGGCGATATCGCCGTGGCGATTGACGAGCAGTCCCATACCGTCGAGGTCACCTTCGAGTCACTCGAGGGTGACGACGAGTTGACCTTGACGCTGACGCGCGAATGGGCCGGCGGACTCGCTATCGCGATCACCCGCCTCGTGGAGGCCGGACGACCGATCTGCCCGCTCTGTGGAGGACCGTTGGACCCGCGCGGTCACGACTGTCCGCGCACGAACGGCCACGCCCCACCCATCAGGTAGAGCGTGGACCGCGACGAGCAACAGACCCTGTTGTTGAAGGGGGCCATCGAAGTCGAAGGTCGCGTCGTAGGTTCATCCAACCAGGCACTCCTCGTCACGGTCACCCTCGACGGGGTGGAAGCCCAAGCCTGCTACAAGGCCGAGGCCGGCGAACGCCCCCTCTGGGACTTCCCCGATGGCCTGTGGCGGCGCGAAGTCGCCGCCTACGAACTCGACGTCGTCCTCGAGACCGACCTCGTGCCGCCGACGGTTGGTCGCGACGACGGACCCTTCGGTGTCGGATCCTTGCAGTGGTGGGTGGACGACAACATGCAGGACCACTACTTCACGCTGCGAGAGAACCCCGAGTTCCACGACTGGTTCGCCGAGCTTGCGGCCTTTGACGTCGTGGCGAACAACGCCGACCGCAAGGCCGGCCACGTGATCTTTGACGGTGAGCGCTGTTGGGCGATCGACAACGGCCTCTGTTTCCACGAACAGGACAAACTGCGCACGGTCATCTGGGAGTACGCGGGGCTCGAGGTGGAGCCGCACCTTCTCGAACGACTGTCACGTTTCGCCAACGGTGAGACGGGCCACGTCAGTTCGTGGCTCAATCCGATCGAACTGGCGTTGGCCCAAGCCCGCGCGCACGGACTCGTCGAGAACGCGTACTACCCCATCCCCGACGAGCACGCCGACTGGCCACCGTATCCCTGGCCACTCATCTAGGTGGCGCCAGCGAGTTCCGCGTCCGCCTCGGGTGCGCCCGAGGGCATCAAGCCCAGCGTGAGTATCGCGCCGCCGCCGAAGAAGCCGGCGGCCCACCAGAACGCGACCGCGTAACCGTGCAACGTGGCGTTCACCAAGACGAGCTTCGTCAGGCCGCCGGCCGGATAACTGTGAAACGTCACGCGAGCCGTCACCGACACGGCGATCGTGTTGAGTAGCGCGACGCCCATCGATCCGCCGATCTGTTGGGTGGTGTTAACGAGCGCGGATGCGGCACCGGCGTCGCTCGATCGCACGCCCGAGGTCGCCGTCGCGACCGCGGGCGCGAAGATGAGTCCGAGTCCGAGACCGGTCACGACGAGTCCAGGCAACACGTTCGAGAAGTAGTCATTGCCCGGCGACAACCTGGTGAACAAGATCATGCCCATCATCGACAGCAACATTCCCGTCGGCACCAGGGGTCGCGGTCCCGAGACCGCGAGCAGCCGGGCGCTCGCAATGGACGCGGAGAGCGCGATCGCGCCGACAAGTGGCAGGAACGCGACGCCGGTCCGAAGTGGCGAGTAACCGAGAGTGCCCTGCATGTAGTACGCGAGAAACAGCGAGATGCCAAAGATGCCGATGCTCGTGAGGAAGAGGGCGATCAACGATCCTCCACGCGCACGGTTCAGCAAGAGCCGATGTGGCAGCAGGGGGTACTTCGTGCGCCGCTGCCAAAATACGAACGACGTGAGGAAGAGCACGCCGAGCACGAGACTCCCCCACGTCGCGTAGTTGCCCCAGTTTGTGATGACGGCATGGGCGAAGCCGTAGACGATGAAGAAGAGTCCGGCGCTCGCGAGCAAGGTGCCGAGCACGTCGAGGTGGGTTTCGTGCTCGCGGCGACCACCAGCGACGAAGAGCGCGACACCAATGATCGCGAAGCCCGCGAAGAAGAGGTTGATGAAGAGACACCAACGCCAGGACGCCCACTGCGTCAGGGCACCGCCGAGGAGTAGTCCGATCGCCGCGCCCGATCCTCCCAGCGCACCGTAGATCGAGAACGCCTTGGCCCGTTCTCGAGGCTCGCTGAACGTCGTCGTCATCGCGGCGAGGGCCGCCGGCGCGAGCAGTGCACCAAAGGCTCCCTGCACCGCGCGCGCGCTGACCAATACGGAGAAGCTGTGCGCGACGCCGCCGAGGGCTGATGCCAGGGCGAAGCCAGCCAGACCCACGTAGAGCGACGTGCGCCGACCCCAGAGATCCGAGAGTCGACCACCGAGTAAGAGCAACGACCCGAACGAGAGCGCGTAGGCCGTGATCAACCACTGGCGATTGGCCAAGGAGAAGTGAAGGTCGCGTTGCGCGTGCGGTAACGCGATGTTTATGACGGTTGCATCGAGGGCCACCATCAGTTGCGTGATGCTCAAGGCGCCGAGGGCCCACCACCGAGTCGTTGGTGACGTCGCGGGAGCGCTACTCATCGTGACCACAGCCTAAATAAGGTACTGGCGTGCCTCGTACCAATGCCGTCAACAAAACGGTGCATTTTCGCTGATCCCAGTGGAACCGCGCCCCAATACTCGACGTCTCAGTTGAGGATGAGGGCCACTGACTACGTTGCGTAGGTGGCGTAGACCACTACCGAGACGATCTTGGGTATCGAACTCGTGTTGAAGTCACCGCTCCCATAACTGACCGACCCTGGCGCATCGACGGAGACCTGTCCGACCGTGATCGAGAGGGGCTTGCCCAACTTGACCTGTTTGCCCAACGCGGCTTGGGCGCGCTGTCGAGCGTTGGCGGCCGCCTCGGACGTGAGCAATGGTCGCAGCTTCTTGAGCCCATTGAAGGTGTATTGCGCTTCTTGCGCGATGAAAGGTACATTGCGCGCCAGCAGGAGATCGCTGACACCGAGAACACGCTGCATGGCACTGAGGCGCGTGGACTGCACGGTCAGCGTTTGACTCTCCGTGAAGCTCGTCACCTGTCCGGTCGCTTGGGAATTGGGTTGGACGCTCACGGACCCAAAGGAGATCTCGCTGTTGAGTGCACCTGCGCCAACGAGTGCGTTGCGAATCTGAGCCGTCCACCCGTTCAACTGCGCCAGCGCCGCCGACGTGGTCGGCTGGGTGCTGGCCACGTTCGCCCTCCACTGGAACATGTTGGACGTGACCGCCTGCTCCGCCGATCCAGTGATCGTGATCTGATTTGTCTGAGGGAGGTTTCGGTTGCGTATCCCCGATGCGACTGAGAGCGATCCGACGATGAACGCCACCGAGAGGATGACCATTCCGATCAACTGCTCGTGTGAACGAAGTGAGAATCGCCTACGCGACGGCGATGCGTGGCCTTGTGTCTCGTGGGCGATGGCGGGTCCGTCTGGCGTGCTCACGCGTTCACGCTAACCCAACTCCTACGCGAACCTCACGCGTTGTGCGACGAGAAGCGACGTCGCTAAGTGTCGGACCTGCACACAGATTCTCGTTAGGCGTGCGCAGGTTGAGGCGCGTCGCCGCGTGATGGCAATGAACCGCTAACCGCGAGCCTTCAGAGCCTCGATGAGCGCGGGCAAGACCTTGTGCACGTCACCGACGATGCCGAGGTCGGCGATCTGGAATATAGGCGCATCGGGATCCTTATTGATGGCCACGATGTTCTTCGAGCCCTTCATACCCACCATGTGTTGGGTGGCGCCCGAGATGCCGCACGCGACATACACGGTCGGCTTCACGGTCTTGCCGGTCTGACCGACCTGATGGCTGTAGGGGACCCACCCGGCGTCGACGATGGCTCGACTCGCTCCCGCTGCGCCTTTCAACAACTTGGCGGTCTCCTCGATGAGCGCGTACTTGTCGGCCTCGCCAAGGCCTCGGCCACCTGACACGACGACGGCGGCCTCTTCGAGCTTTGGACCAACGCGCTCCTCCACATGACTGGTCGCGATCATCGCGCCACCGGTCGTGCCGAGGTCGCCGGGCGCGGCCTCCACAATCGCCGCGGGCGAGCCGCCCGCCGGTTCGGCGGCGAATGATTTCGCTCGCACGACGACGATGCCGGGACCCTCGCCCGTGAATCGCGCCTTGACGGTCTGGGAGCCCCCAAAGACCGGGTGCTCAGTGACGAGCCCATCTTGTTCGCTGATTCCCGTGACGTTGGTGAGTACCGGTCGATCGAGCCGCGCCGAGAGACGTCCGGCGATGTCGCGACCGTCGTAACTCGTCGGGATGAAGATCGCATCGGGCGCGCCGACACTCGCGACGAGTGCGGCGATTGCCGACGCGACGGGCACGCCGGGCAATGCCCCGCCGAGGGCGCCGACGTTGTAGAGCGTGGTCGCCCCTCCGTAGTCGCCGGCCTGCGCGGCCAACGCCGTGACGTCGTCACCCCACGTGATCACCGAGACCGTCGCGCCGTAGGTTCGCGCCTGACAGAGCAGTTCGAGCGATGTGGTGGTGAACGATCCATTTGACGGTTCGCCGACGACCCAGATGTTTGACAGTGACATTTCGATCTCCCTACAGAACTTTGATTGACTCGAGGAACGCGACGATCTTCTCGGCGCCGTCACCGTCATCCACGTACTTCTCGCCCGAGGCACGCGCCTCCGCGGCCACGATGTCCGTGATCTCTTCGCGCGCGCCGGCCTGACCGGTCTCCGCGCCGAGACCGAGATCGGCCACGCTGAGGACCTCGAGCGGCTTGGACTTGGCGGCCATGATGCCTTTGAACGACGCGTAGCGGGGTTCAACGACGCCGGCCGTGACGGTCACGAGTGCCGGAAGCGGCACGGTCACCTCGTCGTAGCCGGCGTCGGTCTGACGTTCGACCTTGACGGTGGTGCCATCGATCGCCACCGACTTCGCGAACGTGATCGACGGTAATCCCAAGAGCTCGGCGATCTGGACCGGCGTGGTCCCGGTGTAGCCATCGGAGGACTCCGTCGCGGCGAGCACCAGGTCCGGGCTGATGCGCTTGATGACGGCGGCGAGCACTTTGGCGGTACCGAGTGCGTCGGTGCCACGCAGTGACACGTCGCTCACGATCACCGCTTTGGCGGCGCCCATGGCGAGGGCGTTGCGGATACCGCCGACGTCGTCCGCCGATCCCATCGACACGACGGTCACCTCACCGTCACCGGCTTTGTCGACCAACTGCAACGCCATCTCGACGCCGTAGGTGTCGGCCTCGTCCAGGATCAACTTCCCCGTCCGATTGAGATTGTGCTGCGCGTCAAATGACTGCGGCGCGGCGGGGTCAGGTATCTGCTTTACACACACGACGATATTCATGGCATTCAATCTACGCGACCGGCGCGCGGTGCTCTTCTGACTAGCCGACGATCCGACGAGCGAGCGCCGGTTCGTCGGTGATGATGGTCGCGACGCCGAGCGACGCCATACGTTCGAGGTCAGCGAGGTGGTTCACCGTCCAGACGTTCACGTCCAAGCGGAGTTCACGTGCCCGTTCGATGACCCCGCGGTTCACGACCGAATAATGGGGATTGATGGCGTCAAAACCCAGTACGTGGGCGCGGATCATCGCCTCGCCGGGTTCGAGGTCCCCGAGGAGCCAGTCGACGGTGATCTCAGGGTCGAAGGACCGAACAACGGCGCAGGTGGCGAGGTCGAAGCACGAGATGCTCACTTCTTCGCCCCAGCCCATGGCTCGAACGACGGTCACGACCTGGCGTGCGAGGTCACCCGTCTCGTCATAGTCCGGTTCGGTCAGGGCACGACTGTTCTTGATCTCGACGTTCACCCGAAGTCCCTTCAGCACGTCGAGGGCCTCGGGCAGTGTCGGGACGTACGAAGGAAGCTGCCCGCGTTCACTTCGGCTGATCACGAGCTCTTCGATTGACGGGTCGTGGTGGATGACAAGTACGCCGTCAAGGGTCCGGCGAACGTCCAATTCCACCCCGTCGACACCCAGCGCCGCCGCGGCGCCAAAGGCGCCGAGGGTGTTCTCACGTTCGAGGGAGTGCGCACCTCGATGCGCGTAGATGGCAGTCACCGCCCGAGTTTGGCAGAGCCGAATTCGAATTACATGGACGTCATCTGATTTATTCGTGAATCTGCCCTTGTAATCATGTTTCAAATTCGTTAAAATTTGACTCCTACCACCGCACATTTCTCAGGAAAAATGCCGTGGATTTACCCCCCAATGTAAGGAATTGAAATGTCGTTGATTTGGAACCGCACTCACGCCTGGGACGACGCTGACTGGCGTTCCGACGCAGCATGCCGAGACACCGAGCCGGAGCTCTTCTTCCCGATTGGCACCACGGGCATGGCCACCGACCAGATCGAATCGGCGAAGCGCGTCTGCCTCAACTGCGACGCGCAGAAGGCCTGTCTCGAATTCGCACTCGCGACCAACCAGGAGTCCGGCGTGTGGGGTGGCACGACCGAGGACGAGCGACGAAAGCTTCGTAAGCAGTGGTTGGCCGCTCGACGTCGGGCCAGCGCGAGCTGATCCAATTCGTCGTGTGCGACGTCCGTCGCGCGCAAACCAATCAGACGGGTGACCTCACGCGACGTGAGTGCCCGCTGCTACCTTTCGCTCGTGAGCGTCGCTCGACGTGGAATCGTCTCCATGGACTGTGACGATCCGAGAGCCCTGGCTGAGTTCTGGACGGCGATGTTGGACGGCGAAATCATGTTCGTTCACGACACGTCCATCGACCTTCGAACCGAGTGGCTCTGGTTGAGCGCGACGCAGAACCCGATTACGGACCTCCCACGTGGCCGAGCAACGACGTCCCCGAGCAGCTGCACCTGAATCTTGCCGTGCACGACCTGGCCTCCGCCGTCGTCGAGGCACGCGCGTTGGGTGCGCGAAGCGCTGACTTCCAACCTTCGGACGAATTTCACGTGATGCTTGACCCGCCGGTCATCCGTTCTGTCACGACGCAACTCGCGCCAGAGGTGAGCGAGAAACGCGTCGTCGAGCGTGACCGCCCACCCATAGAATCCGGGCGAGAGGAGACGCAATGCAAGTCAAGGAACTCGGTCATCTGGTGCTCTACGTCCGTGACCTGAAGGTGTCGGCGCACTTCTATCGCGACGTGCTCGGATGGGAGCCGATCATCCAAGGCGAAGAGGAGTTCGCCTTCCCCGCGATGGCATTCAACTCCTCGTCACATCGCACGCATCATGAACTGCTCCTCATCGAGGTGGGCGCACAAGCGGCGCCCATAACGCCGGGGCGCCGCGTCGGCCTCTATCACTTCGGACTCAAGGTTGGCGAGAGTGACGACGAGTTGCGTGAGGCGCTCGAGCGTCTGCGCGAGAACCAGGTGAAGATCGTGGGTGCGACGGACCACGGCATGACACACAGTCTCTACATCGAGGACCCAGATGGCAACGAGATCGAGCTCTACATCGACGTGCCCGGGGTTGATTGGGACGATCCCGCGTTGTGGGCGACGCCCACCATGCGACCACTCAAGCTCTAGCGAGACATCTCTCCGACATCACGCACGCAGTGTCGGGCGATAGGGGTTGAGCGCCAGACCGGCGACGCCGACGTCAACACAGAAGAGTCGTCCGGCGTTGGGCTCCTGGTCGAGTTGATCTGGCGTCATGTCCTCACGTGCGGTCGTGACGTAGAGCGTCGTGGCGTTTGCGCCTCCGATCGCACAGGACGAGGGTTGTGCCGTATCGAGGGCGACGCTCCCGATCTGCTCGCCGTTCGGCGCGTAACGGCGTACCTCGTAGCCTCCCCACACCGCGACCCAGATCGCACCTTCGACGTCCACACACAGTCCATCGGGCAGACCCTCGGACGTAACGTCGAACTGGGCGAAGATGCTCGGGCGCCTGATGTCGCCGCGATCGTCGACCTCGAATGAGGTGATCGTCCCCGGCGCGCTGTCGACGTAGTACATCGTTCGCCCGTCGGGGCTCCATCCGATGCCGTTGGAGATCGTCACGTCGCCGAATACGAGTTGGGAGCCGGTGGACTCGTGATAGCGATAGAGGCTCCCCGCTCCCGGCGCGTTGTCGAACGCCATCGACCCGATCCAGAACCTCCCCCACGGGTCCGCGGACCCGTCGTTCATGCGAACCGCGCCATCAGAAGCGGCCTCGGGTGCCGCCAACTCCGTGAGGTCACCCGATTCGCTCAACGAGTAGATCGACGGTCCCTGAGCCACGATCCAACCATTACGACGATCGACCATGGGTGCGATCGTCGCCACGTACGCGCCGAGGTCGTAGCGTCGCACGATGTCGACCTGCGGACCGTTGGCAGTCGCGCGATAGAACTCCCCCGCGTCAATGTTCACCCAGCACAGTTCGCCACGGACCTCATCCCAACGACAGCATTCGCCAAGGAAGTACGTGTCGGTGGTGCACGGTTGGGCTACGAACTCTTGCATGGGCTTCCGGTCTCTCGTCGCGTTCAGGGGCGCAGCGACAAGGGTACCGAGACCCTGACGAACGTGCCGCCACCGCCGGCGTAACCAACGCTCTTCATCTCGATCGTGCCGTGGAGTTGGGCCCGAATGATGTCGCGCACGATGGACAGTCCGAGGCTCGTGGGCACGTCCAGCGAGAAATCCTCGCCGAGACCTCGGCCGTTGTCGCGGATCTCCGCGATGGCGTTGTTCTCCTCCAGGTAGAGGTTGAGCGTGACCACACCGACGTGGTCGTTGTTGGTCCCACCGAAGTCGATGAACGCGTGCTCGACGGCATTGGTCAAGAGCTCGGCCAGCGCGACGGCGAGCGGGGTCGCGAGGTCGGTCGACAGCGTTCCGAGTCCGCCGTTGACGTTGATCTCCACGGGATGCAGCGCCAGTACGGTGTCCTCCACCAAGAGAACGAGGGAGCGGACGATCTCGTCGAAGGAGACCTCTTCGCCGGGCTCACGACTCAGTACCTCGTGGACGACGGCGATGGAACGAACGCGACGTTCCGCTTCGCCGAGGGCGATGCGGGTCTCCTCCTCGTCGCTTCGACGGGCCTGGAGACGTAGGAGCGACGAAATCGTCTGCAGGTTGTTCTTGACCCGGTGGTGGACCTCGCGCACCGCGGCCTCCTTGTTGAGGACGAGTCGGTTGAGCTGGCGAAGGTCCGAGACGTCGCGCAGCAGGGTCACCACGCCGGTGACCAGACCGTGCTCCAGCAGCGGTACGCAGTGAAAGAGGATCGCGACGTCATGACCACGGTCGATCTCCTCCATCGCCGGGATCGCGTATTCGAGTGAACGTTCGACGACACGGACGCGAAGGCCGAGCTCTCGCAGCGTCTGACCCTCGGCCGCGCCGTAGACGCCCATCCGGTGCAGGGCGTTCGACGCGTTCGGCGTGGCGAACTCGACGCGTCCCTCGCCGTCGATGAGGATGATGCCGTCGCCCACGCGTGGCAGTCCCGGTCCGGCGACGCCCTCCTCGCGAAAGGGAAACGTCGAGTCGGCGACCATGACGCACAGACGCTCGAAGATCGAGAGGTAGGCCTGTTCGTACAGCGAGGCCGGCCCGCGCAAGGGACCCTGCAAACGAACCATGACCGCGACGATCTTCCCGTCGAAGCGAACCGGCACGCACCACACGGGCACCACGTCGTCGATGGCGTCGACGTTCACCTCGCCAATGATGCGGGTGCCGCTGTCGAAGGCCAATTGGACGAGCGGCCACGCGTCGTGGCCGTGCAGGGTGCCGACGAGGTCGTCGTTGATCATCGTCGAGCGATTGTTGGGCCGCATCTGGCCGAGGACGACGAAACGTTGGTCGTAGCGGTTGTTCGGCTCATCGACACGGGCCATGAGCAACATGTCAGAGAACGACAGGTCCGAGAGGAGCGACCACGACGCGGTGAGACGTAGGAGATGGTCGACCACCGCTTCACCGAGCGACGTCTGTTGCGCGGCGAGTTCGGCGAGCGTCGCCACTAGCTCGACCGAAGCGCGATCATGGAACGTTGACGACCTTCGTACGAAGCAACCTCGTGTACTCCGCGCGCTTCCAGCAGTCGTGCGAGGTCGTCGCTGCGCTCGCCGACGCGTTCCAGGCTGTGGGCGTCACTCGCCGTCGTGAACGTCAGACCACGGGCCACGCAGCGATCGAGGAACCCTTCGGCGGGGTACTGCTCCTTCACGGGCTTCTTCCAACCGGCAGACGAACACTCGATCGATAGGTTGGACCGTGCCGCGGACTCGACCATCAGGTCCCAGTACTCGGCCGGATCAGAGGCGATGAAACCGGCGACCTTGATGAGGTCGGGGTGCGCGAGGACGTCGACGGCGTTCGACGCGCAGAGCTCGTCGAAGGCGCGCGCGTAGTCGGACCAGCACTGGTCGACGTCGCGCACGGTCCACTCGTGAAAGTGCTCGGGCACGTCGTAGTCGTCGAACTGCCAGGTGCCGAGCCAGTGGATCGAGCCGATCAGCACGTCGAATGGATACTGCGCGAGCAAGGGCGCGACGACGTCCATCTGGTCGGCGTAGTAGTCGACCTCGAGTCCGATCTTGACCGGAAGACCCTCGTCTTTCGCCCGCTGCGCGAGCGCGACGTACTCCTCGAGTGAGTTGCGCGCGTGAAAGTCGAGATAGTCCGCGAGCAGCGGACTCGTCGGTTCGTGGCCCGACTTGAGCCAGCACGGTACGACGGCGGCGAGGACGTCGACGAATCAGCTCGCGTGCTCGGTGAGCGCCAGCTCCGTGACGCCGTGGCTGGCGGCTTCGTCGCAGTAGGCCGCGATCTGGTCCAGTTTGTACCAAACGGACGACTCCGAGTGGGGCCAGAGGTGCAGGTGGTAGTCGATCACCGCACGAAACCAGTCGTGCTCAGGCCGAGCCGAAACCGACGATGCGTTCGCTCGACGAGGAACCAAGTTCGACGTAGGCGATTCGAGAGGCGGGGACGCCGACCCGGCGACCTTTGCGGTCCGTGAGCCACAACACTGCGTCATCGCTCATCGCCGATTCGATGTCCTTCATGACCTTCTCGCGCTTGACGTCCTCGGGAAGCAAGACCTCGATCTCCTTCATCGACTGCACGATGCCTATGCGAACTTCCATTGCGACCCCTCTGAAACGTTGACGATGCTCTCTATGCTACGGGGCTGACGCATTATGGAAAACGAGACGAACCAACCAATCTCAGAGCGCAGCCGACGATGGGCCGCGACCATGGAGGGCTACGAGGGTTCGGCCGACGACGTCACCGTGGCCCACAAGGACTCCTCCGCCCCGATCGACGTGGCACGTGGACCGTTCAGCGTGGCGGGCACGCTGCGAGAGCGCGAAGGGCAGATTGACGCCCGGGTGGCTGGTGGTGCCACGCGCGGT
>VFSW01004803.1_pt1 | contig 20115 bp, 25 predicted proteins | sample 5358111 | NCBI WGS metagenome assembly VFSW01 (sample SAMN11554181, study PRJNA540505) | mine drainage metagenome | isolation source: sediment from site ElyBrook_90M | place: USA: Ely Copper Mine, Vershire, VT | collected 2017 | reverse complement strand
GTGTGGGTATAAATTCCAATAACCTTTTTATATTAAAAAGGGATCAAGACGGCCGGGGCGAACATCGTCACAAAGGAAAGCAATGAGGCTACGACCGAGGTTGAAAAAACCCAATTCCGAAAAAGGTCCAGATGAACCACAGGATGCATCTTTCGCTTTTCAATGACGATAAAAAGAACGAACGACGCCGCGAAGACCGAAATGCCCGTGAAGACCAACGGATCTCCTATGCCCATGACGGCGACATTGGAAAACCCGTAGATGAATGCGACGACCGAGACGACCAGCAACAGCGAGCCGACGAGGTCAAATCGATAGCCGACCTCGCAGGCTTTTCGGTCCCGGGGAATGGAGATATAGGAAACGACGAACCCGGCGATAGAGACGAGAAAGGTCAGGTAAAAGACCGACCGCCACCCCCAGAGCCCGATCGCTATCCCGCCCAATGGCGGCCCGGCGATGCTGCCGATGGCCATCATCGTCACCAACAGCCCGAGGTTTCTGCCTCTTTCGGAAGGCGGGTAATTTTCGGTGGCAATCGCCATCCCATTGGCCATAACCATCGCTCCGCCGACGGCTTGCAGGATCCGCATCACGATCAGCATGGAAAGATTCGCTGAAAAACCGCAGAACAAGGTGAAAATCGAGATCACGAAAAATCCCGTATTGTAAATCTTGCGGCGGCCGAAGTGGTCGGCCACGGTGCCCAGGATCGGCAGCAAAGCCGACATCACCAAAAGATAAACCGAGGCGATCCACTGCACGGCGCTGATATCCGTACGGAACTGCTCGGCGATCACGGGAAGGCCGACGTTGACCACCCCGCTGTCGAACATGGACATGAACGCGCCGATCATGACGGTGTACAGAATCAGTCTGGATTGGGAATATTGTTTTTCTTGCGACATACGCATTTTCCTTCCAAGGCGGCAACGTCGCCGTATTAATAGATTACATTGAACAGATAACCGACGATCATGATCCCGGAGGCGACCACCCCGGCAAAAATCAGAATCAGGGGAAGCTTGATCACCTTTTTCAGGATAATCATCTCCGGCAGAGACAGGCCGATCACCGACATCATGAACGCCAACGACGTGCCGAGGGAGGCCCCCTTCTCCAGGAGCGCCTGGATGATCGGGATGATCCCGGCAGCGTTCGAATAGAGCGGCACGCCGATCAGGACCGCCAGAGGCACGGACCACCAGTCCGATTTTCCCATCAGGGAGGCCATGAAATTTTCCGGCACATACCCGTGGACGCCCGCCCCGACCGCAATGCCGATCGCGATATAGATCCACACCTTCGAAACGATATCGGCGACCGCCGTGTACCCGGCCTGAATCCTTTCGGAAAAAGGCATTTTCCGCTCCTCGATGGCCAATTCCGCCGCCTTGATCTCGTATACCCACGCCTCGACAAACCGTTCCACCCTAAGCCTGCCGATCACCCAGCCCGCGCCGATGGCTATCAAAAGGCCCGTCGAGACGTACAGGAGCGCCGTCTTCCACCCGAAGAGCCCGAAGAGAAGCACCAGCGCCACCTCATTGATCATGGGCGCGGCAATCAGGAAGGAAAAGGTGACGCCGAGCGGAACGCCGCTCTCCATGAACCCGATGAAGAGTGGAATCGCCGAGCAGGAGCAGAAAGGCGTGACGATGCCCAGCGTGCTCGCCATGATGTTGCCCAGGAAGAGCGGCTTACCCTCCAGCGCCTTTCGCGTCTTTTCGGGCGAAAAGTACGAGCGGATAATCCCCACGACAAAGACGATGGCGGTCAGGAGCAACAGCACCTTGGGGACCTCGAAGACAAAAAACCGCAGCGACTCCGTGAGATGGGAATTCCGATCCATGGCCATCAGGGAATAGATGAGCCAATTGACTCCGTCCTCCAGATAAAGATAGAGCAGAACGAATGCCGGGGCGAGCACCGCCGGCAGCCACACGCTCGTCTTCGGTTTCTCCGGACTCACCCGTATCGAGACCAATCCGGTTTCACCATTTTTCACACAACAGTCGGACATGAATTCAACCTCGCATCCATTTCAGATAATCGCCTTTCAAAGACATCTTCAGAAACTTCACCCGACGGGGATCGGACAGCGTTTCATGATCCCGATGAATTGCTTCCTAAAATCTCCCTAATATTGCCGAATGGAAATATAGTGATTGCAGGAGATCATGTCAAGAAAAATTTTTGTACCCTTCGTAAATTCTTATTTTGCAAGTTTATTCTTTCCATTCTCATCGCTCATTTATATTTCTGTATTTGAATATACGCGGTACCGCCAGGTTCCGGGAGATAGCTGATCCTCTTTCCGAAGGGCTGGAGGACGAAAACCTTTGGATCGACGGACGAAGAGAACGCCTGGAAGTGTCTGAGAAGCAGTTCCGGCCATCGCGGGGCATTTGCAGCCCTTCGCGCGCCGGAGAGAAAGCTGTGCACCCGCGGGAATTTCTGGGGGAGGGAACTCCGGTAGTGCACCTATTACGAGGAATTTGAAAAGCCGCAGATCATCTGGCCGGAGATCGGCGAGGAGAAGAAAATTTCCTTCATTCACCCGATGAAAAAGGGACTGCCGATGAAATAGCCCCCTAAAAGGCCGATGACGACCCCGGCGCTCTTCCGGAACCACCCCCCCGACCCGATCCAGGTTTCGCTCTCCGTCAGGCGTCGGACCAACGCCGTGGAGCTGCCCGCGATCATGATCGGGAGGCAGTGACCCAGGGCGAAGAGCAGGATCAAGAGAATCCCGGTCAAGACCTTCTGCTGAACCGTGATGATCGCCAGGATGGGGGCGATGAAGCCGAACGTGCAGGAGCCGGACAGGACCCCGTACGCCAGACCCAGAAGGAACGCGCCGTGAAGTCCCTTGACGTTCAACCGGTGCAGCCGGCTGCCGGAGAGGTTGCACTTCTCCACCCCGAGCATACCCAGGGCAACCCAGATCAGAACCAGGCCGACAACGATCTGCCAGTAGCTGCCCACATCCCCGAGCATTCGACCCAGGAGTGCGCAGACGACGCCGATGACGGCAATCGTTATGAACAGCCCCACGGTAAAGAAAACGGCGTAATGTGCGGCCTGTCGCGGTTTCAGAACCTGCTCCTGCCCGGCCACATAGGCAACGACCAGCGGTATGGAGGCCAGATGGCACGGGCTTAACAGGACGCTGACCATGCCCCATAAAAAGCAGCCCAATGCCGCCAGGTAGGTCGCGCCGGTAATCCAGTCGTTGATGGTGAGAAAAAATTGCGTCAGCATGGTTGTCCCTGCTATTTTACGCCCATGGCCTTGAACCGGCGGACGATCTCCTCTTCGCTCAGAAACCCCTCATGCCGGTAGGTTTCCTTCCCGTCTTTGTCGAAGAAGATCTGCGTGGGGATGGCCCGAATGCCGAAGCGCTTGACCGGCGCCCGGTCCTTCCAGACGTCGAGGAAGACCACCGCCGCCCTTCCGGCGTACTCCTTTTCCAGCTTCTCCAGGATCGGCTCCATCAACTTGCAGGGAATACACGCTCTGGCGCCCAGATCGACCATTGTGACCATCCCCTTGACGGGAACCTCCGCCGCAGTGGCGAAGAGTGCCGCCGGCGATGCAAACAGGAGCAGGAGCGAAAGGCAGACGATACCGGCCATAGCCTTGGAACCATTCATTTTCATTGCAAGACCCCCATATTTCGTTTTATTTTTCAAATGTCTGTTTTCAAATGTCCGTCTCGGATCGGTCGCTCTCGGCAAGCAACCGTTCACCCGAAATCATCCCCCCGATGGCGCCCTCCGATCTCTTATGCGCAGCGTAGAACGCCGCGCGCCCACAGACAGTCGCCGCAGACGGGGAAGGGATTGCCGAAACAATCCTCTTCATTTTTCTCCGACAGATCGCATCCCCCGCAATCCGTGCAGGGCGAAAAATCGAACTGACGGACGCGCTCGCGAAAGGCCGCATACTCCGGATTCAACCAGACCGCAAGGAGGGCCTGTCCCGGAAGACGGCCGAATTCACAGCGGCGGAACTCCTTCTTGCGACCCCTGATGAAACAGTGGTAGGAGTGCAGGAGAGCCGGACAAGGGCTGACGCCGCCGTGCCAGGCAACGGCCATGCTCCCGGTCCTGACGAAGGGGCAGTGGTTATTCCGCTGGTTCAGGCTGATATCAAGAAGACTCAGCTTGGGCTGCTGGCGCATCACCTGAGAGAGCGGCCCCTGCGTTTCCCGGGTCCAGTCCAAATGGGGCATGATCCAGAGCGGGTCATCCGGCCCCCCCTGGCTTTCGTGCGTGTTCGGCCCCATTTGGTAGAGGATTTCGTCTTGAAGCTCGGCCGTATAGGGCAGAACATTCGTCACGAGAATGAAGGAGGCCCGGACCATGCGGGCGATCTCCCGCAGCGCAGGCAGCTCGTGGATGTTGCGCCGCATCGCCACAAACTCGATCCCGATCCGGATCGGCGTTTCGGTCTTTTCTGCGCTCATATGGTAGAGCATCCGGACATTGGCCGTAATCTTCTCCAGCGACGCTCCCGGCCGGATGGCCCCGTGCGAGTCGCCCGACGCCCCGTCGATGGAGACCGTGAACTGGTCGAGACCGGCATCGATCAATCTCCTGGTAAGCGCAGGGGTCAGCAGCAGTGCATTGCTCGTCATCTCCGTCCGCAGTCCTCGTCCATGAGCCAGCCGGACCATCTCGGGAAACCGTTCATGGAGCAATGGTTCGCCCAGGCCGGCAAAGGCCATCGTCTTCGGTCCCGGAAAATCGGCCAGGCCGTCGATCAAGGTCTGGTATGTCCGCCACGCCATATCGCCAAACGGCTCATCCCAAGAATGGCGGATGCAGGTTACGCAGCTCAGGTTGCAGCGGTTGGTTGGCTCCAGGTAGATCTTGTTCAGTTCATCCATGCATTCGCTGCCCTTACTACATCCCAATTCCCCAGGTTCCGGCGCCCTATTCGCACCGCGTCGCCTCGACAGAGCAGACACCCGCCAAAGATCCCTTCTCTTCGGGGAAGTACTTCCTTTTGATTTTCAAGGCGACATTGACCAAGCTGATCAACACGGGAACCTCAACCAGCGGTCCTATCACCGCCGCAAAGGCGGCGCCGTTGTTGATCCCGAAGACGCCGACGGCCACCGCAATGGCCAGCTCAAAATTGTTGCTCGCGGCGGTGAAGGAAAGCGTGGCCGACTTTGCATAATCAGCCCCCGCCTTCGCGCTCATCCAGAAGCTCACCAGGAACATCACGATAAAGTATATCAGCAGCGGGACGGCAATCAGCGCGACGTCGCCGGGTTTTTCTATGATCTTCCGGCCCTGCATCGAAAACATAACCACGATCGTGAACAGAAGCGCCACGAGGGTAATGGGGGAAATTCGGGGAATGAACTTTTCATGATACCACTCCTTACCGCGCAGCTTCACGAGGATGAAGCGGGTGATCATCCCGGCCAGGAACGGGATGCCCAGATAGATGAAGACGCTCTCGGCTATCTGCCCGATCGTAATCTGCACTACGGCCCCGGAAAGCCCCAGGAACGGCGGAAGTACGGTAATGAACAGCCAGGCATAAACGCTGTAAAAGAGAACCTGAAAGATCGCGTTGAAGGCGACCAGTCCCGCGCAGTATTCGCAATCGCCCTGGGCCAGATCGTTCCAGACGATGACCATCGCGATGCAGCGGGCCAGGCCGATCATGATCAAGCCGATCATGAACTCCGGCTGGTTGTGGAGAAACAGGACGGCCAGCAGAAACATCAGGATCGGCCCGATGATCCAGTTCTGGACCAGACTCAGCCCCAGCACCCTGAAGTTCCGGAAGACATCGCCCAGTTCCTCGTACTTCACTTTGGCGAGCGGCGGATACATCATGAGGATCAGGCCGGCGGCAATCGGGATGCTGGTTTGCGTCCCCTCGGGACGGAGGGAACCGATCCAGTCGCCGACGCCCGGTGCAAAATACCCCAGCAGTACGCCCGCCGCCATCGCCAGGAAAATCCAGAGCGTCAGGTAGCGGTCCAGGAATGAAAGCCGCTTGGCAATTCCATCGGTCATGATTTCCTCCTCAAGGTTGATTATTTCCCGAGCCAGGCCAGGATCTCCTCCTTCTTCGGGATCTTGCCCACGGACTTGACCACCCCGTCCACGACCACCGCCGGGGTGCCGAAGACCCCGTATTTGGCGATCTTCATGATGTCGCTCACCTTCTCGATGTCGGCGTCGGCGCCCGTCTCGGCAACGACCTCCCGGACCAATTTCTCCACCTTCTGGCAATTGACGCAACCTGGTCCCAGTATCTTGATATCCATAATGTAGCTCCTTCTTTCGAAAAATGATGAGCCATCAGGCCATCTCGTTATTTACCGTTTTTCGATGGGGGGGCTCCTGTGCCTCTTCCAACCACTGCCCGAGACGACTCCTCGGCGGCACGGACCCAACCCACACGACCCGACCGCCGATCACCAGCGCCGGTGTTCCCATGACCCCGTACTCTGCTATCTCACGGGGCTCGGTCACATGGTCCACACCGGCGGGCAGGTTCATCTCGCTCAGGAGTTCCAGGATCGACTTTTCCAATTGATGGCACTGGGGGCACCCCTCTCCCAAAATCAGAATCTGCAGACCCGCAGGTGGCTCATCGGCAACAGGCTCGCCGAGACATTTCCTGAATTCCCTCAGCAAGGCCAGGCCATAGGATTGCCGGGCGCTTGCGGGGATGTAGTTTTTCGCCGCGAGACGGTCAAGCAGCGCTCGCTGGATGGTCTCATCCGTCTTCCCGCGCCGGGTCCGTGAGACTTCGGCGACCGCCTCCTTGAATCCCACAAGGCCGATCAGATGGCCGTTGACTCGGATTCGCACCACATCATCACTTTCCGCCATAAACGCTCCACGTATCAATCCACCTTTTATGATCCAGTACCGGACCCCGTTCCGGATCCACAGGAAACTCGCGCGTACCTCCGCCTCCGTCTTCCTTACCGCCGGAGGTTCTTCGAATCCCTGATGCGCCTGCTTCCCATCATTTCGGTCTTCTCACGCAACGAGCCATCCGTAAGCCATTCCCGCTGCGGTGGAAAGAGCCACGACGATGGCGCAATAGGCCAGGGTCTTCTTCACGCCCATGATCCCCGTCAGCGTCAACATGCTGGGGAGCGAGAGCGCCGGTCCCGCCAGCAGGAGCGACAGAGCCGGCCCCTGGCCCATCCCCGAACCGATCAGCCCTTGGAGGATCGGCACCTCCGTCAGCGTCGCGAAATACATCAGCGCCCCCGAAACCGAGGCAAAGAGGTTCGCCCAGAGGGAATTGCCGCCAACCAAACTGACGATGTAATGCTCCGGGATCAGCGCCTCATGCCCCGGACGCCCCAGGAGAAATCCAGCCACGAGGACCCCTGCCAGGAGGAGCGGAAAGATCTGCTTCATGAAGCCCCAGGTGGCCTGCACCCAGGAGGTGAGTTCGTCCTTGACGAACCAGGCTTTCAGCATGACGGCGAGAACGATCAGAAGCGCTGCTGTCACATACCACTTGGCCGCGAAAATGGCCCTCCAGACCGCCGCATCGTCGTCGGCCGGCTTCGCGAAGGCGGCAAAGACGAGGATCAGGACCATCGTGAACATATAGAGAGCGTCCTGCCAGAGCTTGCGCTCCTTGCCGCCCTCGTCGGGCAGATAGATCTGGCCGGCGGTCCGGTTCGCGTCATCCTTCCGGAAGATGAACGCCATGACAAGCCCGGTAATAACGGAAAAGGCCACTGCGCCGACCGCCCGGGCTAGGCCCAGCTCCCAGCCCAGGACCTTGGCCGTCAGGACGATGGCCAGGACGTTGATCGCCGGCCCCGAATAGAGGAAGGCCGTGGCGGGGCCGATCCCCGCGCCTCGCATGTAGATCCCCGCGAACAATGGCAGGACCGTGCAGGAGCAGACGGCCAGCACGGTCCCCGAAACCGAGGCAACCGAATAGGAGAGAAACTTGTTCGCCTGCGCGCCGAAATACTTCAGGACCGAGGCCTGGGAGACGAAGACGGCGATCGCCCCGGCGATGAAAAAGGCGGGGATCAGGCAGGTCAGGACGTGCTGCCGGGCGTACTCCTGGAGCATCATGAAGGCCTCCAGCCCCGACCGCCGGATCACCTCGTGATCCCAGGGAATGTAATACGCGGCCAGGAAACCGGCCGCGATGATCAGCAGTTTTGTTCGTTCTTTCATGATAGCAATTTTCCTCTTTGCGGGGAATCCGCCCGCGAGCGCATTCCCCGTGGCTTGCCGCGAGGTAAGCGAGTAAAAAGGGCGGGGTTGTTCTTTGTAAGGATCGCAGATTCTCCGCAGCTTGCTGCGGAGAGATTCAATTATTCACGGGGGCGGCAGATATCCTCCCGCCGGAGGCCCTTGCTCCTGGCGAACAGGTCCCGGATCTCCGGGTCGTCCGCCAGCCAGTGCTTCAGGTTTCCCAGGAGAGATGCCGCATAGGGGCTGCGGCCTCCGTCGCTCAAGGAGTAGTTCACCCAGAGTCCATCTTTTTCCCGCTGGACAAGCCCCCCGGCTTCCAGGACCTTCAGGTGTTTGGACACAGTGGGCTGGGCAATGCCGAGGGCCGCCTGGATCTCGCAGACGCACATCTCCTTTTTCTGAAGCATCTTCAGCAGCTTGACCCGGTTGGGATCGGACAGGGCTTTCATCACTTTGATAAATTCCTTCATAGCATCTCCTAAATATTCCCGAATAGAAATATAGTTGCCGTCAGAGTCGTTGTCAAGAAATTTCTGTGCGGCTCCGACAACGCCCCCCATCTTGGCGAGTTGCTCCTTGACAGTCTCCTTGCCCGTGAAACCCTGGAGACGAAAAACCTCCTTGCCCGCTGGCCCTTTCGGACCTTTTGCAGGACGGGACGATGCTGACGGTAGGGGATGCATGCAACTGTTGGAACCGAAATCGACGATCATGGGCTTACCGTCGGTCAGGGCCTTACGAAAATCCGTTTCCGAAAGATCCTCAGCCGTCATGATACTTGGGCGGAAGATGCCGACAAAAATTCCGGAAATGCATTCACGGCAACCTATATATTATCGGTGGGCAATATATTTGGAAATAGGCACGGAGTCAGGACCGCCGCGCCGACGGCGCCGAATCCTCATAGGTATCGTTACCTGAAAAGTCCACCTACTTCTTATGGCGGGGAGGATCACTGACTATAAGAACAGCAGCGACACCGCTATCCCGGCAATGACCGGATAGATCAGCTTGACGTTGTAAAAAAGGGAGACCAAGGTGCCGCCGACAAGGATGATCCTGATCAGATCCCAGGGTACATTCAGGCCGAAACGAATCGTTACGGAAAGGAGAAGCCCCACAAAGGAATAGAGGATGCCACGGAGAGCCCGGTTCAACCAGGGAGACGAGCGGACTCGGTCATAGTAAGGAACCAGTCCGGCGATGATCAGGAAGGAGGGCAGGAAGATGGCGACGGTGGCGATCACGCCGCCCACGAGTCCATACTGCATGTAGCCGACAAAGGTGGCCGTAATGACGATCGGTCCCGGCGTGATCTGCCCGAGGGCGATCCCGTCCAGAAAGGTGAGGCTGTCCATCCAGGCACGGACATGCACAACCTCGTTGAACATCAGCGGGACCGAGGAAAATCCGCCCCCGAAGGCGAACAGATCGACCTTGGTCATGAGGAAGGCCAGATCGAAGAAGCGTCGCTGAAATAGGAAGAGCAGGATGAAGGCCAACGCCGCAATCAGCAGGATCCATACCAGGGGTTTCAAGGAATAGGATTTCCGGTCGTCGGCCGCCGCGGTGGGAGGAAAGCCCTGCCGGTGGTAAAGGCCGAGCCCGCACAGGCCGGCGATCAGGATGACCCCGATGGGATGGACGCCAAAACCGAACATTCCGGGGGCGGCAAAAGCGATAAACACCCTTATCCAGCCCCTCAGCCAGGGCTCCCCTACCGTGACGGTCGCATAGGCGAAAATCGCCACGACCACGACCTGGAGCCCGCTGAACACCGAAACGACGGCAGGCAGCGTATGCGCGCGGGCATAGAGGGCCGAGAGGATCAGCATCAGGATGCAGGCGGGGAGGCCGAAGCCGATAAACGAAGCGGCACCGCCCCCGATCCCGCGCGATCGCAGGCCGACATAGGCGGCCGCCTGCATGGCCGTTGCTCCCGGGATCATCTGGCAGAGCGCTGTGCCGTCGCGGAATGAAGCATCGGAGAGCCACTCTTTTTTCCCTACGGCCATTTTACGGATTTCGGCAATCATTGCCGGGCCGCCGAAAGCCGTCAATCCCAGTCGAAAGAAGGACAAAAATAATTCTTGAATCGGCGGCGTTTTGCTCATGATCCCGTGCCCTTTATAATTTATTGATCTTGAAATCTCTGTCTTTTAAATGCCACTCCATGAAATACCCGACAGCGATAAACAACGGCAGTGACACCAGCGTTCTGGCCAGGGTGAATTGAATGCCCAGATAGCCGATTTCCATTCCCAGCATAGGGATTTTTAAAGAAGAAAAGGCCCCCAGGTAAATGAAGATGTTTTTAATGCTGGCGCCTTTCTTATAGAGGATATAGGCGACGGGGAATGCCCCGTACAAAGGCCCCGCTTGCAGCATGGCTAAAACGATCACGATCAGAATTCCCTTTATTCCCGATTCCTGGCCGATGTGTTTTTCCACCTGTTCCTTGGGAAACCAGACATCGAACAAGCCGACAATGACGAATAGAAAGGGAATAAAGGTCACCATTTCAATAAAGAATGTGGTGAAATTCCGGAAAACTTCCTTCCCCGGATTAAAGCCAAAAACAAAGGAAGCAAGTGTGACGGTCAGGAAACCGAAAAGCCAAAGGTACTGTTTTTTCCTCAGGAGAAAATTCATCATAAAATAAACCCCACGAATGCTCCGATCACGATAGCGGTGATGAAATTCAGGACATTCCTCAATATGGCTACCTTCCTGCCGAAATAACTGATTTCCAAAGGTAAGGTCACGACCCCGACCATCATCAAAGTCGTCATAAAGGTGGCCACGATGGCGTAAGATGCCCCTTCCTTGATTAAAACCGAGGCAATCGGATAGGAAATAAATCCGGGGATCAATGTTATTGAGCCGACGATGGCCGCGATCATCTGCCCGCCCCAACCGGATCCGGGGCCCAGATAGCGCACGATCAGGGAGGGGGGCACAACGTGCAATGCCAGGCTGACCAAAATCAGGATGTTCAAGAAGGGGATGGCAATATTCTGGAACATTTTCCATCCCTTTTTCAGGCCCATCAACGTCTTCCGCCGGTCCAACAAAAAAGAGAGCACAGTCAGCACAATGGAAACAACGATAAAAATAAACGCGTTATTGATCATAATGACCTCAAGTTGATGGAAGCCTGTTCCTGGACCCCGGCTTTCGCCGGGGTGACGACTTTTTGCAGGTTCATCAAGATTAAACGGTTGAAAAAGCCGAGCTGCGCGAGTCGGCCGAACTCCGGCCCGGGATGGTCAGTCCGCTATCCTGCGGGCCGGTCGGCCAACCTCCCGGGTGTCCATCCGGGCATCGCGCAATGACTCTACTTCTTTTCCGGTTCGTCCCCGCAGCAGGGATGTTTCTTGTCCCCATGGCATTCCTTGATTTGCTCAAGGGTGCACTCCTCTGGTTTTCCTTTCAACTTCTCCGGTTGTTGACACTTGCAGTCGCACATTTTTTCTTCCTCCTTGTGACAATCGATTTTGTTGTTCAGTTTCTTGATACAAACGCCTTCGGGACAGGGTTGCAGGTTGGTCAGATCCTTGAGGAGTCCGGCCAGCTCATGCAGCTTGTCTTTTTCAACCATATAATGGGTCCAATAACCCCGCTTCTCCCCTTTGACCAATCCAGCTTCTCTTAAGCACTTCATATGTTGGGAAACGGCCGCTTCCGATACGCCCAAATGCTTTGCCAGGGCGCCGACACACAGATCATGGGTCAACAGCAGCTTGACAAGCTTGAACCGCGTCTCGTCCGCCAGGGTTTTGAAAATCTGTACAGGTTCCGTCATCGTTCTTCCGGTATTTGCATTCAATATGTTTTAAACAATTAAGTGCATACCTAAATAAATATGTCAAGGATTTTTTATTTCAGCATCTCCTCATCAGGTATTGTCTCTTTCTACGCTTTCCGAGCGCCGATATGGATACAATTTAAACAGGATGTGGATACTTGTCTGTACTGTTTGTATCCAGTTTTCGCATGGCTGAGGATCGTTCGCAAGTCAAAGGCGGGCCCATTAAAGAAAATAGATCCTATATTTTATGTAGTTATCTCTTTTTGAGTATATTTGGCATTTATCTTGCTGAATTACCGTCAGACAGGAGTTTTCTTATGTTCCGCAGGAAGAAATTATTCATCCTCATACCGGCGCTGCTTCTCATCCCCCTTCTACTGGGGATGGTCCCCATCAACATGGCGCACAAGCTGGCGCACGTGGGTGCTTTTGCGCAAGGCAGTCACGGCTGCAGCAGTAAAAATTGTCCTGCTCACTCCCTCATCTCCCATAACCATTGTGATGCCGCAATCGTCAGTGAGACATCTCCGGATCGCGGGTTAACCTATTTCCAAAAGGCGCTCTGCGCAGTGCCTGAATCCATTCATCCCAATAGCTACTCCGTTTCCACCCCCCTTCGCTGTTAAGTTTCACGGCAGCGACTCGTCTTTTTCACTTACTTTTTTAACTTAATGCATGCACGGAATTCCTCACCTGAAGAATTCCATGGGTCGATTTCTCCTCAGAGGTCAAGAAACTCACACTGGGGATGACGAAACCAAGACGAAAGGAGGTGATATCCATGAAAAAGACCATCATCATCGGCTTGTGCCTGACTTTGGCGGTGGCGCTCATCGGCACCGTGGCGCTGGCTTGGGGGCCGGGGTTCGGTCGCGGCTTCGGCCCCGGCTTCGGCGCGGGACCGGGATCCGGCTATCCCGCGATCCCCAACCTGACGGCGGAGCAGTCCGCCCAGATCAAGGCGCTGCAGGAAGCCTCTCTGAAGGAGATAGAACCCCTTCAGAAGGAAATAGCGGCAAAAGGGCAAGAGTATCGTAGTTTACGCTTTGCTCCGAATGCGGATGCCGCGGCGGCCCTGGCCAAGCAGGAGGAGCTCTTCGCCCTGCGGACCCAGCTCCAGGAAAAGCTGAGCAGTCTCAGAACTGAAGTACAGAAGTTGCTCACGCCGGAACAGTTGGCTCAGTTGCCGGCTGTCGGTCCGGGGCGGGGCATTGGCCCGGGCCCAGGTTTCGGTCCGGGTGCGGGATTCGGTCCCATGGGGTGGCCGAGGGGTCGTTGGTAGCATAACGTGGGGCGGAGAAACGTCTCCGCCCCCTTTCTCTCAGCAAGGATGCGGGGAAAATAGGGGTTCGTCGCAAAGGAGGATGAACCATGAAAAAGGCAATCGTGATTTTATCGGCGTTCTTCCTTCTGACGCAGGGAACGGCCATGACGGCCCGCGCGGGACGGGACCGCATCGATCGGGGAATGATGATGGGCTATGGAAAGGGCTATGACTGTTCCAGCTTAACGGCAAACGCCAAGCTGAACCTGACGGCGGAACAGATCGCCCGGCTCCGCGCCCTGGATGATAAATACAGGCCGGAGCTTGAACCGATTCGCGAGCAACTCTACGGCAAAGGGCGTGAATTGAAAAAGGAATGGTTGAAAACCGAGCCCAACCGTGGCACGATAGAGGCCCTGCAGGGCGACGTGGCCAAGCTGCAAGAGCGGATGCGGGCAACGTTGGCCGCGCGTCGCGCCGATGTCCTCAAGATCCTGACCCCGGAGCAACAGGCGAAAGTGCCGGATGTCAGGACGGGGCGCGGCTTTTACAGGCAGGCCGGCTTTGGCCGGCAGTAAAAAATGGAGGTGAGAACATGAGTTTATTGATCGCCGATCAGATCGGCAAGAATTATCAGGTGGGGGAGGTGGTCATCCCGGCGCTCCGGGGGGTCAGCTTCGAGATCGATCCCGCCTCCTTCGTATCCTTCATCGGACCTTCGGGGAGCGGCAAGACAACGCTCCTGAACCTGATCGGCTGCCTGGACACGCCGACATCGGGCCGGCTCACCGTGGCCGGGGTCAACGTGGGGACGCTGGACCGTAAACAGAGCGCCGCCTTCCGGGGCGCCAACATCGGCTTTATCTTCCAGGACTTCAACCTCCTGCCGGTGCTGACGGTGTACGAAAACATCGAGTACCCGCTCCTCATGGTCCAAAAGGTCGCAGCGGGAGAGCGGCGGAAGAGGGTTTCCGCCCTGCTGGAGGCCGTGGGCATGGCGGATCAGAAGGACAAATACCCCGACCAGATCTCGGGCGGACAGAAGCAGCGGGTGGCCGTGGCCCGTGCGCTGGTGACCAACCCCAAGCTCGTCCTGGCGGACGAACCCACGGCCAACCTGGATCACAAGACCGCCTATATGGTTCTGGAACTGATGAAAAAGATGCAGCACGAATTCAAGACCACCTTTATTTTTTCGACCCATGACCAGAAGATTGTCGGTGAGGCGGAAATCATTTACATGCTCGAAGACGGAGAACTGAAGGGCAGGGAGACGAAAGGAGGCAAAAAAAATGGGTAATCTCTTCAAAATAGCCATTCGAAATCTTCTCAGATACAAACGCAGAACGTTGCTGACGGCATCCCTGATTACCGTGGGAGTGGTCTTCGTCCTGGCGTTTGTCGCTGTTTCCGGAACGTTCAAGAACATGATGATCGGCGAGATCACGGGTTCCATGCTCGGAGACATGCAGGTGCACCGGAAAGGCTATGTCGCTTCCATCGAGACCCTGCCCCTCAACCTCAATATCAAAGGGGGCGCTATCGCGAAGCTGGAAAAAATCCTGGATGAACAGCCGGAGATCGAGGCTTTCTCGCCCAGGGTCAAATTCGGCGGCATGTTCAGCAATTTCACGGAAACGTCGAGCATCCGGATTACGGCGGTATATCCGGAAAAGGAATTCAAAACGGTCCCTCTTCTTCCTGCGAGGGTGATCGAAGGCAGCAAGGAACTGAAACCGGGCGAAATCCTCATTCCGGAACTCCTATCCAGGGGGATGAAGGTGAAAATAGGAGACATGGTGGTCATCGTGGCCACCAATGTAAACGGCTCGGTCAACGGCAAACAGTTTACCGTGGCGGGCATCCTCGAGAGTGCGACCGGTCCCGGCGGAAGGGACGGCTACATCCACATGGACGATGCAAAGGAACTCCTGAGGATGGAGGCCCCGGAGATCAGCGAGGTCGCCATCCGGCTGAAGGATTTCGGGAAACTCCACAAATTCAGCAATAAGCTGGAAGGACTCCTTTCCCAGGTGGTAAACCAGCAGGGGAAGCCCATCTTCGAGATCCATACCTGGGAAAAGCTCTCGCCCTTCTTCAACATCGCTCGGATGATCGATCTGATGACGTTCTTCATCAAAATCATGCTGATAGCCATCGTCCTGATCAGCATCATGAACGTCATGATCATGGCCGTCTATGAACGGATCAGGGAGATCGGTACTATCGCCGCCATCGGGACGCTGCCGGGGAAGATCCTGAACATGTTCGTGATTGAGGGCTTCTGCATGGGGGTCGCAGGCGCCGTGATCGGCGATATCGTGGGGATCGCCCTCGTCTATGTCCTCAACCTGTTCAAAATCAGTTACGACTTCGGCCAGCAGAAGGGGTTGCTCCTTCAGGCAAGCGTGCAGCCCGCCGATGTCCTCATGATATCGATCATTGTCATCATCGTCTCGGTCGTCGCCAGTCTCCAGCCCGCCTTCAAGGCGTCGCGCATGGAGCCGATCCAGGCGCTCAGACACGTATAGGAGGTTTCAATGCTGAAAATAATCATGGTAGTTTTATCACTCCTGGTCGCTCTTCCGGTTTACGCCCTGGACGGCACGGCCCTGCTGAAGAAAATGGACCGGAACCTAAATCCCGAATCCTTTGAATCATACCGAAAGCTCATTAACATCGAGCCGGACGGCAAAAGGAAGGAGTACACCCTCTTTACCGTCAAGAAAGGGGTTGACAAGGTTGCCTCGCTGTTCCTCGCCCCGGCGAGTGAAAGGGGCAGAAGCACCTTAAGGCTGGGCGACAACATGTGGTTCTATATCCCGAACGTGGGCAAGCCCATACGCATAACCAGCCTCCAGTCGGTTGTCGGCGGGGTCTTCAACAATTCCGACATCCTGCAATTGGATTACTCCGCGGAGTACGACGTGGAAAAGGTCGAGGAAACGGGAGGGGAATACCTCCTCTACCTCAAGGCCAAGACCAAGACCGTGGCCTACGACCGGCTGAAGATCTGGGTGGACAAGGGGAAGCTTCTTCCGACCAAGGTCGAGTGCCTCACGGAGGCGAACATGCTCATCAAGACCCTCTACTTCAAGGATCACAAGGATTTCGGCGGCGGCATCGTAAGACCCGCCGTCGTCGAGACGGACAGCCCTCTGTACAAGGGCTACAAGTCGATCATGATCTACGCGAAGATCAAGAAACGGACCTTCAAGGACGAGGTGTTCACGCTGACATTCATGCCCAATCTGGAGTCGCTGCGATGAAATTGTGGCGAGATACGGACTCAGTCCGCTTTTCCGATATCCATTTAATTCAGTCGGCAAGGAGGGATCCTAAATGATGCATTATGCGGTAATTTCCCCCACGTTAAAAGGCAGCTTGGCGATAGTCATAATCGGGATCATTCTGGGAGTCTCTTTTAATCCGGGGCTAATCAAGGCGTCGGTCAACGGCAAGTTGCTCATGGAAATCAAAGAAAAGCAAATGGCCGCTCTTAAAAACAAGGCGAATCAAATTCCATTCGTGGAATTGGAGGAGGCCAAGAGACTTTTTGATGAAAAGGCAGCGCTTTTCCTGGATTCCAGGAGCAAGGATGACTACCGCGATTCTCATATAAAAGAGGCCATTGCCCTTCCCCTTATTTCCCTGGTGCGGGATAAAACTTTAGCGGACAGAATCATTCCGGACAAGAACCGCCTGTACATCGTTTATTGCAGCGGAGAGGGATGCGACTTAAGCGTAGAACTGGCTAAAGAGCTCATCGCTTTTGGTTATTCAAATGTAAAAGTGTTGGGAGAAGGATACCCAGGCTGGGCGGAGGCCGATTACCCGGTAGAACCATTTCGATAGGAGGAACAACATATGCGAGAGGCCAAGCGATACCTTTTGGGGGCTTTCCGCCTTTTGATCGGAGGGATTTTTTTCTATGCGGGTGTGGAAAAAATCCTGAACCCCTTTGATTTTTCGATCTCTATTTATAATTACCGACTCTTTCCAGACCTTTTGATCGGGTGGATGGCGGCCACTATTCCCTGGATTGAAGCAGTGGCCGGGCTTTTTCTTCTATCCGGGTTTAACACAAAAGGTGCGGCGGCCTTAACCTCGTTTCTGCTTTTGATCTTCATCGGGCTCATCATAATAAGCGCCATTCGGGGCCTGGACATCGATTGCGGTTGCTTTGGAGGCGTGGAGAGGAAGGTGGGGCTGTTGGCCATTCTCGAGGATGCCTCCCTCTTCGTCATGTCGATGTCGGTGTTGTTCTTTGAAAAGAATGCCCTCAATTTGCAGGAGTTGATGAATAAAATGTTGCCCAGGAGGATCGAAGAATGAAAATCTACTTCCATCTTGCGTTATTTACGGTACTCGCTTTTTCCCTTTGTATCCCAGCCTTTGCGCTTGATCAGGTCCCCGAAGTGGATGCGAGCACGTTAAGCAAATGGGTTTCAGAGATAAAGGACTTGGTTTTGATTGACGTGGGAACCAAGGGAGATTTTGCTGAAGGTCATATCCCCGGGTCTATCTCTTTGCCCCTCGGTGCGAGCTTTGAGGAAAGAAGCAAGAATCTGTCGAAGGAGAAGACGTACATACTGATTTGCCCGACAGGGCGCCGATCTGCTACGGCAGCTAAGCTAATGATGGGGCAAGGTTATGAGAAGGTCTATAATCTTAAAGGGGGCATTACCGACTGGCTTCGCAAGGGCTTCAAAGTGATCACGGGGAACGCATAAGGCGGAAAAGGGCGACACACTCTGGTTGTAAAAAACCCAGGCGTTGCCACTGCAAAATGGTCCATGAACAGGGTCAAGTGAAGTTGAAAGGAGGATATACGTGAAGCATCATTTAACATTTGGACTGACTGGATGGTTTCTTTTGTTGGGCCTGACCGTCGGGATGCCTCTCGCCGGTGCACAATCACTGAATTTCAACAATGTGCCCGGCAAGGGCAAGGTAACGATGATCGACCTGGGCGCAAAAACATGCATCCCCTGTAAGATGATGGCGCTGATTATGGAAAAAATGGAAAAAGTGTACCGGAACAAAGCCTCCATTGTGTTCATCGACGTCTGGGAAAACCGGGAGCAGGCCGAGCGATTCGGCGTCCGGACCATTCCTACTCAGATCTTTTTCGACTCGAATGGGAAAGAGGTTTATCGCCATGTCGGGTTCATGAGTGAAGAGGAGATTGTTGCCCAATTGAAGAAGATGGGCGTTTAGCGAGGTGCTTTATGAGACACGTATTTGGACCCATGCATGGACCTTTCATGGAATATGGTGACGGTGGCACAGTAATTTTTTTGGGGCTGTTTATCATCGTAGCGCTTGTATTCATGGCCCTGCTCACTGAATTCTTCAGCAGGAAGAACCATTCGGGGCACAAAGCCCTCCTGAAAATTCTGCAAGAGAAGCATGCCAGGCACGAAATCGGAGCCGACGAATACCGGGAAAGGAGCAAGCTCCTTGAGGATGAATACTGGTCGGAGGCCGACGGTCCGGAAATGATGACGCTCAAGAGCGCTATGCACGATGGGAAATCGATTCCAGGGAATATGTCAAAAGACGAGAGTGGATTATGGAGAGAAGCAGAATATCCTCTGCTACCCTGAAAGAAAGGTTCGTCCGATGAAAAAATGCCTCGGTCTCGCCCTGCTGATGTTATTAACTATCATTCTCCCGGCTTTAGGAGCCGCGGAGGATCTCTATAAGTTCGACCTGTCGGAGACAGAAAAGAAGCCGTACCATTTCGGCGGTTACCTCGAATTCAAGCCGGTCTTCTACGGGCTGGACCACGACGCGGCTTTTTACAGGTTCCGCTTTTACAACAACCCGCAGGGACAGACCCTGCCCGAAGCAAACGGGAAGGTGCAACTGGAGGGAAGCTACGAGAAGGAAACCTACCGCCTCTATGCCAAGACGAACACGGATCTCAAGTACTCCTCGCCGGACGGCAGCTCCGAACATTCGGTCTTCTACGAGGCCTACGGTTCACTCAAGGGGTCGCCATCGCTGAAGATCGACGCCGGAAAGAAGACGATGAAATGGGGCAAGGGATACGCATGGAACCCCGCAGCGTTCGTCGACCGGCCCAAGGACCCCGATGATCCGGAACTGGGCCTGGAAGGCTATATCGTGGCCACGATGGACTACATCAAGAGCTTTGACGGGCCGCTGAAGACCTTTTCCTTCACGCCGGTGCTGCTCCCCGTCTATGACCATATCAACGACGCCTTCGGGAACAACAACAAGCTGAACTTCGCCGGCCGGTTCTATTTTCTCCTCTACGATACGGATATCGACCTGACATTCCTGACGGGGGGAAGCCGAACGGACCGGTACGGCATGGATTTTTCACGGAATATTACTACCAATCTCGAGATCCACGGCGAGTATGCCTACGTCCGGAACGCCCGAAAAACCATCCTGGATGCAAACGGCAACATGAGCGCGGTGGAAGCGGACGCCCAAAGCTACTTGGCCGGAATCCGCCATCTCACCACCTTCGATCTGACGACGATCATTGAGTACTACCATAACGGTGCGGGCTTCAGCAACGATGAGCTGAAGAATTACTTTTCCTTCGCCAACCGGGCCTATGACCTGTATCAGTCGACAGGAAACGCCGCCGCCCTGACCAATGCCAAGAATCTGGCGGACGGCGGCTACGGCAAGACCAGTTCCGGGGAGGATTATCTGTACATTCGCTTCAGCCAGAAAGAACCTTTCGACATCCTCTATTTCACCCCCGCTCTGACCTTGATGATGAACCTTGACGATCGGAGCTATTCCCTGACGCCGGAGCTGGACTATACCGGCTTCACCAC
>VFSW01004802.1_pt1 | contig 20116 bp, 23 predicted proteins | sample 5358111 | NCBI WGS metagenome assembly VFSW01 (sample SAMN11554181, study PRJNA540505) | mine drainage metagenome | isolation source: sediment from site ElyBrook_90M | place: USA: Ely Copper Mine, Vershire, VT | collected 2017 | reverse complement strand
CTCTCTCTCTCTCTGACCTGTGGCATCTGTCCTCGGCCTGCCTGTCGACCTGCGCGTTGAAGTCGACGTCGTGCAGCACCACCGCGCCTGCGCCCGTCAGGTTGAGGCCCTGCCCCCCCGCCCGGGTGGAGAGCAGGAACACAAAGACGCCCTTGTCGGGGTCGTTGAACTTGTCGACAATGCCCAGGCGGTCGGCGACCTGAAAAAAAACGAGAGGGGATCGACGTATGGGTGTTGCAAATTCGGAGTTGTCTGGTTGACTGTTTCGACGCGGATATCCCACTCACCACGGTGCTGCCGTCCAGCCTGACGTAGGAGAAGCCCTTTTGCTTCATGTACCACTCTAATAGGTCCAACGTCATGGTCCACTGGCTGAAGAGCAGGACCTGCAAAGGAGTTGGGATGGAAGCAACTTCGTTAAACTGCTTTTAATTCGACTTCAAATTCATCAATCATCACATTGAATAGAGACAAACGTTGAACACACACACGAAAAGAAAGGCCCACCTTGGAGCCGGCAGCGAACAGCTCTGGCAGCAGCACATCCAGTCTCTTGAGCTTGGCCGACGACATGAGCGCCGAGGGCTGCAGGATGAAATCGCCGAGGAACGCAGGCCAGGCGCCTGGGCAAGACAGGAGGCGGGATCGGACATGATTAAAAATTTGCTTGTGTAATTTTCACAACATCTCCCCGGCTTCCTTGCGCTGTCCGCCCAGCGCTCACTGCAAAAAGTGTGCAGCTGGTGGTCGCTGTACGACATCATCTCCTTATGCACCCGCTCGTAGGTGCAATTGCCTCCGTACAAGCCGTGGGAGGAGGCGATCTCGGCGATAGCTTGCACCTGATCGTCCTCGTACATATTGCGGACCTGAGGGCGAGAGAGCGAGTGAGTGAGGCGCGAGGGGCGGCGCAGCCCCGCGGGACGCACCAGCAGCGGGTGCTGCGCGATCTTGCGCAGGTGCGTGAAGATGTTGTTCACGCGGTGGCTGCCCAGCTTGGCCACCAGCGCGACCGAGTCGCCTGCGGGGACGGACGCGCTCGGGCCCGCCGCTTCTGCCGTGCTTTTGCGGGACCGGCCGCGAGACGACTTGCTGGCGACGACGACCGTGGTCTTGGCGGTGGTCGCGGCCGCCACCTCGCGCCTCATGCTCTCCACGGCAGACTTGTACAGCCTGGCTTGCATCGGCGTCATGTCGACGTCCTCTACGATATGCTTCTTGGGGACCAGCTGCGTGGCCACCTGGAGGCAGGGTGGAGGGAGTGTACGGGCAGGCGGTTGGAAGAGCATGTAAAGATTCGGAATGAGAATGGCATTTGCGTGGCTGAGGAGAGTCCATTCTGCACATCCCATGTACCTCGCTCTTAAGGCGTCGGAGGATAAACGGAGCCAGAAGCGCCTTGTAGCGCTCGATTCGCTCGTTCTGCTCATCTTCGTCCAGCTTCATCATCTTCATCTGTAAGGGTGTGACCGAGGCAGCAGGAAAGAGTAACAGACGTTGCAACAGCCGGGGCTTTGAGTGAGCGAGTTGGAGTAAGCAAGTCGGGGGTCCTCACCGTATCGTCCTCCTCGTGGCCAGGTACGATAAAGAGATTGGGCATGAGGAACTCCAGCAGAGCGCGCAGCTCCTGAGAAAATGAGAGTGCGGTGTTTGATCAGAGAGCGTTCCGTCAGAGCGACCAGCAGTCTGACGAACAAGGCCCTCGCACCTCCAAGCTGTTCTGAAGCGGCGTGCCTGAAGCAAAATGGCGAGGGCGGGAAGTGAAGGAACAGAAAGGAGAGAAAAAAAGAAGACTCTGCCGAGCGCTCTCCGGCTGCACCCACCTGTGAGCAGGATGCGGTTCTCGCAGCAGGACGCAAGCCTGCGCAGCTTGCGTGTGCGGATGCTATCTCTGTTCTTGAGAGCGTGCGCCTCGTCGGCGACCAGGTAGGACCACTTCCACCTCTGGAGGAAGTTGCGGTCGTGCCTGTAGCCACCCTCGCGCTCGAACAGCGTGTAGGTCGTGATCATAACGTCAAAGGCAGACTTGCCGGAGGTCTCGTCTGGCAGCTGAGGAGGAAAAGGAGGAGGAGCGAGATGTCAGAGAATAAGGGATTGTGCCCCGCCTTCGCCGCTGTTACTCACCACGAGACCTCCCACAGGCATTCCCTCGTCGAACGCTGCGTCCTCATCCTCCTCTACAACGTTGGGCTCCAGGAACTCGTTGGCGAACGCTCCGGCCGCCTCATCCTTATCGTCCTCGTCCGGCTTCACCAGCATCCCCGGGGGGAGCTCCGTGATCAGGCCCTCGTTGTACGCGACGCGGACCTTCTTGCGCCACCGCTTCAGGGCCTCGCGGACGCTGTCACGCTCCTTGCCTGAGCGCAGGGCGATTGAAGGGGCAGTGGAACAGATTGAGCGACTCGCAAGCAGGGCGAGGCCCTCCGCAGGGGGCAAGAAGGGTCCCTCTCCATAGTGGAGAGACTTGCCGTGGTACAGGATGATGCGGACGCCCGGGCACCACTGGCGGAACTCGCGCGCCCAGTTCTGGATCAGCGACGCCGGGCACACGATCAGGTGCGGGTGCTTGATGCCGCACATGGTGCGCAGCACGCCGAGGAACGAGATGGTCTGCGCCGTCTTCCCGAGCCCCATCTCGTCGGCGAGGATGGCACCGCCTGGCGTACAAAGAGAATGAGGGAGCAGTTGCAGAGGGAGGGTGAGAGCGGTCAATCTCCAAGATGATGGAGAAGAGCATCATCATGCGGGGGCCAGAAGTAACACGAGAGGAGAGAGAGGGACTTGCTCTGCCTCGCCCCCGGACCCACCGGTGCTCTCGCTCCTGTGCAGCATCATCAGGAAGTTGATCCCGACGAGCTGGTACGACTTGAGCGTGCTGGCGGCCTTGCCGCACGCCTCCACCAGGTTCTCGCGTTTGACCAGCGCCTGGGCCGCCGCCGCCGCCGCCTCGGCCACCTGATCTTCGTCGGTTCCGGAAAACCTATATGCACGGCGCGACGAGGAAGAGAGTAAGAAAAGCGGCATCCCAAACAAGGTGAGAACAAAAAGGGGGGATTGTGATGCTGTGGGGCAGGCGAAGAGGCCTTCCATCTCACCGTCCTTCGCTGACGTTCTTTCCGAGCATGGACCTCAGCTTCTCCGAGATCTTGCCGACCTTCTCGAGGATGTCCTCCTCGTGGTCCACCTCGGGCTCCGGCTCCGCCGGCGCCGCCCTTTTCGCCTCGCGCTCCTCCTTCAGCTTCTGCTGCCGCATCTCCATCAGGTCTTCCACCATCGCCATCGGCGTGATGGTTGCCGGCTGCTGGTTCTGCTGCGACGCCGCGTTGTTGGGCTGGCCCGAGCCACCAGTGCCTCCGTCGTCCAAGTCGTTGAGAAGACCGGTGAAGGAGGCCACGCCGACGCTGCTGCCTCCGCCCGCATTGCTGGCTTGGCCTGGCCAGTTGGACTGTGAGCTATTGAAGTTGTTGTTGTAGTTGCTGTAGTTGCTGTAGTTGCTGTTGTATCCGCGTTGTTGCTGCGTGTGCAAACCCTCCAGGCGCTGGTTCTTGCTCGTCTGATTGTAGTAGCCATGCTGCTGTTGTTGCTGGTGCTGCTGCTGTTGCACGGCGGCAGCGATCAACGTGGCCATCAACGCAGGGTTGTTGCCGAAGTTGTTGTGAAGGGCGCTCATCACCAGCTGCGGATTGCCGCCGGACAGGTTCTGCAAGACGTTCAACGCGCTGCGCTGCTGCTGATGGAGGTGTTGCTGCTGCGCCTGTGGCCTCGAGAACATGAAGACGTCGCTGCTCGTGGCGGCCGGCGCACGGTTCACTTGCTGCTGCTGCTGCTGCACGACCGGCTGGGGCTGCTGAGGCTGCTGCTGCTGAAACTGCTGCCCAGCGTTGAGGTCCGGTGCCGAACCGAATCCCCTCTGACGCTTGGCGTTGGGCTCCGCGAAGTCTTGCGATGCGTAGTTCGACCGGCCCTGCGCCATGCCCGCTCCGAGCCCCGTCCCGTTCATCGAGTAGTTCCCGTTCGCGCCCTGCTGCGGCTGCGAGCTGTGTCCTGGACCGTAGGATGGAGCTTGCGCATTCAGATCGTAGGTATTCCCGCCCCCCTGACTATAGTCGCCGAACGGGAGCCGCTGGCCCGCATTGTAGTATTCGTCGCCGCGCCCGTTGCTCATGCTGGCTCAGGCTCTGATCGCAACTGGCAACTGACGGGGTCGACCCTGCCCGACCGCGAAATTGAAATGTGCCGCGACGCTGGCTGGAACCTGGCAGAGGGCGTCGGGGGCGGTGTTGGAGGGTGGGGTTTGGATGATTGGAGGGCTGGACGGCTGGTTAAAGTGGGCACCAGGGTTTCAGGGTTCACTTCTGTCCCGGTACAGCGGCCTCGCCTTCGGGCGTTCTCTTTTTGTTCAACATCTACCGTCTGCGACTCTGAGAAGCAATAAAAATCCTGCCCTATCTACCCTCCTCTGCAACAGGAGAGGCCTTCCTGGGAACCTTGTGACGTCTGATGGGCGGCGGATAGGGAGCCCCATGGCCGAACATCATGTGGTGGTGCGGCGGCGGCATCCCGCCAACAAACGGAGGCATCATCATTGGTCCGCCGCCGTAACCCATCATCTGCTCATGATGAACGGCCATGGCCGCCGCCATCTGCTGCTGACGCATCATCCCCATCATGTGCGACGCCATTGCATGTTGCTGCCCCGCCGCGTGCCCCCCCCCCTCCTCGTCCTTGGAGGACGGCGAAGAAGGCCTTTTGTTTGCGGAGCCCGTCCTTCCCTCTGACGGGCCTCGCGTCTCGCGAGCCTCCGACGACGACATCCCTAATCCTCCGCCGCCTCGCATGAGCGGCGGGCGGTTCAGATGCCGTGCAGGTGAGCCCCAGGGAGCGCCCATTGCTGCCGCCGACATGAGCTGATGATGATGGAAGGCGGCAGCGGGATCAGGGGGGTAGGGAAACGCGCCGGGGAACGCGCCAGGAAACGCGCCAGCGCCAAACGGTTGCGGACCGATCGGCGGAAACGGCCGCGCCTGAAAGGCTCCAGCGGAGCCGCGCCCGTCTCCTCTCTGCTCGGCATCTGTTTCGTCATGGCTGAAGCGGTCCTGCTGTCTGTCCTCGGAGCCTTCCTCATCCTTGGCGTCATTTCGTTGGGCCTTCTGCTTTGATTGTTGTCTTCCTCGGCCTTGCAGCTGCTGTCGGCGCTTTGGGGCCACAGCTCCCCTCGGCATCGGGCTGCCTCGCGCTCCTCTCCGGTGATCAGGCTTCCTCGTTCTGTCCTCCTCCTCCTCCTTCTCCTCTTCCTCTGAGAGGGTGGCCTCGTCGTCGCTGCCGGACTGCGGCTTCTGCTTGTTCTGCAACCTGCTTGACCTCGTCCCGCCGCCGCCGTCCGTCGCTGCTGCCCGCCCGTACGCCGGCCTCCCTGCCGGGGAGAGGCTCCTGGTCTGCCTCTGCTGCCTCTCACGGCGCCTTTTTGCTGCGGCCCCTCTGGTGCCGGCCTTTCCACCTTGCTCCATGTCTCCCTCGCCGTCAGACGCGCTGTCGACTGTCATTTGATGAATGGGTACAAGAAAAGAAGTAAGCATTGAAAGCGAGATCTCCAGATGTTGCTTGGGACGAGCAGGAAAAGACGCATGCGATCATACCTTGGCTGTCCGTCTCGCTCTTCTTCAGTCCCCCCGTGAGCACGCCGATTGCAGCTTGCATGAGCTCTTCCTCCTGCTCCTCCTCGTCCCCTTTGGCTTTGATTGACCCTGACGCCTTCTTCTTCACAACCCTCCGCTCCTCCTTGCGTTCCGACAGCGGAGTGATGGTGTCAAACTGCCTTGTTGCCGGCAGCTCGTCGTCCTCCTCGAGTTTGCCCCACCAGGTTGGAGGCGCTCCGCCGAAGCCTCCGAAGCCAGGCATAAAAAACGGATTCGGCGGCACGACGGGCGTGCCAAACATCCCAGGCATCGGGAACCCCCCCGGCATATGGCCGGGCGGGAAGCCGTTCCAGCGCGGGTGGGGAAGCATCGGGTAACCACCACCAAAACCCATCAACCCCTCTCCGTCCTCGTCGTCCGGTCCCGCCACGTTCCGCGAACCGTTGGCTGCCCCCCTCAACGGCGCATTTGCTTTCGAGGTTGACGACCCGCCCCCGCCGCCGCCTTTTCCCTTTGCGCCCTTGATGGGCGTCCGGCCCTCCTCGGGATCGATGATGACGAAGCCGTGCTGCTCGAGCCAGCGGCCGACAGACAGGTTGGCGCCCCTGTTGGCCTTCTCCACCTTGATGCTCCGCCGCCACTTCTTCGAGGCGCTCATGCCGGCGTGCCTCTCAAACTCGGTCGGCGTCATGACCCTACATTTACAATTTGGGGCCAAATTCGTCAGGACGTGTGTGTGACTGCGTGAGTGTCTGGAGCAGATTGTCAGCTCCCGCATGCCCTCTGCCGCAGGGAGAGAAAAGACGCCATGCCCGCACCTGCCGCCTTGGGGCCCCGGATTGACCAGGCACGACTCGCACTTGCACACGATGGCTTGCGTTGTGATGAGGAGCGTGCCGCTGAAGCCGTTGCAAACGACGTCCACCCTGTCCACCTTCTCCTCCTGCTGTTTGTCCATCCTGTGAGATGTAGGACCCTGTGATGTAGGACGAGGAAGGGATCGAGGATCGAGGAAGGCGGAAAGCGATTGGGGTCGCATACTGCTGCGGGCGACACATCGCGCGAAGAGATGCGCGCTATGTGGCGGCAGAGGCGGGCTCTTCAGGCAGAGATGCAGCGAGGCGTGGCATCGCGACGCAAGGCCAAACCCGCAAAAACGAAACGAGCGCGAGGCGACAAATTATCGACTCCCCACATCCCGGCGTGCTGCGGCAGCATCGAACCATCGACTCACCGTCCCGCTGCGCAGTCCCGCTGTGCGATGAGCACCTTGGACACAAATCAATCGCGCTCCACGATCTTTCAGTTGCTAGAGGCGTGAATCGGTGGGAGGCAGGAGGGGCGAGGGCGAATTTGAGAGAAATTTGTAGGTACGAAAAAATGTGGGTGTTTTTCTGGGTGGATCAGAGCGCATCCCATCCCGCCTATCCTATAGCATGGCCTCGATCACCGAGAGGTCGTGTTCCCTGCTGGTCCACAACGAGAAGCCGGCCAGCTTCAACGAGATCAAGGAGGCTCTCGAGGGCAGCGATGCGGAAGCCAAGTCGACGGCGATGAAGAAGGCCGTCATGGCGATCCTCAACGGCGAACAGCTCCCGCAGCTCTTCATCACCATCGTCAGATACGTGCTGCCCTCGGAGGACCATGCCGTTCAAAAGCTGCTGCTCCTGTATCTGGTGAGCTCGCGGGTGCATAGATAGACGCGACGATGGCGCGTGGGACGTGTGCAATGCGCCGATGATCGATAGGCTCATGCACGCGCGCGCGCAGGAGGCCCTCGAGAAGACGGATTCGGCAGGGAAGCTGTTGCCCGAGATGGTGAGCGTGCTGGATTGTTCGTTTTGGGGAGCGCGCGCGTCAGACGAGCGTCGCAACATTTTGCAGATCCTCATCTGTCAGAACCTGCGGAACAACCTGCAGCACCCGAACGAATACATCCGGGGCGTCACGCTGCGGTTCCTGTGCCGCATCAGGGAGGAGGAGATCCTCGAGCCCCTGATCCCGTCCATCCTGGCCAATCTGGAGCACAGGCACTCGTACGTGAGGCGGACGGCGGTGCTGGCGGTCAATGCCATCTACAAGCTGCCGAGGGGGGAGCTGCTGCTGCAGGATGCGCCCGAGACGATCGACAAGGTGCTCAGGAGCGAGCAGGACATGTCGACCAAGCGCAACGCCTTCGCCATGCTCACCAACCATGCCCCGGAAAAGGCCGCTCGCTACCTGTTTGAGAACATCGAGGCCATATCGACGTGGTCTGATATCCTTCAAATGGCCATCCTCGAGCTGATCCGCAAGGTACGCAGTTGCATGCATGGAATGCGTTCCAGGCGACGATCCGGTCGGCATCTCGTGCAACACCATCACATCTCGCAATGAAACAATTGCGTCCTTGGCGAGACGAATCTTGCTGCACCCGCGCAGGTCTGTCGCACGAACCCGGCGGAGAAGGGGCGGTACATCAAGATCATCCTGGCCCTTCTTCAGAGCAACAGCACCGCCGTCGTCTACGAGTGCGCCGTCACGCTAGTCTCGCTCTCGCAGGCGCCGAGCGCGATCCGCGCCGCGGCCAACTGCTACTGCCAGCTGCTCGTCTCGCAGAGCGACAACAACGTCAAGCTCATCGTGCTCGACCGCCTGCTCGAGCTCAAGGAGAAGCACCGCGACGTCATGCAGGACGTTCTGATGGACATCCTTCGGGCGCTCTCAAGCCCCAACATGGACATCCGCAAGAAGACGCTAGATATAGGCATGGACCTCGTCACGTCACGAAACATTGACGAGGTGCGATTCTGACATGATGATGCATGCGCACGCTCGACTTCACCCACTGCAAAATTCCCTTGCTTGTGGATCACGTTTTGCTTGCTCATTTGCTGCGTTCTTCGTTTTGGGGGCGCAGGTTGTCATGGTGCTCAAGAAGGAGATTGTCAAGACGCAGAACAAGGACTTTGAGAGGGGCGGCGAGTACCGACAGATGCTGGTGCAAGCCATCCACGGCTGCGCCGTCAAGTTCCCCGACGTGGCCTCCAACGTCGTGCACCTGCTCATGGACTTCCTCGGAGACTCCAACATTGCATCGGCGTTGGACGTCATCTTCTTCGTCCGCGAGATTATGGAGAGCAACTCCAAGCTCAGGCAGGGAATCCTCGAGAGGCTTCGCGACACTTTTTATCAGGTGGGTTTAGTGTGGGAGAGATCTCTTACTGTCACCGACGCAGCGCTCAAGGCCGGGTGTGAATGCCACGCGTCCTCGTTTACGAATCTCGCCCCCTCTGCTGCCTTCCTCCTAGGTCCGCTCCTCCCGCGTGTGCTCCTGCGCGCTGTGGATCCTGGGAGAGTACAGCACCACCGTGGAAGAGATCGAGGCCACGGTCGACACCATCAAGCAGTCGGTGGGGCCTCTGCCACTGCTGGCCAAGGAGGGGGACGAGGCGGAGGCCGCAGGCACCGCCGCCGCCGGGTCCGCGCCCGCGACGGCCCCGACCGGATCCCGGCGCCCCGCCGTGCTTGCCGACGGCACGTACGCTTCGCAGGCGGCCGTCGTCGAGCTGCCGTCCTCAAGTGCGGTCAACGCGCCGTCGGCGCCCAACCTCCGGTCTCTTCTGCTCGGCGGCGACTTCTTCATCGGCGGCGCGATGGCCGGCGCCTTGACCAAGCTGGCGCTGCGCCGGAGGTCATCGGGTGCCCTGTCGGCCGCCGCGGTGAACAAGGCGACGGCAGAGGCGATGCTGTACATCGTGTCGGTGCTGAGGCTCGGCGAGTGGCCCGAGCTGCCGACTCCGCTGGATGACGACAGCCGGCTGCGGATGATGCAGTGCCTTCAAGTGCTGGCCAAGCCCGAGGAGGAGTTGGTTCACGTGAGAGCCTTAATTGCTTTTGTTTTCCTTTTTGCGGCGCGCAGTGAGGATGCAGATTCTGCCTGCCCGCTTTGTCCAACATTGTTTTTCTTTCTCAGATCTGGATGCGCGACTGCCATGACTCCTACTCGCTGCTGACCAAGGAGAAGGCCACGCGCGACGCCGCCGAGGCCAAGGCCAACGACGCACGCGTGGCCAGCCAGGCCGATGACTTGATAGACTTTGTTCAGCTCAAGGCTCGCAAGGGCCTCAGCCAGATTGAGATTGAGGACGAGGTCACAACGGGTGAGAGAGGGTTAAGGGTTAGCGGGGGGATTGCCGAAGGAAAGGGTTGTGAGTGAAAGCTTCATTCTGGTCGCTGAGTCTCCTTCAGTGCCCTCGACCTCTTTCGCTCCTTCCTCGTCTCCGCTTCAGACCTCAACCGAGCGATGGGCGCTGCGGCTTCGGGCGACAGGAAGAAGCTGAACCGTGTGCTGCAGCTCACGGGCTTCTCGGACCCCGTCTACGCCGAGGCCTTTATCACCGTGCACCAGTATGACGTGGTCATGGACGTCACGGTGAGACGGCAAGGCAGGGGAATTTGAGACCGGGCGATTTTGGGGCAGAGCCAGTGAGTTACAACTGTGCTGTCCGACGACCCCTGCCTCTCCCTCAGGTTGTCAACCGCAGCTCCGAGACGTTCCAGAACCTGTGTTTGGAGCTCGCCACCATGGGCGACCTCAAGCTGGTGGAGAGGCCTCAGAACTACGCGCTCGCGCCAGGCGACTCCAAGGTCATCCGGGCAAACATCAAGGTGAACCCGTTCGCTTGTGGCGTATGTATTACTGTCGGTTGGCGGGATCTGACCCCTCATCTGCGCCATGTATCAGGTGTCCTCGACGGAGACCGGGGTCATCTTTGGCAACATTGTGTACGAGGGGACCGGGTACGCCGAGCGCAACGTGGTGGTCCTCAACGACATCCACATTGACATCATGGACTACATCAGCCCCGCGTCGTGCGCGGACGTGCAGTTCCGGAACATGTGGGCCGAGTTCGAGTGGGAGAACAAGGTGGCCATCAACACGGCCATCACCGACGTGGACGCCTTCCTGCAGCACATAGTCGCCACGACCAACATGAAGTGCCTCACGCCCATCAGCCCGAGCGACAGCATGTGCGGATACCTGGCGGCCAACCTGTACGCCAAGAGCGTGTTTGGAGAGGACGCGCTGGTCAACGTGAGCGTCGAGAAGCAATCCGACGGCAGGCTGGCCGGGTACATCCGAATCAGGTCCAAGACGCAAGGCATCGCCTTGTCGTTGGGAGACAAGATCACTCTTAAACAGAAGGGTCCTTAAGTTGGTCTAGGGGAAATAACAACACAATGGGTCCAATAACCATTTTAATAGCTAAACAAAAACAATCTGCATGTAAACAATGCGAGGCTAGGGAGATGTAGAGAATCTATTCCGGAGAATAACCCGGACAACATAAGATCGAAAACAATACACAAGGTCCACATGCACAATCTCAACATCCGAATCTCTCTCTACCAGAACAGTCGCTTGAAGAAATTCTTAAGCTGCTTGGAGAACTTGCTCGATTCTTCAGCGTCAAGCGCAAGCCTCTGCTGATCGGCCAAGAGAATTGGCGCCGAGTCGGATCGAAGGCCTGAGACGTGCTCCTCCGCTGTCGAGCCAGGCGACCTGGACGCAGCCACAGCATGGGCCACTGCGAACTGAGAAGGAGGAGGAAGATCGCTGCTCTGAACGCAGCGCTGGCGCTGCAGCGACAACGCCGGCTGCTGTCCTGCGGCCGACGACGAATTCTCTCCCGCAGCCCGCACGCGTGGCAGCGGCCCAGACGACGGAGAAGCGGGCTCGGCAGCCGCCGTTGTGCCGTTCGGCTGCTGAAGCCTCTCGGCCGCCGAAATCGCCGCGCAGTGGATCGCTGCGCAGGTGGAGGGGCAACGAGTTTCATTCGGATCGAAATCCTCTGCACGAAATCGCCATGCATTCTCACCAGCATCAAACGCGGTGATCCCCTTGAAGCTCAGCTCCTGCGCGGTCTCGGGCGCTCTGCATTGGAACGTGATTTGCATGCAGTCCAGGACCGGCAGGCCGGTGATCTTCTGCAGCTGGCGCTGGAACGCCGCGAAGCCGTCCGGGCCGGGCTTGACCTTGAGCCTGTAGGAGACGCCGTTGTAGTGCACCTGTGGAGGTGGGCGTTTGAGCCAGAAAATCGAATCGCGATCGAGCGAAAGGGGAAATCGGCAATCTTCTTCTCACCGAGACCACCGGTATAGCTGGCTTGAGGTGCGTCGGCGTTAGAGAGTCTTTCCAAGCCGGCAGTTCTGCCTTACAGAACCTGCAGCTCTTCTCCTCGCTGCGGCCGGCGGATTGCAGCTGCCATCGCGCGAGGCACTTCTTGTGCACGACCCGGTCCTCGGGGCAATTGCAGGGGTGCGCGAGCTCCCCTTCGCCGGAGAGGCAGATCCAGCAAACGAGGCTATCGGCTCGCTTGATATTCGGCATGATAGGCGAGGAGGCGAGGTAGAGGCGAGGTAGAGGCGAGAGGCGAGAGAGAGAGAGAGACTACGAGCCCAGATTCGAAATCATTGATTTGTCAAATCGTATCTCAGCCAATACGGCAAAGTCTCCTTAGATTCGGTAGGATAGGGGGCCTGGGGTCCCCCTGCTCTGATCTGTTCAGTCAATTGCCGCCATCATCAGAGCGGCGATCGTGCAGCGTCAAGACCTCTTCCCTCTGCGGGAACGCGTCCAGCACCATGACGTCGGGGTCCGGAGATGCTGATTGCTCATCCCCACCGCCCCCAGATGACAGGCCGTCCAGGCACCCGAACCAGTAGATGACAAGTCCGGGGCCGTATCTGTCGGACAGGCGGTCATGCGAGATGAAGGCAAAAGGCAACAAAATACCTGTTCACGTAGGCGCTGTACTGCTCCTCGGACTGCCGAGCGTGGACGCGGTCGTCGCCAAACGTCGCCTTGCTGTCGATCCAGCAGACCGTCCGCCAGGCGCCGGTGGCGCGGTCCCGCACGGCCATCGGGACCTGCAAGGAATATTGTTTGAGACAACGATGAAGCCATCGCTGTCGGGACCGACCTGGAGCCAGACGTCGGGCGTCTTGTGGAAGCCGTGGGCGCGGAGGTCGGCCTCGGTCCAGAACGGCACCCCGAGCTGCGAGAGCTCCTGCTCCAAGAGCATCTCGTGCTCCAGACCTGCGCAAATACATCATCGATGAGTACGTTCTCACACAAACGATTCGTCACAATCGCACACCGGCAGCCTGCTTGGCCAAGTCAGACAGCGGAGAGTAGCAGCAGTCGGCCTGCACACAGCGGGCAATGTCGACCTCTAGGCGACCTAGCAGCCCGTTGGGGATCTGAGCATTATCAACACGGACAGCCTTAGCGAGCAGCTGAGGCGACTTGAGAATCTCGCTGATTGCCTGCAGTCGTGAGGGTGTGAGATAAGGTCTTGGGAGCCAAGTGGATATCGCGTGGATCGCCACAGCATTGAGTGAGAAGCGTGCACCTGCTTGTTGACGAGCAGCATGCTCTCCAACATGCGCCTCATCATCATGCATGGTGGGAAGTCCACGCTGGCACAGAGGAGAAGAATGTCTTCGCCAGCGATGTATCTGAGTGTATCCACGCAAGATACGGGCATGATCACTCTAGGAAATGAGTGCTGATCATGCACTGCTGATCTGGGAGGCCGCCGCCTGCCGCAGAATCACCAACATACCTCTTGCAGTAATCATGTATCCGGCCCTTGTGTAAATGGTTGCTTCGGATCACCTTGTGCTGGCTCTCTGCGGTGTAGATGCTGATTAACGTCTCCAAGCTCACACTGCGCATGCACGACATAGCGACCATGAGGCGGAGTAGGCATCAGCTCCACCGCCTCATGGGCAGCTCCAACAGCACCGCTCACCCTGGGAAATGCTTTTGAAAATATTTCAAGTTTAGGGAGGCGCCGAACGGGTGCGCGAGGGCTTCGATCAGACGGGCGTAGGCCTCTCTACGCATTCATTCCCTACGTCATCAGAGCCCACCATCTACGAACGCCATGCGCTCCACGATGCGCGCGTCGCCTCTGTGTCGACAGAGGGTCTCGATCATCAGATGGAGAGGTGGTGGTGAGGGGGATGATGGCTGCGAGTCGGCTGCGGATCATGATCATCGCCTTTGAACAGGCTTCTGCGAGCACACGGCAATCGCTGCTGCTGGGGCAAGTCGGTCGGATTGCATCGTGGCAGTAGATGGAGGGGCGGCGAGCGGCAAGGGAACTCTTTCAAAGTCCATCGCTGCTTCCTTCAACCTCGCTCACCTGGTCAGTAGTGGTATTTGTTAGTGTAACGTGCCAGCATGGAGCTCATGTACACAGGACACCGGTCTGCTCTACCGAGCCGTCGGCTTCAAGGCTGCCAAGCATTCAATAATCGACGAGGAGGACAAAGTGGTCCAGCTAGCTCAGGGGCTGTCGCCCGACGATCTCTCAGACCCGGCCCTCAGGGGAGACGACGCCGCAAAGGCTGCATCGAAAATCTCGGTAGGGAGTGTGCCGTCTGCAGTCGTCGACGGCAGGCTCATCTGAAACTTGGTTTCGTAGGTCATTCCTGGAGTTCGGGCGGCGCTCAGCGAGTACCCACGCCAGTTTGCAGCAAATCCGCCAGCAGGTGTGGTTAATATCCGAACGGGAATCAATGAGTGAATGCATCATTGGATGGATCGCGATAAGTGAGATTTGCTTCCGTGCTCGCAGGCTTCCAGGGCGCTATTTTAGACGGCCGCGACGTCGGAACCGTTCTTTGCCCTGACGCCAACATCAAGTTGTTCTTGACAGCGAGCGCAGAGGTGAAGAGCGTTTTCATAAGGCTTTGATTTCCTCTTTTTCGCTGTTGTGGGCTGTTGTTTCACCACTTCACACCCACGCTGCCGGTAGGTGAGGGCACAGCGGCGGCTTCAAGAGCTGGTTTCGCGGGGCATGGTGAAAGCCGAGGAAAAGGAAGTGACGTATCGAAAAGTGCTTCAGGTGAGTTGGCACATCAAATGCGCCAATCGATGCGGTGCAAAACGCTTTCCTCGCAGCGGGATGCTTATTTTCCTCTCTGCACGCAGGACCTTCAGGAGCGTGACCTGCGGGACACGACGAGGAGCGCCGCTCCTCTCAAAGCAGCCGACGACGCCCATGTCCTCGACACGAGCGGCATGACTGCGGACGAGGTGGTGCTCGCTGCCGAGGGCTTGATAATGGCTGCATGCCCGTGGCTCGAGAAAAAAAAGAAGCAATGAGGCACATACGGAAACTGAGACACTCTTCTCTCAAACGTCGAAGTTGGCATAGCAGCAGCGCACACGCGGTTGCGGTTGTGACTTTTCGCTGATTCAGTCAGAATCTAGCATCTCCATCGCCCTTCGATCGCTTCGTGGTCGCAGCGTTTCACCGGCCCCCGTTTCGCTTCGCGGCATGCGTCTTCACCAGCGGAGGAGGCGCAACGGCCTCCCGCTCTTCCTCGCTCTCTGTGCATGGCTGCGGCGTTTTGAAGCAGCAACCGGTCTGGTGCCCATGTCGCAGCCCGCGGTCAGCATGGCGAGGCTCACGAGCGCAGCCGGTCCGGACCAGCTCGGCGGAGTGTCGTCGGCCTCCCTAAGCCAGACGATCAATCAGTCCTCCGAGCCCCTGAGCCTGGTCTTCGTGGACACCGACGTCTCCTACTCCAGAGACTCCCTCGTCACGGGCTCCTTCAGGCCCTACTACTACAATCCAGCAACGCTCTTGACCGGCGGGCGCACGTTCCTCATCCAACCCTCGGACAACGCATCCCTTTGTCTCACGTTTGCAAACGTCACGGCGGGGATGCAGTCGGACGCGATTTTAAACTTGGCCGGCTTGCCGCTCCAGTTCACAAACTGCGTGTACAAGGCATCGGGAAAGCCCGCGCAATCCAGCCAGGTTGGTTTTTTATTTTTCGCCTTGTCGGTGATCGTTCCACCTCCCTTGGCACAGCTGTTCAAGGTGCTCAAGCGCTGCGATTCCCTGGTCACATCGTCGTCGCCGTCTGGCAATTCTTCACAGACGCCGTTTGTGCTTCAGATGTGGTCCATGTACAATGAGAACGGAACGAACAAAAATAAAAATACCGTCCCGGTGAGTTTTTAGGAACTCGAACTGCAGTGTATGACTCTCGGATTTCACTCGTTGCACCCTTCTCTTGAGCAGATATCTGGCCCGTGGAACACATCTCTCTGCGCGGAATGGGACAGCGGAAGCGGCCTCGTCGTGCAGAGGCGCTGCTCCTTCCTCCCCGTCCAACAGTGGCTCCTGCCTCCGACGCCCGGCTCGTATGCGCCTGCGCCGACGATGGACCTCTGCCCCTCCTCGCCTGAGTCGGCGTTCAACGCGTCAAACCCTATGGACGTCATGAACAGCGTGATGACGCTGCTGGGATGCCCTCCGTCGACGCTGGCCGCGTGGGCAGCTGTTCCTCGCGGCGCCGGCGGTGCAATCAACACGACTTCTCCATCGCTGCTGCCCCCGGCTTGCTTCTCCTTCAATCTCTTCGAGGTCATGTTCTACGACGGCGGCTTTAGTGCCCTTCACTTCTGGAGAGGCCGACGAGACCCCTATTCGTCGACCCCCACCAGCATGGCAAACATGGTGAGGCCGAGTGCGAGCATCCTCTGCCTGTTTATTCTCTGATGGGCTCTTGAGATGGAAGCCACAATACTTCACATATGGACACTTGTGGATGAAAGCAAGTTATTGTTTCTACCATTGACACTCGAATCTCGAAACGCAGGCTAACTTAATGGCAAAAAACGTCTGGGGGGCGCCAGGGCAGGCGGCCTGGCCAAAGGGGCAGACGGTCTACGCCTGGGTCCGGGCTCTGGACATTGCGCTGTTGCAAAACTCGAGCATGCTATTGAATCCCTTTCTACCTATGGCCATTCCGTCGTCAACCTCCGTCAGCGGCAGCGTCACGGCCGCCCCCTGGTCCCTCGTCGCCTCACTCGATCACTTTGCCATGACGTGCTCAGGCTCAGGGATGCAAGGCACCTCCAAGTCACCTGCGCAAGCCAACGCCACGCTGGCCGCTGGATCCACGCTGCCACCCTCGCTGCTGCAGGCGTTCAAGTCCGGGCTTCGTAACCTGACGTTGCAAGGCTGCGGCCTCTCCGGACGTCTGCCGTCAGCCTGGGCCTCCGTCTCACCACTGGGCTCCGGCGCTTACCTCAACCTCTACCCCGTCTATCTCGACCTTTCGCGCAACCTGCTCACCGGCGATCTCCCGACCTCTTGGGTCTCCCCTTGGCTCTCGTGCTACGTGTCCCGCATCGACCTGAGCTTCAACAAACTCACGCTGGCGCTCTCATCTGCCACCACAGCTGCAGCGTGCGGCGCCCTCACTTCTCCCTGCACCTACTTCCAGCTCATCGGCCGCTCCATTCCAATATTCACAAAGCATGCGATGTACGACGTCGGGCCCACATCGCACGCAAGCCTGTCGAGCAACTGCGGCCTCATGACAATGGGCTTCAGCGGCATCAGCTTCAGTCCTCAGGCCGCCTCAAAGGTATATGAATCTTTAGAGGATTTGACTTGCATCTTTAAGTGATCTGTCTTTTCTCTCTGTATCTATCACAGAACTTTGTCTTCAATTGGATATGGAATTTCCCATCCGGCTCGCCCAACTCCGACTGCACCATCGATGACAGCTGCGACCTCAGCACCGCATCCTTCTCAGTGACGTCGGTGGCAGTCGGACCGGTACCATACTCCCTCATCCTCGACGGCAATGCGGCCGTTTCTGCCGAACTTCCGCCGGGATATGGCCCCCCGAATGTCCCACCTCTGTTCGCAATGCAGGTCAGTGGCTAGGTTAGGTAATCCGCTCTTTTTCTGAGAGCTCTTCATTCCATGCATTCCATGCAGACCTGCTCTGAGAATATGGTGTTTGGCGATCGCTTGCATAACATGTGCTCGGATTTCAACCCAATCCCTCTGGTTCCTGTGATCTGGGTGCTGTCTGGCCTTGCTTGCCTCGTCTGCTACTTCGTTGGGTGGTGGATGCGGCGGAGGCGCCTTAACAGGCAACTTCCTGCATCAGAGGTGGGCGGACCACTGCTGCCGGACGCCCCAGCAGATGACAGCGGAAGGGGGAATGTGGATGTCTCCCCGACGGCAGCTTCGGTCAGGGCTCCTCGACTAACGAGTGAGCTGAGGTCCCATAAGATCGTCCCGGTGCAGAAACCACGCGAGGTTCCGCTGGCAGTGTTGGTGCACTCACAGGCATCTTACTTGAACGCCAGGACTTACAGCCGTCAGTCTGAGGCTGCCCTTGTCCCTGTCACTGGATCGAACTGCAAGCTCTCTTTTCCAGCCTTGGAGCGACCGAGGGACGCCAAATCATTCTCTCACATGTCACGCATGGCATCCCGTTTTGGCGGCGTCACTCGCATGGCTCGCCCTCAAATAATAGACGATTCAGGCGACCCTCACTCGAAGACTTCAGATTTGGGGCAGGCAGGATTACCTCAAGTGATGGCCGATACTCGATTTGGTGAGAGGGATGTCCTCCTTGGATTGTGCATGGGAGGGCTATGAGGGACCTATAATAAACTAACGGGTGCATGAAAACTACTCTCCTTCATCCCTGTAATGACAGGTGATTGGCGACGACGTTATCAATTCTTGATCAAGTTCTTTCTTCAGTCCTGCGTGATGCTTTATGTCATTGTTTGGTCCACGCTTCTCGCCTCGCAGGTGCAGAGTCGTTTGAACCTCACCTGAGTCGTTTGACTGATCACTTCGGAGTGGCCTTTCTGATGCAGGTCTACGCGCAGTCTAAGCTGTGTGCTGCCACAAGGCTCTGTGATCCTGACGTATTTCCGCTCGTCCTCGTATTCATCCTGTTGCCTGGGTTCACAGTGGCCTTCTTGATCATTTTTTTTTCAGGCCGCAGATTTCTCTATCAGCGGCCTCCGGGCCTCCAGACCCTCTCGGCGCTTTGCCTGCTGCTGCCGTTGTTTACCATTGTGTGCAGCGCTTTGCTGGCAGGCCCCTTGATGGTCCTGCCGGTGCTGGGATGGTTCCTGCTTTGGTGAGGAGAGCTGCTCATGGTGACTCCTTTCTTGCCCCTCCTCCTCCTTGGAAGCGGTCACAAGTATGCCGATTGAGGCTTCTTTTTTATTCTCACGGTCTTCGTATGCTCTCAGGAATCGATGGTGTTGTCGTAAATTCTGGTCATTCATGTGCATCATGTCTTGCGTCGCGGCGTGGCTGTTGGCGGTTCCCCTTGCCATCCTTGTCACAGTTCTCTACATGTAAGATTTTCAAGGGCGGCTGTGTTACTAACCTTCCCCCCTCTGCCTCAAGGCGCTCTGCCCCCGACGCTGCACACTCTGCTCCCCCTCTCCTTTTTCATTCGTGCAGGTACGGTTACAACATCAGTGCAGTCGGTCGATATGTGAGTGCTCGGTCATCCTCTTGCTGTCGAGATATGTCACGTATGGACAAAACAGCACTACCCTCCTTACTGCCTCCCCTGCTGCCTTGCAGAGCAACACATGGATCTTCATCTTCAATATGTCGGGTCATGTTGTCGCTGTTTGTGCCTGGTTCATCTCGCTGAACCTGCGAAGGTGATAGCACATTGCAGTAACTGATCAGTTGCTGGTCTCTCTCGTCACTACGCTGCTTTTATACATGCTTCATTGCTACAAATAGGGATGCATGGCAAACGTTGTGGCACTTGATAACTGGTGCATCTACTCCTGTCACATGGCATGTAAATGAAGAACAGCAGGCCGCAGAGGTGAGCATAAAGGGGCTGATGGATTTCATTGTGATTTGTTCATGTTGACGTAGGCATACTCTCAAGCTTTCCCCAAGTTCATACCCGTGGAGGAAAGGCAGCTTCAGGAGAGTGAGACGGAACCCTCGGAGGAACCCGAGGAGCCTTCAACAAAAAGCTCAATTCCGCTGTGTCGCAGAGCTGTTTCAGAATCAGCATCAAAACACACGGGACGAAACCTCATGTATGATTCTCCTAGAGGATGTTCTTGACAGAAGTTTATTTATTGATCCAGTAGTGGTGCCGCCAGAATGCTATAAAATAAATCTCGTGACTTTCACAAACTGATCGACGGGCAGCCCCTGCTGCTGCTTTCCGGACACCTGCCCGATGATGGCCGCCTGGTCGTAACCGGCCGCGGCGAGGGCCTCCAGGCAGCTGCGGGCCATGTCTGCCGGGACCCCGGCCAGGAGCCCACCCGCGGTCTGAGGGTCGACCAGGATGGGCCAGCGAGCGTCCGACTTGAGCTCTTCAAAGTTGGAAACGACAGAAGAGGCCGCCGCGTTCTGGCGGTGCAGCGAGCTCAGCTCCCCGGACGAGATGCAGTCCAAGGCGCCCGGCAGCACGGGCACGCGGTCCAAGTCCAAGTCGATGTGGACCTGAGAGGCCTTGGCCATCTCCGCCACGTGTCCGAGCAAGCCAAACCCCGTCACGTCGGTGCACCCCGAGCACTCGTGCGCGGCCAAGGCTTCAGCAGCCCTGGCAGCGCTCTGCTGCATGCATGTCATGGCTCCAGTCACCCATCTGCCAAAATGAAC
>VFSW01004801.1_pt1 | contig 20121 bp, 20 predicted proteins | sample 5358111 | NCBI WGS metagenome assembly VFSW01 (sample SAMN11554181, study PRJNA540505) | mine drainage metagenome | isolation source: sediment from site ElyBrook_90M | place: USA: Ely Copper Mine, Vershire, VT | collected 2017 | reverse complement strand
CTATATTAGTGGATATATATTTGTACTGTTAATTATTTCACAGTAGCAGTATGAAGAAACTTTTAATTCTTGGATCAGGTACGGGTGGCACAATAATGGCCAACAAAATGCGAAAGGAATTATCAAGAGATGAATGGACAATTACTATTGTTGACCAGGAAAAGATTCACTACTATCAGCCGGGTTTTCTTTTTATTCCGTTCGGCTATTATAAAAAAGCAGATGTCATAAAACCAAAGCAGAATTTCCTTCCTCCGGGAGTAAATGTTGTCTTTCAGAAAATAGAGAAGATTGATACGGATCATAACAAAGTTACTCTAGTCAACGGTGAAGTGTTACAATATGATATACTCATTGTTGCCACCGGGACAAGGATAATGCCTGAAGAGACTCCCGGTCTGAAGTCCGGTCTCTGGCATAAAAGCATTTTCGATTTTTACACGATAGAAGGGGCTGAAGCGCTGGCCCGGTTCTTCAAAACGTGGGAAGGCGGCCATCTTGTTATTAACATTGCTGATAATCCAATAAAATGTCCGGTAGCACCGCTTGAATTTTCATTTTTTGCCGATGCATTCTTTACGGAAAGAGGCCTGAGGGATAAAGTTACGATAAGTTATGTAACGCCCCTTTCAGGTGCATTTACAAAACCAAGGTCCTCGAAGCTTCTGGGATCCCTTCTGGAAAGCAAGAATATTGAAATGGTCACTGATTTTTTCCTGTCGGAAGTTGATAATGAAAAAAAGGTAATAAAGGATTTCGGGGGGAGAGAAGTCCCGTTTGACTGCCTGATAACAGTTCCTCTTCACAGCGGAGATCATGTGATCAACAGCAGCGGCCTGGGGGATGAATTCGGTTTTGTCAGGGCTGATAAGCTTACACTTCAGTCGCAGGTTAAGGATAATGTATTCGTCCTTGGTGATGCCGGAAACTTTCCCACTTCAAAAGCCGGATCAGTGGTTCATTTCCAGGCAGATATATTGACTGAGAACCTGATGTGCCACATTGAGGAGCGACCCTTTACAGCCAGTTTTGACGGCCATTCCAACTGTTATATCGAAACCGGTCACGGAAAAGGAGCGCTTATTGATTTTAATTATGACACTGAACCTCTGCCCGGATATTTCCCCTTCCCGGGAATCGGTCCTTTCAGTCTGCTTAAGGAAAGCAGGCTGAACCACTACGGTAAACTGATCTTTCGCTGGATCTACTGGCATATACTGCTTAAAGGCAAGGAGATGCCTATCGATACACATATGACAATGGCCGGGAAAAAAACTGATTAACCTTTAAATTAAGATTATGTCAGATAAAGATATACAGGAACAGATCAGGGAAATCAACAGGAAGCTCGACCTGATTCTTGATGAAGCCTCTGTTCAGAGGCAGAACAGGGAATCAGTCAACGATCTGATGGATGATGTCGGGGTAATCGGGAAAGACGCCTTCAGGCATATGGTCAGAAAGCTCGATGATGCGGGAATCGAACTTGACAGTGAGGCTCTCGGTGACATGGTTCTGCGTCTCATAAGGAATATAGGCAATATGGGTGCTGTTCTTGAAATGCTTGAAAGCCTCTCCGATCTGGCAAAAGATGTCACTCCCATAGTGAAACAGATCGGGCTTGATGGAATTCAAAAGTTCTATGAGCTGGAGCAAAAAGGTTATTTTGAGCTCCTGAACCAATTGGGAAAGGCTATTGATAAAATTGTTTCCAGGTACCCGGTCGAAGAGCTGGCCGGCTTATCAGAAAAGCTTATTCCGGTTGCTGATACTCTGGTAAACCTCGCAGATCCCCGGGTTCTCGGCAAAATAAATGCTGTTACAACTGCTCTTAAAGAGATATCTGATGAAGATATTGAGGAGTACTCTATGTGGCGGCTTATGAAACAGATGAACAGGCCTGAAGTAAGGAAGATCATTGGTTTTTTAATGGCTTTTCTTCAAAAAATAAACAAACAAAATACGGATTTGAATAATTGATAAACAAATAATCTTCAATGTTATGGCACAGAAAACTTATGCAGGAATAACAGTCGATGTCAACGAGGAAGGCTATTTCACGAATCCTGCCCAGTGGACAAAAGAGATTGCAGTTGAAATAGCAAAGGAACTGAATATAGTTCTTACTGATCAGCATTTTGCAATCATGGACTTTCTACGCAACAGGTATCTTGGCGGTGAAGCTCTGTCAATAAGAAGCATTAACCATTCAGGAGTAATTGACGTAAAGACCTTTTATCAGCTTTTTCCGGGGGCACCTCTTAAGAAAGCAACTAAAATAGCAGGGATTCCCAAACCAGCTTCATGTGTATAAACTTTAAAATCTATCTGAAATGGAACAAAAAAATCCAATTACGAAAGTAAGCATTATATGCTCGAAGGGCACTATTGAAGATGTCTATGCTGCCCTTATAATGGGCAATGGCGCTGTAATGGAAGGAATTGAAGCCAATCTGTTCTTCACCTTCTTTGGTATGGACGCCATCACAAAATCAAAAATGGATAAGCTCCATACCTCAGTTGTCGGGAACCCGGCATTGAGACTTCCCGGTGGAATAAGCATGCCGACGCTTCTCGGAATCATTCCCTGGATGGAATCTCTTGCCTCAGGAATGATGAAACGACAGATGGCTAAACTTGACATACCTCCGGTTTCAGAATTTTTTGATCTTATTACGGCAGGAGGAGGGAAAATATATGCCTGTAAAACAGCAGCTGATATGTTCAAGCTCACTATGAAAGATCTTTGCGAGCATGTAACGGCCATAATTACTGTCGGTGAATTCTATGAACTTGCCGGAGGAGAGGGATCACAGATAATATTTACCTGATCGCACCAGTTGAAGCTGTACAATTCTGTCTGACTCATTACCTGTTCCGTGTGATCAGATTACAAGCAATTTAAAACCCAGCAGATTTACCAGCTTCTGTCCCGGACAAAAAATCCTGTAAGCAGCCGGCCAGATTCCCGAAAGATATCCGTCCTGCTTCTCACGAATCCTGATAACAAGCTCATCCATAGCCGGTTGGTTTCTGCCGGCAGAATATTTATAATCAAGCCTTCTGACAAGCTGGGAAAGATCATTAAACCTGCCCTGCGAAAGAGTCAGGCTATCAAGTCTTTTTTCAAGCGATTTTACTACAGATGGATTTAACGGCCTGAAAAAATAAAGCTGGTAAAGGAAATCCTTCGCCCGTTTCCTGAATTCATGAAGGTCATCCGGTTTTGGATTATTCCTGCAGGTGAGGTAAATATCTGTCACCCTCGCATATGTCAGTTCAAGTTCCCTGATAAGCAGTTGGGGATCAAGCTTATTCATTGAATAAAACCGGATCCTGTATCCTGTTTTGTTTAAAAGTGTATTTATCTCCGCCAACCCCTCTTTCATTGTATCAGTCAGCTCAGTCATCAAAGCCGGCTTCTTCAGTATGTTATTGATGGTTTCATCATCTGAAAGCGCTGCAAAAATTTCCGGAAACTCCTTTTTCAGCTCTTTTAGCGTCTTCCGGTGTACGGAGGTCTCGCGCCAGGAACACATTATCCTGCCAACTTCCCTGAGAGATACCATATCACGGTCAGTCAATTCCTTATCCATCTGAGGGGCAGCAAGCTTCAGGGCAGCCCTCGATTTCTTCATAAGCACACGCACATCATGGACTGCATTATCATCCGGTACCGCGGTTTTGCTGAGCAATAGCTGCGATTCCCTGATGTACCCTGCAAGCACAGGCTTTATCTCCTTCAGTTTTACATAATCCAGCTCCATTATCAGGTTCCTCCCTGTTAAAGATGAATAGGATAAAGTTATATAATTAAAATATGCGGATCAAGTGATTTTCACCGGAGTCAGCCAGCAGCAGGTGAAAATCAGCCGCACTGTGTGGAAACAGGAAATAATAAGTTAAATTTGCTTATAATAAAAAGTAGCGAAAAAAAATGGGTAAAGAATTAAGGGGCCAGAGAATAGGTATTTTAACAGCAGGCGGAGATTGTCCGGGTATAAATGCCGCCATACGGGGAGTAGGTAAAACAGCCATAGTTAAATATGGCATGAAGCTGGTGGGTATAAGTGATGGTTTTACCGGAATGATAAATAAGGAATTCAGGGAACTTAACGAGCAGGATCTTTCGGGAATACTGACGCTGGGGGGAACAATTCTCGGCACCTCAAGAGAGAAACCATTTAAAAGCACCGGAAAGGGTAAAAATGAGATCAGCAAACCGGTACTTATAAAAGAACATTATGAACAGATGGGCCTCGATTGCCTGGTATGCATAGGAGGAAACGGAACCCTTAAGACCGCCTATCTCCTTTCCCAGGAAGGTCTTAATGTTGTCGGTATTCCCAAGACAATAGACAATGATGTATGGGGAACAGATATCACCTTCGGATTCGATTCAGCAGTAAATATTGCAACTGAGGCCATTGACCGGCTTCATTCGACGGCCAACTCACATAAGCGTATAATGATCATTGAACTGATGGGACATAATGCCGGATGGATTGCCCTCTATTCAGGGATTGCAGGGGGAGGCGATGTTATCCTCATTCCTGAGATAGAATTTAAGGAGGAGAAAATAGCAGACTACCTTCTTCACCGTGTGAGCGAGAATAAGCCCTATTCGATAGTTGTTGTAGCCGAAGGGATAAAGAATCCCATCAAGGACAGCTGTTCAGCAGCACAATCCTTAAGCAGAAGGATAACTGAGATGACAGGACTTGAAGCCAGAGAGACAGTTCTCGGCTATCTCCAGCGCGGTGGTACTCCCTCTCCAATGGACCGCGTGCTTGCAACACAATACGGAGCAGCTGCAGCCGATATGATAGCTGCGAGGGACTTCGGCAAGATGGTAGCACTGAAAAATACCCGCATCGTATCTGTTCCTCTATCTGAAGTCGCCGGAAAATTAAAGCTTGTCCAGCCTGATGATCCGCTTGTCATCCAGGCAATGAACATGGGTACGAGTTTTGGTATCTGACCTGCCCTCTGAATCAAATCATAATCGCATTATTAAACCATCGATGAAAAAGTTAATACTAGTCAGGCATGGAAAGGCCGAGGAACCTGCTGAAGGAATCTCTGACCTGGAAAGGTCACTTACAATCAAGGGGAAGATTATTTCGGGGCAGATGGCCAGGGACCTCAAGGCCCTCGAAAAATCTCCGGGCATGATATTGACCAGCCCTGCCTTCAGAGCAATCGAAACAGCCCTTATCTTTGCAGATGAATTTGGCATCGCCCCGGAAGAAATTAAAATAAACAGCTCTATTTATTATAAGATGACTTTGCCATCTCTGAAGGAAATGCTTTCAGCTGCCGGTAAAAAAAGTGATACAATCGCCGTGTTTGGTCATAATCCTTCATTTACCTCCCTGGCAGACAGCTTGTGCGGCGGAGGTTGCGACTTTATTCCAAAAAGCGGCGTGGTAGGCATTTCATTCGATATAGATTCCTGGCAGGAAATCAAGCCAAAGGCCGGCCAGCTCGAGTTTTATCTTAGACCAGCATCATGACAAAAAGCTATATACCAAAAGAGATCAGCTGGCTGTCGTTCAATGAACGTGTTTTACAGGAGGCTGAAAACCCTGAGGTTCCCCTTGCTGAGCGTTTTAAATTTATGGGGATCTTCTCAAATAACCTTGATGAATATTTCAGGGTCAGGGTTGCCACATTAAAAAGGATATCACTCTTCGGACCCAGATCAAAAAGCATACTCGGTTACAATCCTAAAGCCACATTAAAGAAAATTCAGGAAATTGTTCTTGCCCAGAATGCAAAATTTGAAAAAAACTATAGCCGGCTTCTGAAGGAACTTGAAAGTCATAAAATCCATATAATAAATGAAAAGCAGCTGAATCCTGAACAGGCGGAATTTGTGGGTTACTATTTTCATAAAGAGGTGAGAACAAGGCTTATGCCTTTCCTGATTGAAAAAAACACCCCTCTGCCGAATCTCACTGATGATGCAATATACCTGGCCGTTCACCTGTTAAAGAAAGAAACAAACAAAAGAAGGTATGCCCTTATGGAGGTACCTACCGGAATTCTTCCGAGGTTTATACTTTTACCCCAGAAAGGAGATGAAAAATATATTATTTTTCTCGATGATGTAATCAGGTCAGGGCTTAAGGAAATTTTTTTCATATTTGATTTCGATGATATCTCGGCATATACAATTAAGCTTACAAAGGATGCTGAGCTGGAAATTGCCGACGATATCTCGGAGAGCTACATCGATAAGCTATCCAGGAGCCTTCAGCAGAGAAAAAAAGGATCAGCCGTTCGCTTTATTTATGACAGGTGCCTGCCGGAAGATCTTTTAAAGATCATTACCAAAAAACTGAATCTTGGTCCCGATGACGTCATAATTCCAAGCAACAGGTATCATAATTTCAAGGATTTCATGAAATTTCCCAACCTGGGGCAGAAGATGTTTTACAACGAAGAGCTTGTACCTGTAAGACATCCGGATATTTACCATGGCAAAAGCATACTTTCAAGCATCAGGAAGAAGGACATAATGCTTTTCTTCCCCTATCATTCATTCGACCATTTTATTGATATTCTCAGAGAAGCATCAATTGATCCTTTTGTCAGCTCAATCCAGATCACTCTTTACAGGCTTGCCAGGAATTCCAGTGTTATCAATGCCCTGCTTAATGCAGTCAGAAACGGGAAGGATGTCACCACTGTGGTGGAACTGCAGGCCAGGTTTGATGAAGAGGCAAATATACACTGGGGAAACAAGCTTCTTGAGGAGGGCGTGAAGGTAATATATGGAGTCCCGGGTCTTAAGGTACACTCAAAGCTTTGTCTGATCACCCGTCATAAAAACGATGTCACTGAGCGGTATGCGGCTGTCGGGACCGGAAATTTCAATGAGGATACTGCAAGGGTATATACTGATCATCTGCTGCTGACAACCAATAAAAAAATTACAAATGAGGTATATAAGGCTTTTAACTTTTTCAGTGTTAACTACAAAAAGGACAATTTCTACCATCTGATACTCTCGCCATTCTTTCTGCGCAACAAACTCATAACCATGATTGAAAAGGAGATCAAAAATGCAAAAGAGGGGAAAAAAGCCTACATAAATATGAAACTGAATAATCTCACAGATACTGAGATCATCAATTATTTGTATGAGGCAAGCAAGGCAGGCGTTAAGATAAGGCTCATCATCAGGGGAATGTTGTCACTCGTACCGGGAGTTAAAAAATTAAGCTCGAACATCAAAGCCATCGGTATCGTCGACCGTTTCCTTGAACACTCCCGGTTCATGATCTTCTGCAATGGTGGTATTGAACAGGCTTTTATCTCCTCGGCTGACCTGATGCCAAGAAATCTCGACCACAGAATTGAGGTCACCTGTCCGGTATTCGATAAAAATATTAAGAATGAACTCAGGGAGATTTTTGATATCCAGTGGGAGGACAATGTAAAGGCAAGAATTTTCAACGAAAGTCAGTCAAACGAATTTGTAAAGACCGGCAGGAAAAAAATTCAGTCTCAGATAGAAGTTTACAATTATATCAAAAGAGTCCAGGAAAAACAATAAAAATGAATTACTTCATCCTGCTTGCCGGAACTGTCTTTATTGTGCTGTTCTCGTGGTTCCTGTCGATTAAGTACAGAAGGTATCACGGTATAGCAAGGTTCTTCGCCTTTGAAAGCGTTTATATTCTTATCTTATTGAACTACAGGGTCTGGTTCTTCAGACCGTTATCACCATGGCAGATTGTCTCATGGATACTTCTGATTACCTCTGCCTGGATTGTTGTTGCAGGCTACCTCCAGCTTAAAAGAAAAGGAAAGCCAGACTCCAACTTTGAGAATACTTCGGTACTTGTAAAAACCGGGTTCTATAAATATATAAGACATCCTCTCTATCTTTCAATATTTCTCTTCGGTACGGGGGTGCTGATTAAACATGCCGCTCCGTTTCAGCTTCTTCTCGGGGGCATAAACATGGTTGCCATCTACCTGACAGCCAGGATTGAAGAGAGGGAAATGATTGCCAGATTCGGTGATGAGTACAGGCGCTATATGAAGGAGTCAAAAATGTTCATCCCTTATATTGTCTGACTTTCAGCAGCCGGTATATTATCCCGAACGGTTAATTAACTGGCAACTTTATGCTCCGGTATTCTTATCTTATTTGGAGGTGATCCAGGATATTGTTTTTTCCGAATCCGGTTTCTCTTTTGAATAAATTACATCGACAAGCTTCCCGTTTTCATCAATAAGGTATTTCTGAAAATTCCATTTTACTTCCGAATCCATAACACCATTTTCGGCTTTGGAAGTGAGCCACTTGTAAACAGGAGCCATATCATCGCCTTTTACTGAGATTTTCTCCATCATCGGAAATGTAACTCCATAATTTTCAGTGCAGAATTTCCTTATCTCAGCAGCTGATCCGGGTTCCTGTTGCATAAAATTATTTGCCGGGAAACCGATTATTACCAGATTATCCTTATACTTCTCATAAACCTCCTCGAGCTCCTTGTACTGTGGAGTAAAACCACACTTTGAGGCGGTATTGACTATCATGACTTTCTTTCCCTTAAGGGAGCTGAAGTCAAATTCCTTACCCTCTAGGGTCTTTACCCTGAAATCGTAAAAACCCAAAGACTTTGAAAATCCTGTGACAGATAACATAGAAATCAGTATTGTAATAAAATAATTCTTTTTCATCATAATATACTTTTTATTTAAAAGGTATGATGCCTTTCTTTTTTAGCTCGTTCCTGATTATATTTGCAAAGTGAAAATCGCGGCACCTGCCCGCTAAATTTTAATTACTTAACATCAGGATCAGAGTTATGTTCAGAAAGTTCTGGAAAACAATTAAGTTTTTTTTGATTATCGCAATTGTTTTGATCTGTCTTCCCCGTTCCATATTCCCCAGTCAGACCTCTGAGATCGGGAAGAGTGAAATGGAATATTATAACAGGCTGAATGACAGCGAAAAAAGACTCGCTGCGTTTAAAGACGATGAGGAAGCTCTTAAACTTAAGCTGATGCAGCTTGAGGTAATAAATATAAGCCGTAAAAGAAATAAGGCCGGTGCTCTGAAGCTTGACATCCTTGCCTCGAGGGTTGCAAACAGGATGTGCAGGGAAGCAGCAGATAATAACTATCTTGGTCACTGGGATCTTGCGGGCGAAAAGCCTTATCTCAGGTATGCTTTTGCGGGAGGATATGATCATGTTTCTGAAAACGCATACGGGAAATGGTCGTCGGACAGATTCACTCCCTCTGCTTCCAATATAAGCTCAATGATGAGGGTGGGACATGATACATTCATGGCTGAGAAGGCCCCGAATGACGGGCACAAAAAGAACATAATCAATAAAATGCATAATTTCGTAGGCATAGGATATTATCTTTCCGGGAACCAGTTCAGGTATTATGAAGAGTATATTGACAGATATCTGGAATTTGAAGATATCCCCGCGGAAGTAAAGATTGATGAACCTTTTTCAATAACTGTAAGGACTCCCCCGGAGAACTCACTGTATTACCTGGTAATTTACCGCGAAAATTTCCCGGAGCCAATGACTCCCCGGCAGATCGGAAACAAAGGAAGTTATGAGGATTTTACAGGAGATCAGTTTCTTGGAATGGGCGGATGGGACCTTGATCCTTTCAGTAAAGGATCTGTATATAAAATCCCCCTCAGGTTTCCTAAGGAAGGTCTGTACTATATTCAGATCTATTCCGGCAAAAAAGAGGAAAATTCCAGATCATCAGTAACTACAAAAGGCAAAACTCCGGTAAGCGGCATTGTGATAGCAGTAAAGGGCAGGTAAAACACCCCTTGTGCCGGATTGCCCGGAAGACTAAAAGGCACTTCATTCGGACCAGGCCGGCAATCACATTACTGAAAACCTTTAAACTTGTATAATATCACGCGTTTTAGTAATTTTCGCTCATGAAAAATGAGTGCAAAACCTGTAAAATAAAATCGTCGGCTGCATTAAAGCTACGTGAGGAAGAGATTGAGAAACTTTCTGTTAACTGTGCCCTCGTTAAATTTAAAAAAGGTGATCAATTGATCAAACAGGGCTCTTTCTCCTCCAATGTAGCCTATATGCGAAGCGGCCTGGCAAAAATCCATGTTGAAGGGCCTTATCACGAGCAGATTGTCAGGATAGTAAAAGCTCCCGGTTATCTTGGCCTGCCCACCACCTTCGGAGATAAGATTAACCAGTATTCAGTCACTGTAATTGAAGATTCAGAAGTCTGCTTTATAGATATAGATACATTCCGGTATCTGCTGAAAGAAAATCATGATTTCTCATATGAGATCATGATGGAATTATGCAGAAATGAACTTGATGTATTTTGCAGATGTGCCAACAGGACACAAAAACAGGTAAGAGGAAGAGTAGCTGATTTCCTGCTTGAATTTTCAGAAAAAATTTACAATTCAAGTACATTCACCCTGCCACTCACACAGGAGGACCTTGGGGATCTTATAGACTCCAGCAGGGAGAGTATAAGCAGGGTCCTGGCTGAATTTGATAAGGACGGACTAATTAAGATCAGGGGAAAGTCAATTGAGATCTGCAATAAAAAATCCTTATTGCTCATCAGCGCCAACGGCTGATTTTCCAAAGTACATTACATCAGCCCAGTTGGAACCAGCGTTCAAAATCATCCCTGTTCTTTTCAGGATAGCTGAAATGATAATATTCATTGGTGTGTTTATCATACCGGTAGTCTTTTTCCCACAGTCCTGATTTATTTACTGTCTCCTGTATGGCTTTAATAATATACATTAGTTCATCATCCGTCATTGTAGGATGGAGTGAGAGCCTTATCCATCCGGGTTTCATCGACAGATCACCTGCATCAATTCTGTCGGTAATCTCTTTCGACATCTTATAATCGACATTTAACAGGAAGTGACCATAAGTACCGGCACATGAGCAGCCACCCCTTACCTGTATTCCAAATCTGTCATTCAGAATCCTTGTTATAAGATTGTGATGTATATTTTCTATATAGAAGGAGAATACTCCCAGTCTTTTTTTTATGTTCTGAGCCAGTATGTGGAGGCCTGAAATTTTCGACAGTTCTTCAAAAGCAGTCTTTACAAGCTCTTCTTCCCTCTGCCTTATCATTCCTGTGTTCATCTCCTCCTTCAGCCTTATAGCCATGGCTGCCTTGAAGGCCTGCAGGAATCCGGGGGTTCCTCCGTCTTCCTTGATTTCAATATCGGTGATATAGCTATACTCTCCCCATCTGTTGGTCCATGCAACCGTTCCTCCACCCGGATTATCCGGTGTCCTGTTTTTGTAGAGCTTTTTATTGAAGATAAGAACGCCTGGACTCCCCGGTCCTCCCAGAAATTTGTGAGGCGAGAAGAAAATTGCATCGAGGCACTGTTTCTTATCTGACGGGTGCATATCAATATCAACATACGGAGCTGATGCGGCAAAATCGACAAAACAGTATCCGTTAAACTCATGCATAATTTCAGCAAGCTGATATACAGGCGGGAAATAACCTGTTACGTTTGAACATGCAGAAAAGGAGCCAATAAGTAATGGCCGGTCCCTGTATTTGATTATCTCTTCCCGGAGCATTGCAGGGTCAACTTTCAATTCTGCGTCAGGCTGAAGCACAATTACATCTGCAATGGTTTCTAGCCATGATGTATGATTCGAATGGTGTTCCGTATGTGTCAGGAAAACAACCGGCCTTTTGCTCTCTTCTGCATTTTTGCAGGTTCTGGGCGCTCCCCTGATAAATTCACAGTAATTTTTTGCCTGCTCAGGGATCTTAAGTCCAAGCATTCTCTGAAGTTTCGCAATCGCGGAGGTCATTCCCGTTCCGGAGAATATCAGAACATCATCTTCACCGGCATTTACATGTCTCTTGATAATTTTCTGAGCCAGATGGTAAGCCTGGGTCATGGCGTTCCCTGTTGCAGTAGATTCTGAATGAGTATTACCCACCATTGGTCCTATGACATCCGATATCCTCTCTTCTATCGGTTTGTAAAGACGTCCGCTTGCAATCCAGTCGGCATAGATCAGATCTCTGGTGCCATAAGGTGTCTCAATCTTTTCAGATATGCCGATTATATTTTTTCTGAACTGACTGAAGTGTTTTTCAAGATCCTGCATAAATATGTCGCTCTCTATTCTGATTTAATTTTCCGACGATAATAAATGGCTCTCAACGCTGGAGCAAAAATACAGGATTCCCCGATAACCCGGCTTATGATTTTAAATGAATCGTGTAAAATAATATTGAAGGCCTTCTCCTCAATACATGCTTAATATTAACTTCACGGGTAAATTGGAATCGCTAAAATGATAATTATGTGATTATTAACTCCGGCGAATGTGATTATGTTCAACTAATAATGTGATTTGCATCACATCCTCTCAGCTTATCTATATTTTATTTTGCAGTTTAAATCCGATGTAAGTTTTAGCAAATTGCATCTGGAATCTTGAGAACTATAATTAACAGGTAAACAGGAAATTACTATAGTATGACAAACAGAAGGCAGTTCATTAAAATTTCCTTAGCCGGAGCGGGTGCGTTGACTATGGGGGCGGGAGCCGTAAAGGCTATGGAATGGATCGCCGGGCCGGGTAACGCAGGAAAAATAGGGATTGACCTGAAAAGGACCCCTACATATTGCGAAGTTTGTTTCTGGAAATGCGCCGGATGGGTTTACAAAACCTCAGAAGGTAAAATCTGGAAGATCGTAGGTAATGAAGAGGATCAGCACTGCAACGGCCGTTTTTGCCCACGTGGGACCGGTGGCATTGGAATGTACTATGATGAAGACAGGCTTACAACCCCTCTGATAAGGGTTGAGGAGCGCGGGAAACAGGTTTTCCGCAAAGCAACATGGGATGAGGCATTTGCTCATATAGAAGGGAAGATCGGGGAGATTACATCAAAATACGGGCCATCAGGGATGGCTCTGTTCACGCATGGCTCGGGAAGCAGTTATCTTACAACTTTATTAAAGGCGTCCGGTTCGGATAATATTGCTGAACCATCCTATGCCCAGTGTCGGGGGCCAAGGGACGAAGCATTCTTCGCCACCTTTGGCGAGGAGGTTTATTCACCTGAAGTTACTGATATCCGGGATACAAAATGTCTGGTTCTGATTGGTTCCCATATCGGAGAGAATATGCATAATGGTCAGGTGCAGGAGATGTCGGATGCCATTGACAAGGGAGCGACTATTATTACTGTTGATCCGAGGTTCTCCACGGCAGCCGGCAAGTCTAAATACTGGCTTCCCATAAAGCCTGCCTCCGATATGGCATTGCTTCTCGCGTGGATGCACGAAATAATCTATAATGACTACTACGACAGGAAATATGTTGATGCATACTGTACCGGCTTTGATCAGCTGAAGGAGCATGTGAAGGACTTTACACCTGAATGGGCATACGGAAAGACAACAATACCGCCTGAGCTGATAAGAAGGACTGCCAGGGAGATGGCCAACGCTTCTCCAGCCGTCATAGTCCATCCGGGACGACATGTAACCTGGTATGGTGATGATACCCAGAGAATAAGGGCTGTGGCTATCCTCAATGCGCTTTTGGGTTCCTGGGGAAGAAGGGGCGGTTTTTACAGACCCGCCAAAATGTCTGTTCCCGGCTTCAGCATTCCGGAATTTCCGAAACCTCAGAAGAGCTGGCAGGATGCCTTCCCTGGGAAATTTCCCATAGCAGGTTCGCCCGTCTCCAATCTCCTTGTCGATGCATCAATTCCTGAGAAAAAACCGGGCTTCATGATAAAGGGATGGATCGTTAACGGAACAAACCTTATTTCTACAATACCCGACCAGGCAAATACCCTGAAAGCAATACAGAATCTCGATCTTCTTGTGGTAATTGATACAATGCCTATGGAAATTACGGGTTGGGCCGATGTCGTTCTTCCTGAGTGTACCTATCTTGAAAGATATGACAGCCTGAGGATCAGTCCTCACCGCAAACCAGCCCTGGCCCTGAGAATGCCGGCCACTGAACCTCTTAATGATACCAGGCCGGGATACTGGATTGCTCGTCAGCTGGCAGTAAAACTCGGATATGAGAAATACTTTCCCTTTGAAAAACTGGAGGATCTTATCGACTGGCAGTTGAAAAAGGTTAACTCATCACTTGAAGAAATGAGGAAAACCGGTGTCAAAACCTTTGAAAGAGAAGCCGATGATCTCTATTTCGCCGACGGTGAGGCTATATCGTTTCCAACGGATTCAGGAAAGATAGAATTGTATTCCAAATATTTTGAAGCTGCAGGCTTTGATCCGCTTCCGCGTTATACTGCGTTTGAAGAACCTCAGGAGGGATTCTACAGGCTGATTTACGGCAGGGCGCCGATGCATACTTTCAGCAGGACATCCAACAATCCCAATCTCACTGACCTGATGCATGAGAACAGTGTCTGGGTCAACCCCAAGGTTGCCAGGGAATGGGGACTGACCGCCGGCCAGTATATAAGGCTGAAAAACCAGGATGGAATCATTTCAGATTTTCCTGTAAAAGTCAGGGTGACCGAGCGTATCAGGTGGGACTCGGTTTACATGGTACATGGATTCGGCCATACTCAAAAACAGATGAAAAGATGCTTCGGCAAGGGAGCCAGTGATACTCAACTCATTACTAAGGTTCTGGTGGATCCTCTCGTGGGAGGAACAGGTATGAGATCTAACTTTGTAACATTTATTACGGATATATCAGAGCAGGAGGCTACCTCATGAGATATGCAATGGCGGTTGATACGAAGAAATGTGTGGGATGCAGCGACTGTGTTGTGGCATGTCAGACCGAAAATAATGTTCCTATAGGATATTGCCGCGACTGGGTTGTTGAAGCCGTGGATGGCACATACCCGCAGCTTGAAATTGAGATCCGTTCGGAGAGGTGCAACCACTGCGTTAATGCCCCCTGTGTCCGATGCTGTCCTACAGGAGCAAGCCATTTTTCTGATGGCGGGATTGTTCTTGTAAATCACCGGAAATGCATCGGTTGCGGAGCATGCATCGCTTCCTGTCCATATGATGCAAGATACCCTCATCCTGATGGCTATGTGGATAAATGTACTTTCTGCAATCACAGGCTTAAAAATGGATTGGATCCTGCCTGCGCGGATGTTTGTCCGACCAAATGCATCTATTTCGGTGACCTGGATGATCCAAACAGTCCGGTATCACTGATATTGAAGAAGCGCAAATCCAAGACCCTGATCCCCGAGGCAGGAACACGTCCGCAACTATATTTTCTTATTTAACCATTAAAGCATACACCTGTATGAAAGAAGAATTAATTGTCAGCGGAAGGATGAACCCAATGATAGATCCGCATCTGAATATCTGGCACTGGCAGATACCCCTGTATCTCTTTCTTGGAGGGATGGCAGCAGGTATCCTTGCAATTGCCGCCCTGTATTTTATCCGGGGAAGGGAAAAAGATTACATGACCGCTGTCAGACTTACCCCCTTTCTTGCTCCGGTTTTACTTGTTATAGGGCTTATAGCGCTTTTTTTTGATCTGCGTCACAAACTTTTCTTCTGGCAGCTGTATGTAAATATAAAACTGCAATCGCCAATGTCATGGGGGGCATGGGTTCTGATGGTAATAACACCTGTTTCATTTATCTGGTGTTCGCTGCATATTAAAGATATTTTTCCAAACTGGGACTGGAAATTCAGGTGGCTGTACACACTTGAAAAATTCTTCAACAGGTACAAAAAAGCTCTTGCCTGGGTGATGCTGATATATGCTATAATCCTTGGTATTTATACGGGAATACTCCTTTCGGCATTTAATGCAAGACCTCTCTGGAATACTTCCATCCTGGGTCCGCTATTCCTTGCTTCAGGCCTTTCCGCCGGAGCAGCAACGACACTTCTTCTCTCAAAAGACAAAAAGGAGAGGAAACAATTTGCCAGGATCGATCTGGTACTGATAGGTATAGAGCTGTTCCTGATCATACATATGTTCATGGGATTTCTTGCAAGCACAGAGGTACAGATAGAGGCAGCACACCTTTTTCTTGGAGGACCGTACACAATGTCATTCTGGATCTTTGTTGTGATACTGGGGATGCTAATACCGGCCCTGCTTGAAATTATGGAACTTGGTAAGTTCCATATACCGGCAGCACTGCCGGCGCTCCTGGTTATTTTCGGAAGCTTTATGCTTCGCTTCATCATTGTTTATGCCGGACAAATAAGCCGGTGGCTCTATTAACGCTGCAATCGAAAGTATTGCAGGCAACTTAAAATGAGACTTAATGTAAAAATTCAGATATATGATAAAAACTAAAGAAAAAAAAGCTGACAGGTATCTCAATCCGTACGTTGGAGGGGTATTACTGGGACTGGTACTTCTGGCTGCCAATTTTGTTTCAGGAAGAGGCCTCGGCGCCAGCGGTGCAATAAAGAGCGCTGTTGTTACGGCAGTTACTGCTGTTGCTCCTCATGCTGCAGGGAATACAGGTTTTGTTAAGGAATTCCGGCAATCTCACCAGGGTAATCCGATGAAAACATGGCTCGTATTTGAAATGATGGGAGTACTGGCAGGCGGATTCCTCTCGGGAGCATTTGCCGGACGGCTTAAATTAAAGGTTGAGCACTCACCAAAGATAACTTCACGGAAAAGACTTTATCTGGCCCTCGGCGGAGGAATTCTCTTTGGGTTCGGTTCCCAGCTCGGAAGAGGCTGTACCAGCGGCTCTGCCCTGAGTGGCATGGCAGTTCTTTCTCTCGGTGGTTTTATAACCATGATGGCAATTTTCGGAACAGCATTTGCAACTGCATATTTCTTCAGGAAAAACTGGATTTAAAACTATAAATAAGATATCACATGGGACCTCTCTCAGTCAATGAATTAATTTCTGAAAACACCAACCTTTTTCTGGCATTCATCATCGGAACAGGGTTTGGATTTGTGCTGGAACAAAGTGGCTTTTCCTCAAGCAGAAAACTGGCCGGTGTCTTTTACGGCTACGATACTGTGGTTCTTAAAGTATTCTTTACAGCTGCAATAACAGCTATGCTCGGACTTCTTTTTTTCAGTCTGTTCGGTTGGGTTGATCTTGATCTTGTATATGTGAACCCCACCTATCTTACTTCAGCAATTGCCGGAGGAGTAATTATGGGACTCGGATTCATAATGGGCGGATATTGCCCGGGTACAAGCTTTTGCGGCGCCTCGATCGGTAAAATTGATGCTATCGTATTCATCGGAGGACTTTTCATCGGAGTCCTGATCTTCTCCCTGGGATACAGCATATGGGAAAAAGCCTATATGGCAAAATTCCTGGGATATCCTAAAATAAGCACGGCCCTGGGCCTATCTGATGGCGTGTTCGCACTTATCCTGATTATCGTAGCTCTGGGATTGTTCGCGGCCGCAGAATGGGCAGAGAAAAAATTTCCGGCAGAACAATATTAAAGTATCATTACAATCAATACTAAATCGTTATGAAACCACTCAAACTACTGGCAATGTTTATCATCCCTATGGGACTAATAATCGCCGCAGTACCCCAGAACAGGACAAAACACTATAAACTGACAGCTGATGAGCTTCTTGCAGAAGCCAATGCAAGAACGCAGTTTATCACTCCTGAGGCGGTTGCAGACATGATAGTAAAGAAGGATCCCTCTCTCAGACTTATTGATGTAAGAAGTCAGGATGAATTTGAAAAATTCAGTCTTCCCGGAGCAATAAACATCCCTGTACCCGACCTTTTATCCGACCAGTATGCAGATATTCTTAACCAGGATGTTAAAATGAATGTCTTCTATTCAAATGGCTCTCTTACGGCCAATGAAGCCTGGATGGTAACAAGGCAACTGGGGTACAAAAACAATTTCGTTCTTGAGGGTGGACTCAACTATTGGTTCGATGCTATACTTAACCCTCAGAAGCCTGCCTCGACAAGTTCTGATGAGGAATTTGCCAGGTACGATTTTCGAAAGAGCGCCGGTATGGCTCTCGGGGGTGGCAGCGTTACTCAAACCGCGACAAACCAGCCGGCAACGGCTGCAAAACCTGCAGTGACTGCACTGCCAAAGAAAAAGAAGGCTGCTGGAGGATGCTAGGAAAACTAATCTTTGACCATAAACAGCCTGCAGAGTCAATACCCAATATTCTAATTGTCGATGCCGAATTTAAAACCGGCTTTGACACGTTCTATCAGTTCAGGTAAAATATCGGTGTATTCACCTACAATTCCAAAGTCGGCATTGTGGAAAATGTGAGCTTTGGGATTATGATCTATTGCAATAATAATCTCCGATTCTTTCATCCCGGCAAGGTGCTGAATCGCACCCGAGATACCTACGGCAATATAAATTTTGGGACGGATCGTTTTACCTGTTTGTCCGACCTGTCTTGCATATTCCACCACGCCCTCATCCACCACCGGCCTGCTGCTTGCCCATTCGGCATTTATTCCCTGCTGTACCAGCGCGTTTGCAAGCTCCTTTATTAACGCCAGGTTGTCGACCATAGTCCCTCTCCCGCCTGAAATAATAATGTCGGCTTCGAAAAGATTATGAAGGCCTCCCTCTCCCCTTTCTGTCTTGAGGATTTCAACAACAAAATCCTTCTCATTCAATACAGGGTTGAAGTCTGATATAATACCCTGCCTTCCGGCCATTCGTTCCGGAATCTCAAAAGTGCCTGCCCTTGCTGTGGAGATCTGCGGACAGACAAATCCGAGGATTGTCGCAAGCTTACTTTCGCCATATGTAGGTCGCTTTGATTCAAGGATGGGCCTGTAGATAACTTTTTCCTTTTTATCGACATATTCTCCTATGGAAAGACCTGTACAGTCGGCAGTTACACCGCTATCTGTTTTCATGCCTATTCTGGGTGCCAGCTCCCTGCCTGATGTGGTTGCCGCAAAAAGAGCGATTTCAGGGTTCCTTTCCCTTATCACCTGTGTTATAACGGAAGAATAGGGCATCACAAGATATTCCTCAAGCTTTTCATTTTCGACAACGATGACCTCATCAGAACCATATTCTAAAAGCGTTTGTGCGAGAGGCCTGACATTTTTACCTATGATAAGCGTCATTACCCTGGTATCGTTTCCAAGCTGCCTTGCCAGATTCCTGGCCGGGGTCAGTAATTCAATCGACGGCCTGGAGATTTTGCCGTCAGTTACCTCAGCCCATGTAATAATTCCCTTTGCGCCGTTGCGGAAATCTTTTTCAGGAAAATCGGGACGTTCGGTTTCTTTTTTAGATTCTGCCTCTTTCTTCTCCGTAATATGAACCCCCTTTTTCATATTAGCTATCAAACTGTCAACCAGTTCCGCTTCATTATGACCCTCCGACATTACTACCGGTGGGCGTTCACTTACAATATTGACAACTTTTACAACGATTGTGGGTGAACCGTTAATACCAATCTTTTCTGTACCCAGGCCAATATCAGCTATTCCCAGAGTCGATATTTTCAGATTTCGCGCCCTGATGGCACCGCTTAATGATGGTTTACGCGGAGGGATGCCGGTTGGTGTAAGGGAGATGACGCAGGGAATGGGCAATCTGAGCATCTGATATCCCCCCTCGATAATCCTTTTGGCTATGAGATTACCCGTTCCGTCGGCCTTTACGCTCTCAACAAAAGTAGCCTGTGGCAGTCCCATGTTCTCAGCTACCTGTGAAGGAACATGTGCCGTATCGCCATCGCTGGTCTGGCGGCCGGTCAGTATGATAAACGGTTCGGAAGAATCTCTTCTGAAACCCAGATGCCTCAGCATCGTGGATATAGCCAGGCCGGTTGCGTATGTATCACTCCCGCCAAGCTTACGGTCAGAGAGCAGATAAGCCTCGTCATAACCCATGGAGACTGCTGTCCGGAGTGAGGTCTCAAAGGACCCCGGACCCATTGAACATACGATTAGTTTCGCACCAGGATATTGCTTTCTGAGCTGCAGCCCGGCCTCCAGGCCAAACTGACAATCTATATTGATTATTGATTTTGCCTTTGTCCGGTCCATCAGACCATCTTCTCCCATACGCATCTCACTCGGAAGCGGAACCTGTTTTATTAAACTTATTATAGTTAAAGTCATTACAGTATTAAGATTTTATTATTACAT
>VFSW01004800.1_pt1 | contig 20123 bp, 18 predicted proteins | sample 5358111 | NCBI WGS metagenome assembly VFSW01 (sample SAMN11554181, study PRJNA540505) | mine drainage metagenome | isolation source: sediment from site ElyBrook_90M | place: USA: Ely Copper Mine, Vershire, VT | collected 2017 | reverse complement strand
TCTGGCTGTTCATGTTTGGCGAGTATGATAAATAACGTCACATCATCGTGGAAAGGGGGTAGCCTTGTCAATTTTCGATCGCGCAATGTTGAACATCCGCTCAAAATTTCATCTTCCCGCCCAGCCTTGCGTGCTGTGCGGCAGCATGACCCATCACGGCACCTGGTGCGAGGCTTGCGATGCCGCGATGCCCTATCACAACGCGCCGCATTGCCCGATCTGCGCGAGGATCACGCCTGCCGGCGAAGTATGCGGCCACTGTTTGAAAAAACCGCCCGCGTTTTCCCGCACCGTCGCGCTGTTCGGTTACGATTTCCCGGCAGACCGCCTGATCAAGGCGATGAAGTATAACGAGCAGCTCGCGCTGGCCAGAATGTTTGCCGAAAAATTGTCGCAGCGCGTGGACAAGTCGCGCCTGCCTGACCTTATGATTGCGATGCCGCTGCATCCTGCAAGACTGAAGAGCCGCGGCTTCAATCAGGCCCAGCTGATCGCAGCGCCGCTCGCCCGCTCGCTTGACCTGCCCCTGATCAACCATGCCTGCAAGAGGTTGCGCGACACGCCTTCGCAGACCTCCCTCCCTTTTACCGAGCGCGTCAAAAACATGCGCGATGCGTTTGCCTGCAATGCCGACTTTACGGGGAAACATGTCGCGCTGGTCGACGACGTGATGACCACCGGGGCCAGCATGGATGCGCTGGCAAAAGCAGTCAGGAAATGCGGTGCGGCCGATATCAGCGCCTGGGTGGCGGCGAGAACCGTATGACAGCAAACCCTATGACGGCTGCATCGCTACGCCAAACGCGCGATAATCCCGACCTCTGATTTCTAACTCCTGACTTTAAACCATGTTTCATGTGATCCTCTACCAGCCAGAGATTCCGCCCAACACCGGCAACATCATCCGACTTTGCGCCAACACAGGCAGCCAGCTGCATCTGATCAGGCCGCTTGGATTTACGCTGGAGGACAAACAGCTCTTGCGCGCCGGCCTGGATTACCACGAATTTGCAAGCCTGCGCGTGCATGACGATCTGAAAGACTGCCTCGCCTCATTCGATCCTGAACGCGTATTCGCCTTCACCACCAAAGGCTCAAAGCCTTTCCATGAAGCCTGCTATCAGGAGGGGGATGCATTTCTCTTCGGCCCCGAGAGCCGCGGCCTGCCGCAGGAGGTGCTCGAATTGTTCAAGATGGAAAAGCGCGCAAGGCTGCCCATGCTGCCCGACAACCGCAGCCTGAATCTGTCCAACGCGGTGGCTGTCGCAGTCTATGAGGCATGGCGACAGCAGGGTTTTTCCGGCGCCAAAATAACACCTTAAGCGTATTGCCAAAAATTTGTTTTCGAGTAAGCTTGAACGGCAGACTTGTTTCCACCCATCCATTATGAACGCCATGAATACTGAAAACCTGACCAAGGAACAACATATCCTGCGCGCGATGCGCAAAGTGCTGGCAAGCGTCGCCCGGGATACCGCGAGCGGTTTCGGCAAACCGTCCATTCTGTCCGACAGCACAAAAGAGGAGATACGCGATTGCTTTGGCATCATCTCCGAACGCGAGGCGGAGCTGGCCGAAGCGCTGGGCCTCGACAGGAACGAGAAGCCTTATTTCTCGGATGATCCGAAGAAATCCAACGTGATCAATTTTTTCAAACCCGAATAAAAGCCGTTACAACGCAAGCCCTGCTTCGGTCAGTCTTGCTTCCAGCATAGTTACGCCATCCCGCTCATAGACTTCCAGCATGAAGCGCGCCGTGGCAAGCCAATGATCGCGGCCCAGCCTTGCCGCTTCGGCAAGCGCGCCGATACTTCCCGATTCGCGCCAGCTTTTCCAGGCAGAGAGCATCGCCGGAAACAGCGCTCTGCGCATGCCCTCGAAATTGATAAAATAAAATTCCAGAGAGCACCAGGCCTCGTTCTCGAGCAGCCTGGGCAATGTTGAAAGGCAGTCGGCCAGATGGTCGCGCACCGCGCGCGCGATGATCTCCACCCTGCGCGACTCAACCCGGGACAGCATCTCTTCCCACGCACCCCCGAGCAGTTCTCCTGCCAGCCCTTCGCCAAGCTCGTGCAGGATCATCGCCTCGCTCTCGGCATCCGTCATCGACTCGAGCGCGGCATCGGGGTTCGCTTCGAAATCGTAACAGGAGAAGACGCCCTGCTGCGCCTTGCCGCGCTGGAACCATTGCCATTCCTCGAACTTCTCCCAGATCATGCGCCTGACCGCCTCGCGCCTCAAATAGATGGTTCGCTTCTGCAATGCGGCAGGCGGCGCGATCAGATCGCGGGCATATTCGCGGCCTGAAACCAGTATGGTGAATCCGTCGCGCTGTTCTTTCCTGATGAGTTCTCCCAGAAAAAAATGCGGCTTGCTGAAGCGGCCGAATCCCGCGCTGTACACATAGCCTTGCGGAATCAAAAGATGGTTGATGTCATCGATCTCGAAGGGATCCTTCACATCATCGCCGATATGCAGCGCGACATACGGCGCATCCTCGACCTCATCCCAGTGCTGCTCGCGCTTGACAAGCCAGCTTCCCAACTCGCTCCTGGGCGGATTCTCAGAGAATGGTATATCGTGTTCCCAGCGGTAATACTGCCGCATCTCGAGCAGATAGATGCACATCGTCATGTTGCGCGCATGGCGCGCATCGGTGATGTCGCAGTTGTTCTGTATCGCATTCACCAGTTCGTGAAAGTTCTGCATGGCACGCATCTCCTGCCTGATGGGGCTGGCCTGATTTTAAGCCCTGATGTACATGGATTGCAAAAAATGGCTATGCCGCTGAAGTTGATTTCCGAGTTCATGCGGCTTCGTGCCAATTCAGCCACTGTAAACCCGGCACCCGCGAGAATTCGCACACGTTGCGGGCCACCAGCGCAGCCTGGTAACGCAATGCCGTGGCGGCAATCATCGTATCGTGCGGGCCGATGGGCGCGCCTGCGGTCTCAAGCTCGGCGCGAATTCGGGCGGCATGAGCTGCGCATTCGCTGTCGAACGGCAAAATCTGCAATGCTGGAATACAAAAAACCCGGCAGGCACAGAGCCTGCCGGGTTTGTTTACGTATACCCGATGGGTACTGGCTAGAACGGGATGTCGTCGTCGAAATTATCAAAGCTGCGGCCCTGGGATGAAGGCTCTTGCGCCTGTTTTGCGGGTGCGGCGCTTTGCCTTGCAGGCTGCTGCTCGTCTGCCATCTCATAGCCGCCGCCTGTCGACTTTCCGCCCAGCATCTGCATCTGGTCGGCGATGATCTCCGTGGTATAGCGATCGCGCCCTTCCTTGTCCTGCCACTTGCGGGTCTGAAGCTTGCCCTCGACATATACCTGCGAGCCCTTCTTCAGGTACTCGCCGGCGATCTCTGCCAGGCGGCGGTAGAAAACCAGGTTATGCCATTCGGTTTTTTCCTGCTTGACGCCGCTCTTGTCTTTCCAGTTTTCGGAAGTCGCCAGCGTCACATTGGTGACCGCCTCGCCATTGGGCATGTAGCGGGTTTCCGGATCCTTGCCCAAACGACCGATCAAAATGACTTTATTTACCGACATGCCATACTCCCTCTCTTGTATTCTTTAATAACGATGAAATCAATAAACCGGTTCAGTCATCGCTGAACGAACCGTTTGCGGCGGGCGTCACGAGACGCTCCACCGTTTCCTCATCGAAGCCCTGCATGTCGACCTTGAGACAGACCATGCCTTCTTCGACCACCACCAGCGCCTCGCGCACGCCTTGAAGCCGCATCAGCGTCTGCTGCAATTGCCCCCCTTCTGCAGCGCTCATTTTCCCCAGATGATACAGTTTTGTGCGCACCAGAGCCAACGGTCTCATGCCGAAAGCCACCGCAAGCCACACCAGCAGCAGCACGATCGCAAAAACGAATACCGCATTCCCCCCGACGAACTGCATCAGCGCGCCACCCACCGAGGCGCCGAAGAAAGCGCCCAGGAACTGCACGCTGCTGTATACGCCCATCGCCGTTCCCTTGGCCGAGAGCGGCGCGACCTTGGAGATCATCGACGGCATGGTCGCCTCGAGCACATTGAATGCGGTAAAGAATATCAGCAGCGCAACCGACATGCCCCACAGGCTGTTTTGCATCTGCATCAGCACCAGTTGCCCGCAGGCCGCCAGCGCAACCGCGCCCACGAATACCTGTTTCATCTTGCCACGGCTCTCTGCGATGATGATAGGCGGCACCATCAGAAAGAAGGCGATCAACATCACCGGCAGATATATCTTCCAGTGCTGCGATACGGCAAGCCCGTTTTTCTCGAGCACGAACGGCACCTGCATGAACACCGACATCAGGATCGCATGCAGCGAAAAGATGCCGAAGTCCAGGCGCAACAGGTCCGGATTCTTCAGCACCTCGGCGAATTTGCTGCCTGTAGCTTCCGTATCGCTGTGAAAGCGCGTGATCACAGGATCCGGAATCACGAAACGCACGATGAGCAGCGCAAGCAATGCAAGCACACCGGTCAGCGCAAAGATGCCCGGCACACCCAGCATGCCGTTTAACAGCGGCGAGAGCACCAGAGACAGGGAGAAAGTCACGCCTATCGTCATGCCTATCGCGGCCATCGCCTTGGTGCGATGCTCCTCGCGCGTCAGGTCCGCGGTGAGCGCCATCACGGCCGCATTGATCGCGCCCGCACCCTGGATCGCGCGGCCTGCGATCACAAGATAGATGTTGCCTGCCGAGGCCGCCACGAAACTGCCCAGCGCAAACATCACCAGACCGATATATATGATGGGCTTGCGTCCGTAGCGATCCGACATCCAGCCCGCCGGAATTTGCAGGATCGCCTGCGTCAGCCCATAAGCGCCCAGCGCGATGCCCATCAAAAGATGGCTGCTTCCTCCCGGAAGCTTCGAGGCATAAAGCGCGAAGATCGGCAGGATGATGAACAGGCCCAGCATGCGCAGGCCGTATATGCTTGCCAGACCGATGCTGGCAATGCGTTCTGTACTGGTCATTTTTTCAGAAGTGCGTTGCATGGCGATTCGAATGTGATTGAGTTGGTTATGCATTTTAGCAGCACATGCGCGCTGCGGCAGCATTTTGGATTGACCGCGATTGATACATTCAGGCAATTGAGGCAAGATAAGCGCGCTATCAATCCTAAAGAGAATGCAATGGGCGCACAGTGGAAGGCCAGACACAAGGAAATCGCCGCGAATGCCAAGGGGCGCATCTTCAGCAAGTTATCCAAGGAAATCATGGTCGCCGCGCGCTCGGGCGCAGACCCCGACATGAACCCGCGCTTGAGGCTCGTCGTCGAACAGGCGAAAAAGGCATCCATGCCCAAGGAGACTCTGGAGCGCGCGATCAAGAAGGGAGCCGGCCTGCTCGACGGAGGCATGAACCTCGAAAGGCTGACCTATGAAGGGTTTGCGCCGCATCGCGTGCCCGTGATCGTCGAATGCCTGACGGACAATGTCAACCGCACCTATCCCAACATACGCGTGCTGTTTCGCAAAGGGCAGCTTGGCGCTGCGGGTTCTGTCTCATGGGACTTCGACTACCTGGGCATGATAGAAGCCACTCCCGGCGCCAAGGATGCGGATGCGGAACTTGCCGCGATCGAAGCGGGCGCGCAGGATTTCGAGCCCGTCGATGAAGGCGCGACGCTGTTTTTGACCGAGCCTGCCGATCTGGATGCTGTATGCCGCGCATTGCCCAATTTTGGCTTCAGCGTGCAATCCGCTCAACTGGGATACCGGCCCAAGAATCCTTTGACCCTAAGCGACGCCGAACGCGAGGAAGTAGAGGCGTTTCTTGACGCGATCGACGCCGATGACGACGTACAGAATGTCTATGTGGGACTCACCGCCTAACTGACTCTCTCAAAGTTGACAGGCAGGTCTGTCATAAAACTCCGAAATGGCGATCCTTGATCGCCATTTTTATTTGCGCCCGCGCCTCATCCCACTTCCCTTCAGGCTCACGCCCCATTCACAATCCCGGCTCAGCGAAGAATCTAATTTCCAAAAAGCTATTTAGATTATTAACCATATGAAATATTGGCGTTTCTTGCTCCGAATCAATCCTATTAGAGTTTTATTATATATAATGTTTAAAGCGCCAGCACATGCTTCAAGCCGGGAACGGAAGCGTCAGTTTCATTGGAACGGTAGAGTGCAAGTGCAGCTATCGATAATAAGTAGAACCCGCGAAATTTTAATCAATCGAAGTATTGCACATGCCATGAATAAACTCTGGATCAAACTCTCCCCGCTGTTCCTGTATCCCGGATTGGGATATGCCTGCGAAGGGGATTGCGCAAAAAGCCCCTGGACCTTGCTGGACCCGAAAGGACCCATCGCAATGGATGAAAAGCACCTCATCCTGACTGCACTCGGCCTGATGCTGATCGTGGTGATCCCCGTGATCATCATGACTTTCGCCTTTGCCTGGAAATACAGGGCCGGGAACAAGAATGCCACCTATGCGCCGAAATGGGAAAATTCCCATGCGATCGAAGCAGTGGTGTGGACCGTACCCGCAGTGATCATCGCGATCCTCGGCATCATCGTCTGGAATTCCACACACGCCCTGACCCCCGAGAAGCCCATCGCATCCAGCGTCAAGCCGATTGTCATCGAGGCAGTTGCGATGGATTGGAAATGGCTCTTCATCTATCCCGAGCAAGGCGTTGCGACAGTCAACAAGTTGGTCATCCCGACCGGAACGCCGGTGACTTTCCATATTACATCCGACACCGTGATGAACTCCTTTTTCATCCCGCGCCTGGGCAGCCAGATCTATGCAATGTCCGGGATGCAAACCCAGCTCAACCTGCTTGCCGACACAGCCGGCACCTATCGCGGCCTGAACACGCAATACAGCGGTGAAGGATTCTCTTCAATGCATTTCAACGTCGATGCAACCTCTGTGCAGGAATTCCAGAATTGGGTCGCGCAGACTAAAACAGCAGCGCTCAAGCTGGACGGTGCTCGTTTCAAGGAGCTCGAAACGCCGGATATAGCCGCAGAGCCTGTTTATTTTTCTGAGGTCCAGCCCGGACTGTTCCAGTCCATCCTGCAGAAATTTTCAGGCGGGCATGAGATGTCTGCATCCCGCGAGAACCATACCCGCCTGGCACAGGTGCAAAAGTAAGAGGATATCGATATGAACGAAACAGCACTTTTCGGAAAGCTCACCCTTTCAGCCATACCTTACACAAACCCCATCATCATGGGGGCGGTCGGCGTATCCGCGCTTCTGGGCCTTCTCGTCCTCGGGTGGATAACCCAGCAAGGGCATTGGAAGTACCTGTGGCGCGAATGGTTTACCAGCGTGGATCACAAGCGCATCGGCGTGATGTATATCATCCTCGCAGGCATCATGCTGCTGCGCGGTTTTGCAGATGCGATCATGATGCGCTTCCATCAGGCTTTCGCAGAAGGGGCGGGGCAAGGCTTCCTGCCGCCTGAGCACTACAACCAGATATTCAGCGCGCATGGCACGATCATGATCATCTTCGTGGCCATGCCGTTCTTCATCGGACTGATGAATGTGGTCATCCCGCTGCAGATCGGAGCTCGCGACGTTGCCTACCCATTCCTCAATTCGGTGAGCTTCTGGATGACCGCTGCAAGCGCCGCGCTCATCATGGTCTCGCTCGCGGTCGGCGACTTCTCCCAGGCTGGCTGGACAGGCTATCCGCCGCTTTCAGAGACACAGTTCAGCCCTAGTTCAGGCGTCGATTACTGGATATGGAGCCTGCAGCTGGGCGGAATAGGAACATTGGTAACGGGAATCAACTTCTTTGTCACGATCCTCAAAATGCGCGCTCCCGGCATGAGCTTCATGAAAATGCCCGTATTCACCTGGACCATACTGGTGACGACGGTTCTGATCATGATGTCCTTCCCCGTGCTGACGGTTACGCTTTTGCTGCTGACGCTGGATCGCTACCTGGACATGCACTTCTTCACGGGCGGCATGGGCGGAAATCAGATGATGTTCGCGAACCTGTTCTGGATCTGGGGCCACCCCGAAGTCTACATCGTTCTTCTGCCCGCCTTCGGGATGTACTCTGAGGTCGTCTCGACCTTCTCCAGGAAGAAGCTTTTCGGCTACACCTCGATGGTCTATGCGAGCGTCGCGATCGCGGTCCTTTCCTTCATCGTCTGGCTGCACCACTTCTTCACGATGGGCGCAGGCGCTGACGTGAACGCCTTCTTCGGGATCGCGACCGGAATCATCGCAATCCCCACCGGAGTCAAGATTTTCAACTGGCTCTTCACAATGTACCGCGGCAGAATCGAATTCACGACCCCTATGCTCTGGACCCTCGGGTTCATCGCTACATTCGCCATCGGTGGGATGACAGGAGTTCTGCTCTCCGTTCCCGGCGCTGACTTCGTGCTACACAACAGCGAATTCCTGGTCGCCCATTTCCACAACACGCTGATCGGTGGCGTGCTCTTCGGCTATTTCGCGGGATATTCGTACTGGTTCCCGAAGATGTTCGGTTTCAAGCTGGACGAGAAGTGGGGCAAGCGCGCCTTCTGGTCATGGGTCATCGGCTTCTATCTCGCATTCATGCCGCTTTATGCACTGGGCTTCATGGGAATGCCACGCCGCCTCGTGCACTATGACAACCCAACCTGGCAACCCTTCCTGATGGTGGCGCTCCTTGGTGCTTTGGTGATCGCATACGGTGTAGTCTGCCAGGTCATACAACTCGTCGTGAGCATCAAGAACCGCGAAGCACTCAAGGATGCGACAGGCGACATATGGAACAGTCATTCTCTGGAATGGTCGACCACCTCTCCTCCTCCCTTCTATAACTTCGCGAAGATCCCCCATGTGGACGCATTGGACCAGTTCGCCTACATGAAGGAGAACGGGATCAATCACCGTGCAGAAGGTCCTTTCGAGCCGATACACATGCCCAGGAATTCCGGGGTGGGCGTGGTGATGGGAGCAATCACCTTTGTATTCGGCTTCGCGATGATATGGCATATCTGGTGGCTGGTCATGGCAAGCTCTCTTGCTATGCTGGCAACCCTCATCTACAGGGCCAGCGACGAGGATGTCGACTACATGCTTCCTGCTGAGGAAGTCGCCAGAATCGAGAAGATGGGTGCAGCCTCAGCTGCCAACGGCTCTTCGCCCATATCCTCCACCGACCTCATAGCACAAGGATAATTTTATGAGCGCTACCACTTTGAATGCAGCAACGCAAGACCATGGACATGATCATGGTCACGAAGCAAAGGAAAATGCAGTATTCGGCTTCTGGGTCTACCTGATGACCGACTGCATACTCTTTGCCTCACTTTTCGCAACCTATGCCGTGATGCGCCACAACTATGCAGACGGCCCCACAGGCAAGGAACTGTTCGATCTGAAATACGTCTTCATCGAGACCATGTTCCTGCTGTTCTCGAGCTTCTCGAACGGCTTCGCGATGATCTCCATGCACAAGAAGGACAAAACGGCCACGCTGAAGTGGCTAGCCCTGACCGCATTGCTTGGCCTGGGATTCATCGGCATGGAAGTGAACGAGTTCACGCATTTGGTGCTGGAAGGAAACGGCCCGAACCGCAGCGGCTTCCTCTCCGCATTCTTCACCCTGGTCGGCACACACGGCACACACGTGAGCGTCGGCCTGATATGGATGGCCACGATGATGGGCCAGATCTATCTGAAGGGCATCACGCCCGCGATCACTTCGCGCCTTTTGCGGTTGAGCCTGTTCTGGCACTTCCTCGACGTCGTCTGGATCGTCGTATTCACAGTAGTCTATCTCATGGGAGTCTTATAACATGCAAGACCATACAGCAAACGGGCACGCGCATGTCACGTCCAGCAGCAACACGACCGGATTCATCATCTCGCTGCTGCTCACCCTTGTATCCTTCGGCATGGTGGCAAGCGGGAATTTCTCGACATCGCTGACGCTGTCCGTGATCGTCACACTAGCTGTGCTGCAAATCATTGCACAGATGCATTTCTTCCTGCATCTCGATACTTCGACCGAACAGCGCTGGAACGTGATGTCGTTTATCTATACCATGGTTATCATCGTGTTCCTTGTCGTGGGCACCCTCTGGATCATGTACAACACCGGCATACGCATGATGCCCATGATGCACTGAGATGAACACCTTCAAGGACTACCTCGCTCTTGCCAAGCCCGGGATCATCTTCGGCAACCTGATCTCGGCGGCCGGCGGTCTGTTCCTGGGCAGCCGCGGAGACTTCAGCCTGCTGACCTTCGCTGCGACGCTTGCCGGCATTGCGCTGGCGATCGGCGGGGGCTGCGCGCTCAATAACGTCATCGATCAGGACATTGACTCGCTGATGAAGCGCACCCAGAATCGTCCTCTGGTGCAAAAGAGGATACCGACAAATCACGCGCTGTTGCTGGGCCTTGCACTTTCCGTTGCAGGGCTCGCGATGCTTGCCACTTTTGCCAACATGCTGACGGCGTGGATCACCTTCGCGGGTCTGCTGGTTTACGTCGTGCTCTACAGCATGTGGTTGAAGCGCAGCGCCCACGGCACCTGGGTGGGCAGCATTTCCGGCGCAGTGCCTCCGCTGGCCGGCTACTGTGCGACCAGCGGGCACCTGGACATGGCAGGACTGATCCTTTTTGCAATCTACGCGTTCTGGCAGTTTCCGCATGCGTATGCAATCGCCATCCTGCACCTTCAGGATTATGCCCGCGCCTCCATACCGGTATATCCTGTGGTTCACGGTGTGGCACGCGTAAAGCGCGACATGCCTTTCTATGTCGCGGTGTTCACGATATGCGCGCTGCTGCTGTCCTTCACCCACAACACGGGTCTTAGCTATCTTTCGGTGATGCTCGCACTCGGGCTCGCCTGGATCCGGTCCACATGGCGCGACCGCAAATGCGAGGATGACAGGCGTTGGGCGAAGAAGTCATTCGGCTATTCCATCGTGATGGTGATGGCGATGAGCCTGATGATGTCTGTCGACTCCATTCCAAAATCCGGCCTCAACGCCGTACCTATCTTCTCCGTGGCATCACGCTGATCGGACGCGCGCTCATCCGAGAGTACACCCGCTTGGGAAAGCGCGTCAAATCGCGTATATTGACAGGTCGTTCCAGTCTTCTTGTCCATCATGAACAGCATCAAAATACGCGGCGCGCGCACCCACAACCTAAAGAACATAGACCTTGACCTGCCCAGCCACAAGCTGGTGGTGATCACCGGCTTGTCGGGTTCCGGCAAGTCCTCGCTCGCGTTTGACACGCTTTATGCAGAGGGACAGCGACGTTATGTGGAATCGCTTTCCGCGTATGCGCGCCAGTTTTTGCAGCTGATGGAAAAGCCGGATGTGGATCTGATCGAGGGACTGTCGCCCGCGATCGCGATCGAACAGAAAGCCACCTCGCACAACCCGCGCTCGACGGTCGGCACCGTCACCGAGATCCACGATTATCTGCGCCTGTTGTTCGCGCGCGCAGGGGACCCTTACTGCCCCGAGCACGACATCATGCTTCAGGCGCAAAGCGTGGGACAGATGGTCGACCATGTGCTGGCGCTCGAAGAGGGAACGCGCATCATGATCCTCTCTCCCCTGGTGGTGAACCGCAAGGGCGAACAACTGGACATGTTCGACGAACTGCGCGCGCAGGGATACACCAGGTTGCGCATAGACGGCGCAGTCTATGGAATGGATGAACTGCCCACGCTGCAGAAAAACAAAAAACATACGATCGAGATCGTAGTGGACAGATTAAGGGTCAACCCGGAATCCAAGCAAAGGCTCGCAGAGTCCTTCGAGACCGCGCTGCGCCATGCGGATGGCAGGGCCCTGGCCGTGGAGATGGACTCAAACAAGGAACACCTCTTCTCCGCCAAATTCGCCTGCCCAATCTGCAACTACTCATTGCCCGAGCTCGAACCTCGCCTGTTCTCGTTCAACAACCCGATGGGCGCATGCCCCAAATGCGACGGCCTGGGCGCGATCAGCTTCTTCGATGCAAAACGCATCGTCACCCTCCCGCAGCTTTCGTTGAGTTCGGGCGCGATCAAGGGCTGGGACAGGCGCAACCAGTTTTATTACCAGCTTTTAACCGGCCTTGCCAGGCACTACGGCTTCGACCTTGAGCAATCCTTCGAGAGCCTGCCGGAAAAATTCCAGCAGATCGTGCTGTATGGCAGCGGCAAGGAACTGATCGCATTCCAGTACATGAACGAGCGCGGCAAACCCGTGCTGCGCGAGCACGCTTTCGAAGGCATCGTCAACAATCTGGAGAGGCGCTACAGGGAAACGGACTCGCCCGCGATCAGGGAGGAGCTTGCAAAATATCTCAACAGTTGCGTCTGTCCCGAATGCAATGGGACGAGGCTGCGCCTGGAAGCGCGCCATGTGCGCTTTCTTGACAAGAGTCTTTTCGAGATCAGCGAGCTGCCGCTCAACGCATCGCTGCAATTTTTCGAGTCTCTGGAACTGCACGGACAGAAACAGGCAATCGCCGACAAGATCGTGCAGGAAATTTCAAGCAGGCTCACCTTCCTGAACAACGTCGGCCTGAACTACCTCACGCTTGCGCGTTCTGCCGAAACGCTTTCAGGCGGTGAAGCGCAGCGCATCCGCTTAGCATCCCAGATCGGCTCCGGACTGACAGGCGTGATGTATGTGCTGGACGAGCCCTCCATAGGACTGCACCAGCGCGACAACGACAGGCTGCTGGCCACCCTGTACAAGCTGCGCAACATGGGCAACAGCGTGATCGTGGTGGAGCACGACGAAGACGCAATCCGCCATGCCGATCATGTCATCGACATGGGGCCTGGAGCCGGCGAGCATGGCGGAAGGATCGTGGCTGAAGGCACGCCGGAAGAAATCTGCCGCAATGAAAATTCGCTCACCGGTGACTATCTGACAGGACGCCGCAAGATCCCGATGCCTGCCAGGCGCATCCCTCCCTCGCCAGAACGCATGCTGCAGATCACCGGCGCTTCGGGCAACAATCTCAAGGACGTCACGCTCAACCTGCCCGTCGGCCTGCTGGTGTGCATCACCGGGGTATCGGGTTCGGGCAAGTCCACCCTGATCAACGACACGCTCTATCCCTCCGTGGCCCGGCATCTTTACGGCAGCAACACGGAGCCCGCGCCCCACGCTTCGATAAACGGCCTCGAGTTCTTCGACAAGGCAATCAACGTGGATCAGGCTCCCATAGGTCGCACGCCGCGCTCCAATCCAGCCACCTATACGGGCCTTTTCACGCCGATAAGAGAGCTGTTCGCGGGCGTTCCGGCTGCGCGCGAGCGCGGCTATGGGCCGGGGAGATTCTCCTTCAACGTGAAGGGCGGCCGCTGCGAAGCCTGCCAGGGGGACGGCGTGATCAAGGTGGAGATGCATTTCATGCCGGACGTGTATGTGCCCTGCGACGTCTGCCACGGCCAGCGTTACAACCGCGAGACGCTGGAGATACAGTACAAGGGAAAAAACATCCAGCAGATACTGCAGATGACGGTCGAGGCGGCGCATGAATTCTTCAATGCGATCCCCGTGATCGCGCGCAAACTGCGAACCCTGCTCGATGTCGGATTGGGTTACATCACGCTGGGGCAATCGGCCACCACGCTGTCGGGCGGCGAGGCACAGCGCGTCAAGCTCTCGCTCGAATTGTCAAAGCGCGATACGGGCCGCACGCTGTACATCCTGGACGAACCCACCACCGGATTGCATTTCCACGACATCGCGCTGCTTCTGACCGTGATCCACAAACTGCGCGATCAGGGCAACACGCTGGTGGTGATTGAACACAATCTGGACGTGATCAAGACTGCGGACTGGGTGATCGACCTGGGACCGGAAGGCGGCACTGGCGGCGGAATGATCATCGCAGAGGGCACACCGCAGGACATCGCAAAAAACAGGAAAAGCGCGACCGGCCTCTATCTGAAGCAGGCTTTGAAAAGAGTATGAAAATCAACTTCGACATCGACATTCCCGACAGCGAAATCGAGATGTCCGCGATACGCGCGCAGGGTACAGGCGGACAAAACGTGAACAAGGTCTCGAGCGCGATACACCTGCGCTTCGACATCGCAGCCTCATCGCTGCCCCGAGAGTACAAGGAAAGGCTGAAACACCTGAACGACAGGCGCATCACATCGGATGGCGTGATCGTGATCAAGGCGCAGCGCTATCGCAGCCAGGAAAAAAACCGATCCGATGCACTTTTGCGCCTGCAGTCGCTGATCGCCAGCGCCGGTCTTGTGCCCAAGAAGCGCATGCCAACCAGACCGACCCGAAGCGCAAAACAGAAACGCCTCGAGGTCAAAACAAGGCGCGGCGAAATCAAAACCCTGCGCGGAAAAATCAACGAATAAGCTTGTTAAGCAGCGGCAGGGAAGCGATCAGATCGGCGTCGAAATCATTTAGGCCGATGCGCTCAATTTCCGCGCAAATTTTTCAAACTCATCTGCAGCCAACGGCTTACTGAAGTAATAGCCCTGCACGGCATCGCAGCCGTTCAGTTTCATAAATTCGAGCTGGGAATGTGTTTCCACGCCCTCCGCAATAGTATGCATACCAAGACTGTTTGCCATGTTGATGATGGCGATTACAATTGCCTTGTCGTCAGGATCATTACTGATGTCGCGTACAAATGACTGGTCTATCTTCAACTTGCTCACCTTGAATTGTTTGAGGTAGCTGAGTGAAGAATAGCCAGTGCCAAAATCGTCGATGGAAATTCTGATTCCATACTGATGCAGATTTTTCATGATTGCTATTGCAGCCGCCGGATTGTCCATCGCAGCAGCTTCAGTCAATTCAAGCTCCAAATGCTCGGGAGGAAGTTGCATTTGGCGGAGAATGTCAGAAACGCTGCTCAACAAACCGACGTGGCGGAACTGAATGGCTGAAAGATTCACAGCCATGACCATGGGCAATCCCTTGCCGAGCCAATCCTTCATTTGCATCGCCGCCGTCTTCAACACCCACTCTCCGATCTGGATGATCTGACCTGAGCTTTCGGCAATGGGAATGAATTCTGCCGGAGAAATCGCCCCGAATTCGGGATGATTCCATCGCAAAAGGGCTTCTGCACCGATAATTTTCCCATCCTTGATGGAAATCTGGGGCTGATAATGCAGCGTCAATTGATTGCCGCTGATGGCATGCATGAGCGCATTGCCAAGCTTCATGTTTCGCACGGTTCGTTCCTGCATTTCCTGGGTGAAGAAACAGGCCCTGTTCCTTCCGTTTTGCTTAGCCTGATACATCGCAATATCGGCATTCTTGGATAGCTCTTCCATGTCCGTCCCGTCGTCAGGAAACATCGCTATCCCAACGGAAAGCGTGGTCAACAGTTCCTGCATTTTGATTTGGTAGGGTGTGGATATTATTTTGATCAGCTTTTCGGCGACGATGGCTGCACCGTCGGCGTCAGTTCTCGGTAAAATGACGATGAATTCGTCCCCACCAAGTCGGGAGATAGTATCCTCTTCCCTGACGATAGTCATGATCCGCCTGGAGACCTCCATCAGCAGCTGGTCACCGATGCTATGCCCCAGCGAATCGTTAATTTTCTTGAAGTGATCCAGGTCAAAGAAAAGAACTGAGAGTTTCTCGCCATTGCGCTGCGCCATGCTCAATGCAATCCTGAAATGATCCTGGAGCAGAGCACGATTGGGTAAACCAGTGAGCTGATCAAAATGCGCCAGTTGCTCTATCCTTCTTTCAGATTCCTTTCTCTCGGAAATGTCCGAAAAGATGGCGACATAATTGATGGGCGTACCGCCCTTGTCCTTTACCGAACTGATGCTGTAAAAATAGGGAACAACTTCGCCCCCCTTTCTGCAATTCCAGAGCTCGCCACGCCAGTGGCCCACTTTCTGAATGGTATCCCACATTCTCGAGTAGAATGTACTGTCCTGTCTGGTCGAGGCGAAATTCATGGGGGATTGCCCGATGACTTCACCCTGCTCGTAACCAGTAACCTCGCTGAATGCCCGATTCACGGAAACGATCCGGTTTTCGCTGTCGGTAATCATGATGCCTTCCTGACTGTTTTCAAACACTTCTGCAGCGAGACGTAGCCTTTCATTGACGACCCGCTGCAGATTCAATTCATGCTCAACCTGCAGCGAAGCTCTGAACCTCCCGACCAGGTCATTGACGTCTCCCACCAGTTGGCCTAGCTCGTTCGATGCATGATTTTGCGGAATGGGAAGAATTTCACCCTTGGATGGATTGATCGAGTGAAGCTTATCCGAAATAGCATTGACAGGCTTGATCACGAGTTTAATGATCACCAGAGCAATGACTCCGACGATGCCAATGGCGATCAGCGTCATGATCAATGCAGTGTAAAGCATCTCATCGGATGCCTTCCTGTGTATCTCCGTCCAATTGGGCTCGACGACAATCTCCCCAACTTTGTCGTTTTGGTCGAAAGGTGAATAGAGCGTCCGTGTCAGGGGATGATGCTTGGCGTGAACAATGCTTCCCGACCGGACAGATTCCGCGAGCAACTTCCCGTCAGAACGAATGACAATGCTGTAAACGTCACTATTCTTGACGAAGGCATTAGCGGTTTCCCTGGCCAGCGCAGCATCGTTTGCAAAACACGCGGCGCTCGCCATGGAGCGCGTTGATTCGATCAGTTCATCCAGTCTCTGGATTGCCAGCCTTTCGGCGCGATATTGGGTGATCTCGAGGGTAACCAGAATGAGCAGGACGGCGACCAGCCCGGAAGCAATACCGATCAGGGCGAGTGTTTTCGCCAACAGGGACTTGTCGAAAAAATCTTTCAAGCGCGCAGCAGCTTTCATGTTCCTGAATGGCATCCAGATTTTGACAGCCTCATTTGAGGACGAGTACCGGTCTGATGCGAGAATCCTGAACCGGGCCCTCCATATATCCTACTGCACCGGGGTGCGTCAAAACGAATTCTATTACATCCTGTGCACTTTTTGCTTGATAAGGCGGAGCAGTGCTTCCGGCAAATACGAATCTCGACCAATAAGCGGCCATCTGGTTAAGATCCCTGTTGACAAGAATCCGGTAAAACAGTGCTTTAGTCGGGTTGTCGGCGGGCATATCGACAGGTACGGCAGGGAGACCATTGGGAAACTCCCTGCTCCGCCCCATGAAAATATTGATCACCTGAACCTTGGAAAGATGCGAAACACCACTCTCCGAATTGGCGATCACGACCAAATCGCCAGCCCGTGCTGAAAAAGGCAATAGCCCGATGAGGGTAAGTAAAAATACAGATATGAAATAACGTTTCACCATGTTTTCAGAACACGAAATCCAGTGCTAGACTTATCACGGTGGTCCTGCCGTTCCATCCCGGCTGGATGTTTGTGTAGGGCAAAGTCGAAGTGCCGTCTCCTCCTCCTATGAAATCCAACTGAGCCTTGAGGTCAACATTACGCATGAAGTCCCAGCGCGTACCCAGTGTAATCGTATGTCCCTGCTGATGCGAACTCGACAATGCATAGGCCACGGCAGTGTTGAGCGTCGAAAATGGAGATGTCGAAGGAATGCCCGTCACTATGGATTTTGGGCTGGAGTGGACCGATGACAGGCCGACGAATGGCGTCACGTCGCCGAACCTCCTCCCTGCCAACACAAACCATGACTGCTCGCTCTGGAAAATTTTCTGATGCTGGATGTAGCTCAAGTTTGCCTGCACTTGCCAGATTCCGTCGTCATAGACCGCTGCCAGTGAGTTGTACCGATCCACTGCACCGACAAGATTGAACGAATCGGCGGCGGAAGTTGCCCCGGCCGACAGGAGACCCGCCTCGATTGGAGCCAGGGCATCGCTCTGTCTTTCGAGTTCCATCTGCCCGTATAAGTAGCGCAATTGCCAATTGTCCTTGATGTATCCCACCGAACCTTCAACAAGATGGGCTTGGTTCAGCGGATACATCGGCATATATTCCCTGCCGACGCCGCCGAAAATTTTTGCCTGAAGGATTCCGTCGGCAATCGGCACATGATAGTTCGCCTCCAGGCCGTCGGCATAATTGACAGGCAAGGTGCCAAAAAAATCAACATTGGGCCTTACTGTCAGATAGGAATAGCCTACCCAGCGTGAATCGGAATGCATGAGAAGCTCGGTGCCAATTCGTCCGACGCTGATGGAGATTCGGGGGCTCCAGTCGTACTTGGCCATCGCGCGTGTCAGTTCCGGCGAAAAGGAGCCGTCATATCGGTAGTGGCTCACGACCTGCACGATCATTTCTGTGGCAGTATTGTATTGGTAATTGCCCTGCAACCCTGCCAAGGTGTCTATGAGGCCAGACCAGTTCCGTCCGACCCCATTGGGCTGTGAGACATCCCTGATGAATTGTGCATCGCCGTTGGTCGACCTCGCCACTCCGGCCGTTCCGAACCCCTTCAAGGTAAAGGGTGAGTCGGGATCTCCCCTCGCAATAGTCGGAAAAAGGCAGCAAACAGCAATGCAAGCAGTAAGTAATTTTGATTTATTCATGCGTGATACATCCATGAACAGCCCCATACCCTTATGAACTTCTTGCAAAATCTTCCGACAAGCCCAGCATAATGGATGGATTGACACAGTGGAGGTCATTTTTTGTTTTACTTGATCTTCATGGAGGCTAACTGTTAACTGCCCGATTGCCGCACTCAGGAAAATCTACGCGCTGCTTCTCTACCTGACGGGTGCAAAGCTTTTGATCGGCATGCTTTTCTAGATGCGCATGCCCTTATCGTCGAACATGCCTTCAAACAGGGCAGAGCTCAAATAACGCTCGCCCGAATCGGGGAAAATCACGACGATGGTCTTGCCCGCATGTTCCGGACGCTTTGCAATGCGCACCGCTGCCGCTGTGGCCGCGCCGCAAGAGATGCCCGACAGGATCCCTTCTTCCTGAGCCAGCCGGCGCGCGTACAGCATGGCTTCCTCATTGGAGACCTGCTCGATTTCGTCGACCAGGGACATGTCCAGCGTTTCGGGCACGAATCCCGCGCCTATCCCCTGTATCTTGTGCGGTCCCGGCTTGATCGGCAGGCCTAACCGATGCTGGGTCAGCACCGGACTGCTGGCGGGCTCCACCGCCACCGAGATAATCGGCTTGCCTTTCGTTTTTTTGATGTAACGCGAAACGCCGGTCAGCGTTCCGCCTGTTCCGACACCGGATACAAAAATATCGACTGCGCCATCGGTGTCTTGCCAGATCTCTGGACCGGTCGTCCGCTCATGTATCTCCGGATTCGCGGGATTCCTGAACTGCTGAAGCAGCAGATATTTTTCCGGGTCTGAGGCTGCGATCTCCTCGGCCTTGGCGATCGCACCATTCATGCCTTTCACACCCTCCGTCAACACCAGCGTGGCGCCAAAAGCCGCGAGCAGTTTGCGGCGTTCTATGCTCATGGTATCGGGCATGGTGAGCATCAGCGGAATGCCGCGCGCTGCAGCAACGAACGCCAGCGCAATCCCCGTGTTGCCGCTGGTGGGTTCGACCAGATGTTTGCCGGATTTCAGCAACCCTCGTCTTTCTGCATCGTCCACCATCGCAGCGCCGATACGGCACTTCACCGAATCCGCCGGGTTTCTGCCTTCAATCTTGGCAAGTATCGTAGCCTTCACGCCATCCGTGACGCGATTGAGCCTCACCAGCGGCGTGTGGCCTATGGAAAGAGAATTGTTCTCGAACCAGTTTGACATGCTGACTCCTGCAAAAAGCGATTAGCCCTACGGCAAACAATATTCGAATCATAACAAAAAAGCCGGACATGTCCGGCTTTTTTGTTGTTTGCTCGCAATTTTTTATTCCGCCTCGACCACTTCGGCATCTGCGGGTCTATCCATCAGTTCAACCAACGCCATCGGCGCATTGTCGCCCTTGCGAAAGCCGAACTTCAGCAAACGCAAATAACCGCCGTTGCGCGCAGCATAGCGAGGACCCAGTTCGTCGAACAGTTTGCTCACGATTTCACGATCGCGCAGACGCGCAAACGCAAGACGACGATTCGCAAGCGTCGGGTTCTTGCCAAGCGTTAGGATAGGTTCTGCAACACGGCGCAGTTCCTTGGCCTTGGGCAAGGTCGTCTTGATGACTTCGTGACGCAACAACGAAACAGTCATGTTGCGGAACATCGCCAAACGATGGCTGCTGGTACGATTGAGCT
>VFSW01004799.1_pt1 | contig 20123 bp, 17 predicted proteins | sample 5358111 | NCBI WGS metagenome assembly VFSW01 (sample SAMN11554181, study PRJNA540505) | mine drainage metagenome | isolation source: sediment from site ElyBrook_90M | place: USA: Ely Copper Mine, Vershire, VT | collected 2017 | reverse complement strand
CTGTTTTTCACAATCCTGAGGAACCGGATCAATGACGCGCGCCGCCAACGCCGGATCCGGGAGGGCTTTGGAAAGATCATCTCCATTTTCGGGCATTCCGAAAACGGGGAGTCACAGGAGGAAATCGACCTCCTCGAATTCGGGCTCGGTGTCGACCTGACGCAGTCGGCAGATCGCCCGGAGGATATTCTTGCCGCAAGCCGCATTCGCGAATTGATCACCGCGGCAGTGCGACAGCTCCCGCAGCGCCAGCGTCAGGTGTTCCTGCTGCGCGAGAGTCAGGAATTAAGCGTTAAGGAAACGTCACAAATCCTCGGCTGTTCCGAGGGCACGGTAAAGCAGCACCATTTCCGTGCAATGCAGGCGCTGCGACACTTGCTTGCGGAGGTATGGAACCATGAATAAGGATACTGCAGTCAATTCCCATCCTGATGACAGACAACTCAACCTGCTTCGCGCCGGATTGCTGGACGACATCGCGCAAGACAAGGCATCGCTGTTGCTGCACCTTGAAGAATGCCTGGACTGTCGCAATCGCGCCGCACGCTGGAATGCAATCGCCCGCACCAAATCGGGTGCATACGATAGGCTGTCGCGGGAACTGCGCGAACGCCGACGGCTCGCAATTCAAGGCCAGCAGTCGGCGCGTGGGCGCCGGCAGGCGACGATGCGCCTGGCGTTTGCCGGTATCGCGGCCACGCTGGTCCTGGCGCTTGGCACTGTCATCGGCCTGCAGGTCTGGCGGCCACCGGCGCCGGTACAAAACGTAGCGCAGGCGGACAACGTGCCGGACCTGTATTCCGATATCGACTTTTATCTGTGGGTATCGCATGAAGGCGCGCAGAACGTCAGCCACGAAAACCAGTCGTGACATGAATCGTCGCATCGCACTCCAATTCGCCGTGCTGATTTTGATCTGCGCCGGTCCGCTGACATCGACGCCCGCGCACGCCGCGCGGCCTTGGGCGCGGGGATGGCAGGTAGCGTCCGCGGACGACTGGAACAGTCTCAGCGATAACCAGAAGCAGCTTCTGGAAAGACATCGTGACCGCTGGAATTCCTACCCGCCGGAACGGCGCGAGCGTCTGCTGCGGGGCGTGCAGCGCTACCAGAGCCTGAGTCCGGAGGAGCAGGCACAGGCGCGGCGCGCACGCCAGAGATTCAAAAGGATGAGCCCGGAACAACGTAACCGGCTGCGCCAGGAATATCTGCGCTCGCGCCCCATGCGCCGCCGCTAGAATCGGCTCGAAGCGCGCGTAACAGGCTCTTCAGTCGAGCACGTGCGACACAAGACCGTCAGCGAGCTTGGGCTCGAACCAGGTCGACTTGGGCGGCATGACCTCAGCGGCGTCGGCCACGGCCATAAGATCGGAAAGCGCGGTCGGAAAAAGCGAAAAGGCGACTGCCATCTCGCCACTGTCTACGCGCCGCTCGAGTTCCGTGAGGCCGCGGATCCCGCCGACGAAGTCGATGCGCTTGTCGCGCCGCGGATCGCTGATACCGAGGATCGGCGCCAGCAGACTATCCGCCAGCAGACTCACATCAAGCCGCCGCACCGGATCGTTGTGAGGTACCCGATCACGATGAATCTCGAGTCGGTACCACCGGCCTGCGCAATACATGCCAAACTCGCCCGTATGCGCCGGAGCAGACGGAAGCTGCATACGTTCAACACGGAAAGCTGTCGCAACGCGCTCGAGGAAGGCGTCGACCTGCAGACCGTGCAGATCCTTTACGACCCTGTTGTACGGCAGAATCTGCATCTGGTTGTCCGGAAAAAGCACGGCCAGAAAGTAATCCCAGGATTTTTCGCCGTGCTGCCCGGTTGCAGTCTTGTGCCGTGCCTGTGCGACACGTGCAGCGGCAGCCGACCGGTGGTGGCCGTCCGCAATATACAGTCTGTCCATCGCTTCAAAGGCTCCTGTGAGACTCGTAATAATGGCAGGATCGTGCACCACCCAAAGGCTGTGACGCACGCCGTCATCGGCAGTCACGTCGACATCCGGTGACAGGCGCATAACATCATCGACGATACGATCGACAGACTCAGCGCGGCGGTAAGTAAGGAACACGGGGCCGGTTTGCGCATTGAGCGCCTCGATCTGGCGAACACGATCATCCTCCTTATCCGGCCGGGTGTACTCGTGGCGGCGTATGCGCTGGCTTTCATAAGCCGCCACTGATGCCGCCGCCACCAGGCCGGTCTGGGTGTGCGATCCCATTACCAGACGGTACAGGTAATAGCACGGCCCTGAGTCGCGGCCGAGCACGCCCTGTGCAATCTGCCTGTCGAAATTTTCCCTGCCGCGGCGGTACACCGCCGGATCGTACTGGTCCGTCCCGCGCGGCAGGTCGATCTCGGGGCGGGAAATATGAAGGAAGCTCCACGGCTTGTTCACGGCCCGCTCTCGTGCCTCGTCCGTGGTAACGACGTCATACGGCGGTGCCACCACCTGCGCGGCAAATTCTGCGCGCGGTCGCAATCCGGCAAACGGTCGAATCAGCGGCATCGGCACTTTCCTGGATTATCCGGAACCCGGGACGGGCGCCGCGAAAGGCGCACATTCAAATACACTCCGAGACGCACGTCAAATACCAGGTCGCGCGCCGGCGCGCGCAGTTGGCCGGCGGCGGTTGACCGGATATGATGCGCGCATTTCCGCGAGTCGTTTTTACGATGAATACCCTGCCCCCGGACTCCTGCCGACCCTATCTTCCGCCCGAATGGGCACCCCAGAGCGGCGTGATGCTCACCTGGCCACATGCCCAAAGCGACTGGGCGCCTATTCTTGGCGAAGTCGAAACGGTATTTGTCCAGATTGCATCTCATGTCGCCGCGCGCGAAAAAGCCGTCATCGTCTGCTTCGATGCTGCGCATCGCGAACACGTAACGCGGCAATTACGTGCGGCAGATGTACCGGCGGAACGCATTGTGTATGCGCTGGCCCGGTCAAATGACAGCTGGGCGCGCGACCACGGCCCGCTCGGCGTGGTCTGCCGCGACCGCCCGCTTCTGCTTGACTTCGGATTCAACGGCTGGGGCGGCAAGTTTGCCGCTGAACTGGATAATGCCATCTCCCAACAGCTGGCGCAGCAGGGAACGTTCCGCAATACGCCGCTTGAGGGAGTGGATCTGGTTCTGGAAGGAGGCAGCATCGAAGCAGACGGTTCCGGCAGCCTGCTGACCACTTCACGCTGTCTGCTCGCTCCCACGCGCAATCCGCACTTAAGCCGGGAAGCGATCGAAAGCCGGCTTGGCGACTGGCTCGGGATAACCCGCGTGCTGTGGCTGCAGCATGGCTACCTTGCCGGCGATGACACGGACAGCCACATCGACACGCTTGCACGCTTTTGCGATGTTGACACAATTGCCTACGTCGCCTGCGACGATCCGGCCGACGAGCACTTTGCCGAGCTCAGCGCGATGGAAGCGGAACTCAAGGCGTTTTGCACGCGCACCGGCGCACCCTACCGTCTCGTCCGTCTGCCGTGGCCGCGTGCGCGCTATGACGAACACGGTGAGCGCCTGCCGGCAACCTACGCAAATTTCCTGATTATCAACGACGCGGTGCTGGTGCCGACCTACGACGACCCGGCAGATCAGACTGCCCAGGAACGCCTGAGTTCATGCTTTCCGGGGCGAACCATCATAGGCGTACCGTGCCTGCCGCTGATCCGGCAGCACGGCAGCCTTCATTGTGTCACCATGCAGCTTCCGGCTGGGATCATTCCGGATTGATCCGCGCGCGCGGATCAATCATCACGGACACAATGGCGCACCACGACCCTGTTTCCCGCCCCGGCCGCCGTGCGCGTCGGTAATGGGCAGCCGCACGGCGGCAGTGCTAGAATCGCTGCCATGAGCAAAGTCCTCAGTGTCGGCCTGGTACAGCACGCGTGCACCGAAGACTACCAGCACAATCTCGCTGCGTCCGAACAGGGTATCCGTCAGGCCTGCGCGGCTGGCGCGCGGCTCGTGCTGCTGCCGGAGCTCCACAGCAGCGTCTATTTCTGCCAGACCGAGGATCCGGCGCGCTTCGACCAGGCAGAACCGATACCCGGATCAACCACCGAAAGGCTTGCCCGGATTGCGCTCGAACTGGAGGTAGTCATCGTCGCCTCGGTATTCGAGCGCCGTGCCGCCGGTCTTTACCACAACACCGCCGTGGTGCTGGAACGCGACGGTCGGATCGCGGGGTGCTATCGCAAGATGCACATTCCCGACGATCCGGGCTATTATGAAAAATTCTATTTCGCACCGGGCGACCAGGGATTTGTGCCGGTCGAGACCTCGGTTGGCTCGCTCGGCGTGATGGTGTGCTGGGACCAGTGGTATCCGGAAGGCGCGCGCCTGATGGCGCTCGCCGGGGCGGAAATCCTGCTCTACCCCACGGCGATTGGCTGGGACCCGCGCGACCCCGCGCCGGAACGCGATCGCCAGCGCGACAGCTGGATTACCATCCAGCGCGCGCACGCCATCGCAAATGGTCTGCCGGTGCTGGTATGCAACCGCACCGGGTGCGAGCCTGATCCGGCACGCAATTCGCCCGGCATCGAGTTCTGGGGCAGCAGCTTTATTGCCGGCCCGCAGGGAGAAACGCTGGCGCAGGCGCCGACGGATAGTCCTGCGGTAACCATAGCCGACATAGACCTCGGGCGCACCGAGTCGGTACGTCGCGCCTGGCCATTTCTGCGCGACCGACGCATCGATGCCTACGGTAATCTGACGAAGCGTTACGCGAAATAGCGGTTTCGAATCCCGGCCTCGCGTGCGCCGCAGGCCGACGCCGACAATACCGATACATCCAACCTCATCCATGTCAAAACTCCTTCTCTTCAAGTCCGCAGCCGAACTGCTCGCCACGATTCTTGCGGGTAATCAGCCTGCGGACAAACAGATGGAACAGTTCTTTCGTGCCCATCACAGCCTCGGACAGCATGACCGCGGCTTCGTGGCTGAGGCTGTCTACGGCTGCCTGCGGCACAAGCGTTCCCTCGAATATCTTCTTTCCGACGGGTCCGCGGCTGCCGAGGCGCTGATCGCCGCCTATCTGCTCACCGAGGGCGGATTTAGCGCGCGCGCTCTCGCGGACGCGGGCTTTCGGCCGGCTACGGTCGATCTCACGGCACTTGCGGCACGCGCGCGGGATCCCGGCCTGGTCATGCCGTTTGGCGCGCGCAGCAATCTTCCTGACTGGCTGCTGCCCCGCCTGCTCGCGCAGTTTGGCGAGAACGAGACACTGGCGCTCGCGGCCGCTCTCAATCGGCCAGCAAGCCTCGATCTGCGCGCCAACGCGCTCAAGGCCGAACGCCTGGCCGTCGCCGAACGTCTTGCCCAGGAAGGTTACCCGGTGGACCCGACGCCATGGTCTCCGATCGGCTTGCGGCGGCGCGAGCGTGCGCCGCTGTTCAATACCGCCGCGTTCCGCGATGGCTGGTTCGAGGTCCAGGATGAAGGCAGTCAGCTTGTTTCCTTTCTGCTCGAACCAAGACGCAGGGAGATGGTGGTCGATTTCTGTGCCGGCGCCGGCGGCAAGACTCTGCAGCTGGGTGCCATGATGGCTAACAGCGGTACTGTCTACGCGTTTGATGTTTCGCCTCAGCGCCTTGAGCGGCTCAAGCCGCGCCTGCGGCGCGCGGGTCTGGATAATGTGCGCTCGATCGTAATTGCGCACGAGCGTGATGCCCGTGTTCAGCGCCTGTACGGCAAGATTGATCGGGTTCTGGTAGATGCGCCGTGCACAGGAAGCGGAACATTGCGGCGTAATCCGGACATAAAGTGGCACGAACCGGATCTGTCTGCCCTCGTGGATACACAGAAACGCGTTCTCGCGGCGGCCGCGGCGCTGGTCAAGCCCGGCGGGCGGCTGGTTTACGCAACCTGCAGCCTGCTGCGTGAGGAAAACGACGAGGTCATTGCCGGATTTCTTGCGTCCCACCCCGCTTTCCGGCCGCGCCCCGCGGCTGAAATACTGGCGCGCCGCGGAATCACCATGGAGATGCGCGATGATGCCTTGCGCCTTTACCCGCATCGCCACAATACTGACGGTTTCTACGCTGTCGCTGTGGAACGCGCGGACTGATTGTCCGGGCGAAGATGACACGCCACCTTCCCGATATCACAAATCCAGACCATCCGCGCGCCTTCGACACCGGCGAAAGCAAAAAAGACACGAAGCAATCGCGACATAGTGGCTGCCTGCAGGGGTCGGCAGAGATGCGATCCCGAAAAAAAGGCCCCGCTCGAGGGCGGGGCCTTTGGAATTCAAACTCGGAGCATTTTCAGCGCGGGATCACACGGGTCGCCTGCATGCCCTTCGGACCCTTGGTCGACTCAAACTCCACCTTCTGTCCTTCGGCCAGCGTCTTGAAACCATCTCCCTCGATGGTCGAAAAATGGACGAACACATCCGGGCTGCCGTCAGTCGGCGTGATAAAGCCGAAGCCCTTGGACTCGTTGAACCACTTAACCGTACCAGTTTGCATAGCTGAATAACCTCTTCTCGCCTGTAAAGTCTGTGCCCAAATAAATATATCAGGACACGTTAATGGGTTGCTGAATCAAGAGGTGGCAGACCAGGGTAAGGGCAACGACCAACCCGTGACGCAGCTGCACAACACACCCGGCCTGTACCAGCACAAGGCAAATTAATCCTACGTGAAGTCAATCGATAACACAATCCGCAGCGCGTCTGCGCTTGGCACATCACCCGGCCACTGGCGCACCCCCTTTCCGATTTCAACTACAGACCCGCGGTTTGCGAAATGTGACAGTCGGTCGCGTACAATCGCGCCATGGCGACACACCGGTACTCTTCGACCCAACGCGCGAACAACTCCACCCGGCTTCCGCGCACTGTCATCGTCGTGGGACTGGTAAGTCTGCTTAACGACTTCGCCAGCGAGATGGTGGTTCCGCTGATTCCGATAATGGTCACGACGGTTCTCGCGGCCGGCCCCGTGGCTCTGGGTGCAATTGAAGGCAGCGCCGATGCAGTGTCGAACCTGGTGAAGCTCTGGGCGGGACGTGATTCAGACGTGATCGGCCACCGGCGCAAGCCGTATGTGGTTCTGGGGTATCTTCTGTCTAACATTGTCAGACCGCTCATAGGTCTGGCCACTCACTGGGCCATGGTACTGGGCATACGGGTAGCAGACCGCATAGGCAAGGGTCTGCGCACGGCGCCACGTGATGCCATGATTGCAGATGCCGTTGCCGACGGCAGCGCCGGCCGGGCATTCGGCTTTGCGCGGGCACTCGATCACGCCGGAGCGGTCGTTGGCGCTCTCGCGGCAGCCGCCGTGGTGCAATGGGGCACACACAGCCTGGAAACCGTCATTGCGCTATCTGCGATCCCGGGTTCACTCGCGGTCGCGCTGATTGCCTTCGGCGTCAGAGAGCCTGCGTCCGGAATCATGCAAGGCGTCGGAACGACGCCGCTGCGCTGGAATTCGCTCAATGCGGATACGCGCCGCTTTCTCGCAACGGCCTCGCTGTTCGCGCTTGGCCGTATACCGGAAACCTTCCTGCTGCTGCGCGGGTATGAACTCGGGTTGGGCAGCGTGGCGCTGCTGCTCCTGTGGGCCGGACTACATGCCTTCAAATCGGCGCTGTCCGAGTTTGCCGGAAGACTGGCAGACCGCCTCGGACGCCGACCGCTGATCGTCGCTGGCTGGAGCCTCTACGTCGTTGCACTGGCCACACTGGCATTTGCGGAACATACGCGCAGCTTCATTACAGGGGGATTCATCCTCGCCGCCTATTTCGGCCTGAGCGAAGGCGCGGAGCGCGCACTGATGCGCGATCTGGCGCCGGTGGAGGAACGCGGAACTGCATTTGGCTGGTATCACATGCTCACCGGACTCGCCGCCATTCCTGCCGGCCTCACGCTCGGATCCCTTTGGGCGCTGATCGGAGTCAAGGCAGCATTCCTGACCTCGGCGGTCGTGGCTGGCGGTGCTACCGGTCTGCTGTGGAGCATCATGCCGCACGCCGGCGGCCGGGATTCCTCCTAGTCGCGGGAACGCACCCGCGCGCGCAGACCTTTTGATTCAGCGTTACGCCGCTTCTCTTCCAGCCGGCGGCGCACCGAACTCCTGGTCGGGCGGGTGGCAGTCCGCTTCTTCGGCACCGTATTCAGGCGCCGCAACCGCACAACCAGACGCTCCAGCGCAATTGCACGATTGCGCGATTGCGAACGCGTGTCGGAAGCGGTGACCACAACCCCGGAAGGCAGGTGAGTGATGCGTACCGCCGATTCCGTCTTGTGCAGGTTCTGTCCGCCCGGGCCACTGGCCCGAAACGTGTCCACCCGGATCTCGCGCTCAAGCACGCCGGGGTCAAGCGAGAAGGGGGCACGTTTCGACCTGCCGCGGCCTGGCTCCGCCCCCGGCGGTTGGTTGGATGTGTCCACGGAACGTACCATAGCTGGCATTGACCTCTGTCTTGTTAGAATATCGCTTTTTGAACAACCCGGCGCGTCCCGTCAGCTGCCAACCGGCCCCGCAGTGTCTGCCACCGGACCTGTCGGTTCGCTCCGGAAAACGCAGCGCTTCTCAGTCAAGGAAATCAAGATGATTATCATCCTCAAGCCCCATGCCGACCGGCACAGCCCGGAATACAAGCATATCCTCGATGTTCTCAAGAACAAGCCGAATATTGCTACCCGGATCCATGAGGAGGTAGGCTCGCAGCAAACCCTGACAGAAATCTATCTGATCGGGGATACCGCGGCGCTCGACAAGAACGAGATCGAAGGCCTTCCCGGCGTCGAACGTGTCGTCAGAATATCCGAGGAATACCGCATCCTCGGACGTCACCACGACGACAGGCGCCCCACCGGGTTCGACTACAACGGCGTGCGTTTCAGCCAGGACACTCTCAACGTTTTTGCCGGTCTTTGCGCCGTGGATACGCCCGAACACGTCGAACAGATGATGCGGGCACTGCGCGACAACGGCCAGGTATGCACACGCATGGGCGCATACAAGCCGCGCACCAATCCATATGCCTTCCAGGGTCTCGGTGCCGGGTGCCTGCCGTGGGTTTTCGAGCTTGCCGGCAAGTATGGTATTAAGGTCATCGCCATGGAGATTACCCATGACTCGCATCTCGACGAAATTCGCGAGGCACTGGAGAAAACCGGCAACCCTACGGGCGTAATGCTGCAGATCGGTACACGCAACACGCAGAATTTCGAGCTGCTGAAAATTGTCGGTCGCCAACGCGAACTTCCGGTGCTTCTGAAGCGCGGCTTTGGAATCACGCTGGAAGAGTCTCTGAATGCCGCCGAATACCTGGCGAGTGCCGGCAATCGCAACGTCGTATTCGGATTGCGCGGCATGAAAACCAACATGGGTGACCCGCATCGCAACTTCGTTGACTTCGCACACGTGCCGGTAGTCAAACGTCTGACGCGCATGCCGGTGTGCATTGACCCTTCGCATTCCGTCGGAACCCGCGATCGCGCCCCGGACGGCATGCTCGACATTCAGCATGTATCTGCCCAGGGCGTGATCGCCGGCGCAAACATGATTCTGGTCGACTTCCACCCGGCTCCACAACAGGCACTCGTCGACGGCCCGCAGGCATTGCAGCTGAATGAACTGCCCTATTTCCTGGAAGACATCGGCATCGCGCGCGAAGCTTATGAGAAACGCAAGGCACGCGCCCTGGACTTTCTGTCAGGGAAGTAGCGCCACTCGCAGATGGCAGCGCTAGCGGGCGATACCACGCAGGATATCGCCTATTACGCGCGTTCTGCGATTGAAGAGAACCACGTCGCTGCCGATGATAACACGCAGACAGGACTCGGGCAGCGGCGTGAGGCGCCGATCGAGCTGCTCCGGCAGTGCCCGACCCTCGAGGCCGGTCGGAAGCGCGTCGCCTTGCCCGAGGCCGGCCAGCAGGCGTTCGCGTTTTGTTGTTTGCCGCTGCGCGCGATCTCCGCGGCGCTCGCGATCGGCATAGTAACCGACTATGAGAGCGCGATCATCGGCACTGAAAACCGGTGCGGAAACAGCGCTGTCATCGCGCAATACAATACGTCCGGAGGTGAGCGCCTGGGCAATGCAACCGGACAATGCCAAGACCGACACCAATCCCAGAACCATTAGCACACGACGCACCGCAATTCTCCCGGTGTCTCCCGACCGCTACCGGTACTCAAGGCCCGGTGGCATCACGATTATGGCCCGAACCGCCAAATGTTGTATAGCAATGCGGTACAATTGCCGCCAGTCACGAACCATTGGACACGAAACGATGCCCGGTACCGCTGGACGACGGACATTCCTGCTGCTGGCGGCAACCGGGGCATTCGCAATCCTGAGTTCGACTCTGTCGAAAACCCCGGTGCTGCCACTGTTTGCACGACATCTTGGCGCCACACCCGGCGAAATAGGCTGGGTAGTCATGGCATCTACCATTCCGGGAATTCTGATCAGCCTGCCTGCAGGAATGCTCTCGGATATTGCCGGCCGGCGCCGGTTGCTGATTGTGGCACTTTTCGTGTTTGCCAGCGCACCTTTCCTCTACCTTCCAATTACGCAGATCTGGGAACTCATCCTGGTGCGCTTCTATCACGGCTTTGCCACGGCGATATTCGGTACCGTGGCGACCACGGTAATTGCCGGCCGCTATGTCGCGGATCGCGCCAGGATGATTTCGCTCTATTCTTCCGCCACTATCGTCGGCCGATCGGTTGCGCCGTTCCTCGGCGGCACTCTGATCTCGCTTTCCGGATATCACAGTGTCTATCTCGTATGTGCTGCGAGCGGCATGCTTGCCCTGGCGCTTGGCTCCCTGCTGCCGCACAATATTGAATCTGCGCCACGACGCAAACCATCCGTCGCGCAGCGGGCAGCACTGCGCGACGGCCTGCTTCAGGTCTTGCGCAGCGGCCCGATTCTCGTCACAAGCATCACGGAAGCCGCACAATACTTCGTATTCGGTGCAGTCGAGGCGTTTCTCGCTTTATATGCCGCGGCAAGCGGCGTCAGCGCATGGATGATAGGCATCATCCTGGGTATTCAGCTCCTGTCGGTCGTAGTGATCAAACCGCTTATGGGACGCATCTCCGACACAGCCGGCCGCAAACCTGTCATTCTTGCAGGGCTCGGCACCGGGGCCTTAAGCATAGCGCTGCTTCCGTTGTTTAAAGCACCACTGGCGCTTGCAGCCCTGAGCCTCGCCTTTGGTGCCGGCTTCGCCACCGTAACCTCGTCGACAACTGCGCTCGTGGCCGACTTTAGCAAACGCAATCGCATGGGCACTTCAATGGGCATTCTGGCAACAGTCATGGATATTGGCCAGGCTGCGGGACCAGCAATTACCGGCGCGGTGGTCGGTGCATTTGGCTATGCAGCCGGTTTTGAGACACTTAGCGCCGTGCTCGTCGTAGCCGGCTTTTGGTTTGGTATGCGCGTGCCCGGCCGCATCTAGGCTTCGCCACGCGGCCTAGAAAATCTCGCTTGAGCTCGCATAGACCCTGGTCCCGCCGCCCTCAAGGCCGTGGGCAATGTCGAGGCGCAGATCCACCTTCACAAAGGAATTGAGTTTCAGACGCAGTCCGGTACCGACGCTGGTTTTAAGGCCGGCAAAATCGACTTCCGTATTGCGCGGATAGGCGTTGCCGATGTCCGTAAACACAACGCCGCGAATCGCATTGTGCCCGAAAAGCGGTACCAGATACTGGATATTTGCCAGCACAAACGCATTGCCGGTGATGCTGCTGTCCGCATAGCCACGCAGCGAACTTCCGCCGCCGAGCGCGTAGGCGTAGGGCGCGCCCAGGAGCGAGCTGCTCGAAAGCCCGAGCTGCAGCTGCCATTCAAGAGTATGGAACGGCTTGTTGAACATCGTCTTGTACTCACGATAGTAGAACAGGTGGCGTGTGTAGTTGTTGTCTGATCCCAACAGAGTTGCGCCGTACTCGCCGCTGTAGCCAAAATCGCGTCCGACACGGCTGTAGACAAGGTCGTGGACGTGAATATCTTCCAGCACGACACTGAACCCGACTGCCCTGCCGTGGGCGAGTCCGATGCCGTCACCGAAGCTCACGTTGTTGTCCAAACGGCGCCATACAAGTCCGGTGCCGGCGAGCCAGCCAGCCGTCGGGCCTTCGCGCTCGTACCAGCGCGAAAAAGTGAGATTGGCGTTGCGGGAAATCTGCTTGTATCCGGTTAGAACGCTATTGTTGGTCGCCAGCACGGGCGTGCGCGTGCGCGCGCCGCTGAAGTCCACCTCATACGGCGTGCCCATGATCAGCGGATACGAGTAATCAAGCGACAGTGTCGTGGTCTTTCCCGACGCGGTGGCCGATTTTTCAGCGTCATCTATGATACGCAGACTCTGATTGCGTCCATCGATATTGTCCCAGCGCAGTTCGCCACCCCAGGTAAGACGGTAGTTTTGATCATGTCCGATCCTGGGGATCGGCAGGAAGTAATATTTCTCGTCAACCGTAATGATTAGATCGACACCGCCTTGCGAAGGCTTAAGCGCCGATGTGACCGACTTGAACAGGCCGAGATCCATGATGGCCTGGCGCGACTGCTCGATGCGAACCGGGTCGGCGGGATCGCCCACGTGCACGTGCATTTCTTCGAGCAGGATCTGCGGCTTGGTAGTGACGTTGCCGACAAAGCGGATCGCGGTGATAACCGGTTCGGTTGCCGCGGCGGGCGATGTCACTGCATTCGCTGCCCATAAACCGCCCGGAAACCACCCCGCGAGCAGAAGCCATGTGTACATTACCGGTGCGCGAAAGCGTGCCAGCAACATGGTCACAGGCGGCCTTCGCAGCGCCTAAAAAGATGCACCCGCCTGCAAGTAGAGCCGGGTACCTCCATGGTTCTGGAATCCGTAGGCACATCCCAATCGCAGATTGAGACTGAAATCGTAGAACAGAAATGTATCGGCACTCGCCTCGACGCCAGCTCCCGTGTAATACGATGCCGGGTGATCACCATTGTTCCATGCGCCGCCCGAGTCGACGAATACATCCCCAAAAATCCGGTCAAGGGCCACGGGCGGCGCCATGAAACCGCGCTCGACATCCCGCACCGGAAAGCGCCACTCGGCGGAGACGAGACGGGCACGCCGGCCGGTAAGGTCCGCAAGCCCGTTCTGGTATCCGCGCAGCGCATAGTCGCGCTGATTGAAAGGTGAATCCAGTTCGGGGCCGGCCAGCAGCGCGGCTGGTGGCGTCGCACTGCGACTGCCGCCAAGACTGAACGGTCGCGGCACATTGGTACCCCATCCCTCCACGAACCGCAGGGCAAGAACATTTTCACCGCCCAGTGGCAGGAATTCACGCCAATCGAGCGTGTATACCTCGCCGGTGTAGTCACTCTCCCCAAGCACGTCGCTGCTTTCGGCAACCAGCCGGACATCCTGGCCGTTGCTGCGGCTGATCGAAAGCGGATACTGGCGAGTGGAGTCATATGTTACGGCCGCCCCCACAAGATTGTCGTGAGTTACCGGACGAGGCGTCAACCCGCTTTTGACCCAGCCGTCGCTGTCGCGATCCGTGAGTGCCGCCAGATGCATTGCCCAGTCCCTATTATAGGAAAGCCACGGCAGCACCACTTCAGACTGGAGAACGTCCGAGCGGCGCAGGTATAGGGGCAGACCATTGCTGTCTACCTGCTCATCGTCGCTGCGCCCGGCATGCAGTTTCAGGATCGGAAACCAGCGATCATAGATGTAATCAATCGACCCTACCGGCCAGCGGTTCCTGAAGTCGTATGCAAGGTCCGCAACATAGATGTGTCGCTGTAGAGGATCCCATGCATAGGTCGTCCCGCCAAGCTCCGTGCGTCCGCTGTCTATCGCCACATGCGGCTGCCACCAGCGCGGTATCAGAGCGGAGTAAGGCGAGTAGGCGCTCGTCGTGAGACCCTGTGGTGGCGGTCCGATCACAGCCGGCACTCCTGACGGGCCCGGCGAAACCGCAGGTGTCGGCAGCTGAACAACGCTATCCATCCGGTAAATGTCAAATCCGCCGGGACCGTAACCGGTATAGTAAATCGCGCCGTCGGTCAGCGCCTGGCTCGGGTAAAAAGCGCCTCCCTCGACACGGGTTAATGTCGTGACCTGGCCAGTTGATAGATCCAGGCGGCGGATATTGTAGACGCCGCCGGCGTCGGAGCTGAACAACACTGCCTTGCCATCGGCGGTGAACCGGGGCTGCGCCTTGATCGCCGAATCCGAAGTGAGCTTGCGCCACTGTTTTTTTGCCAGCGTGAATTTCTCGAGATTCCAGCCGGTTGCCGAACGCCACAAAGCCGCGACAATGTTCTGGCCATCGGGCGACCATGACGGATCGGCGACCACATCGCCGGTGCGGCCCGACCACAGGCGCGCAAGGCGTCGGCCGCGCGAATCCAGAAGGTCGAGACTCGCGCGTTCCAGCTTTTCGTGCACCGCAATAATGCTCTTGCCGTCTGGACTCCAGGCTGCGAACCGATAACGAGCACCGTAGGTCAGGCGTTTTACTGCGCCGCTGCGCAAATCAATACGATAAAGATCGTAGAAATAATTGGCGTTGCGATAGTATTCGGGCTGGGCAATCAATGCACCTGCCAGCGCGTTGACATCCATGCGCGCCTCGTAATGGACGTTCGCGACACGCTGCGGTTCCAGCGCTCCGGGACGCAGCACCATCAATCCCGGCTCGCTCTTCCCATCGGCACGCAGGTAGTACACGCTGCCGTCCGGCATGACCTCGGCCCGGCTCGTGAAATATCCGTCGTGCGTGATTGGTTTCCCGCAGTGCTCGCCGGCAGCGCGGATGGCGGCAAGCTGCGGCTGATACTGCCGGTCCAGACTCTGTTCGAACTCGTCCCATACCGCGCCGAGGTGCAGCCGGAGAACCCGCCTGCTGTTCGAGTCGATTCGATACGGGATTACGTTACTGCTGTAATTGTCGACCAGATCCTGGATCCGGTCCCGGCCCCATTTCTGCGCAACGAATTGGTAGAACTTCACGCCGTAGAGATACGGCACCATGCCGGCCGGCCACGTGGTAACAGGCTGGTTGATCTGGCGCAGAGGCTTCAGTCCGTTTGCAACCTCGACGCGCATAAGCATGTCGAAAAACGTGCTCTGGCCGCGTCCGACGCCACGTGCTGTATCCGTCTCCATGTAGGTTGCCAGGCCCTCGATCAGCCATGACGGCTGCAGATCATCCGGAAACAGCAGGTAATGCCGGCCGAATACATGCCGCAGCACCAGCACCGCGCCGCTCGCCTTGTCGAGATGGAGCACATGGGTGTACTCGTGGCTGATCAGCATATCGAGCCAGCCACCATTGTCTTCAAGACCGTCCGGTTCATCCGGAGGTGTCACATACAGGGTTATGGAGTCACTCGGAAAAACTGTTGTATAGCCGTTGGTAAGGTCGACACGATCGCTCAGAACGATATCGGTGGGACGGTCCGGGGTCCATTGAAAAAACGGACTCAGGCGCGCATGCACCTGCTCGGCGATTGTGATGGCCTTAAGCGCCAGCGCTTCTTCGCCATCGTGGTAGTGCACCGAGAAATGGCGACTGTGCAAGGTACGCCAGGTAAGGGACGAATCAAAGCTGACGGCAGCGTGTGCCCATGGCGAGAATCCGAGCAACACAGCCACAAAGCCGCCGCGCAAGCGGCGGCTTAACTTCGGGAATTGATTCATGCCATCCTTGTCAAGGCAACCGGTTTCGGGATCCTACTTTTTTTTCCTGGGATAGCTTCTTTTCGGTTGACCGACATAAAGTTGCCGCGGCCGGTCGATGCCATGAGTGTCCTGATGGAGCTCAAGCCAATGGCTGACCCAGCCCACGGTACGCGCAACCGCGAAAATCGCGGTGAACATGTTCATCGGCAGGCCCATCGCGCGCAGCAGGATCCCGGAGTAGAAATCCACATTCGGATAGAGCTTGCGTTCGATGAAATAATCGTCCTGAAGTGCGATTTCTTCCAGCTTCATGGCAATCTCGAGCAGCGGATCCTTGATCCCCAAATGATCCAGCACGTCCCGGGCGCTTTCCTGGATAACCCGCGAACGCGGATCGAAGTTCTTGTAGATCCGGTGGCCAAAACCCATCAGCCGGAAGGCATCGTTCTTGTCTTTCGCGCGGGCAATCGCCTTCGGGATGTTCTCCGGCTTGCCGATTTCCATGAGCATCTTGAGGACTGCCTCGTTGGCACCCCCGTGCGCCGGCCCCCAGAGACTCGCAACGCCTGCGGCAATGCACGCAAAAGGATTGGCGCCCGAAGAAGCTGCAAGACGCACAGTCGAGGTTGATGCGTTCTGTTCATGATCGGCATGCAGTATGAGGATACGGTCAAGCGCGCGTGCCATTGTCGGATTAACGTTGATTTCGCTGTTCGGCAACCCAAACAGCATCTGGATGAAATTCGCGGCGTAATCCAGATTGTTATTTGGATAACGCTGGGGCCGGCCGGTGCTATAGGTGTAACTCGCGGCTGCAATCGTTGGCATCTTGGCGATGAGCCGGATCGCCGCGAGCTCGCGCTCCTGTTGATTGCTGATATTGATGACGTCGTGATAAAACGCGGAAAGCGCACCGACAACCCCCACCATGACGGCCATCGGATGTGCATCGCGACGGAAGCCGCGGTAGAAATACAGGACCTGCTCATGCAGGAGATTGTGCTGATGAATCGTTGCCTGGAACTCAGACAGCTTGTTTTGGTTCGGCAGCTCGCCGTACATCAGCAGGTATGCCACCTCGACGAAGGTGCTGTGCTCGGCCAGCTCCTCAATCGGATAGCCGCGATAGAGCAGCACACCGGCGTCGCCATCGACAAATGTGATGGCACTCTTGCACGACGCGGTCGAGCGAAACCCGGGGTCATAGGCGAGCAGGCCATGGCGCGCATACAGCGACTGGATGTCCACCGCCGGCGGCCCCATCGTGCCCTCGAGAATAGGCAGGCTCGCCTCTCCCGGGGTCTCCGATATTATCGCGTTCACGAATTTGCTGGTCATGGTGTGTTACCCCGTCCAATTTCAGGCCACGCGCGCGGCAATGTGGCCGGTGCGCTCAATCTAAAACATTCCATCGGCGCTGGCCATACCTCTGGATTGAGCGTGGCTCCACCGCCACCGGGCAATTGTCCTGCCAAGTCATGACTGAACCGGGCAGCCACAGGACCCGCGGGCTTTGGGCCCGGCAAAGTTTCGAAAATCCCCGTACCGGCCGTGATACTCATTATCGACAGATTGGGTCAATCCCCGGCCAAGCATGGCAGAATTATCATTCCGGATCCCCGCATCGAGCGCCATCAGGCCGCCGTCACTGGCAAAATTCGGCCAGTGCCGGATATTTCCGGGGGAGCGCCGATTGCCGGACCCTACGAAGCCGGCCAGCCGGCTGCTGCAGGCAGCGCATGCCAAACGTCATGAAAAGCTCAGCCCGGCCGCGACTGGCCTTCTCATGCCGGAGCTCCCGCAAGCTATCATACGCGATAATGGAACCCGGACTGCGCGCAATCAGAAGGATCCGGTCGCTTTCCGACAATATGCGCCGCAACGGCGCATTGATCAGTTCGCGCACCTGCCTGGCATATCGCCGCCATTGCGGAAATATCGTTCGGTTTCAGGCACAGCGTTGCATACCGCGCAATCCGGAAATGACGGGTATTTGGCGCAGGCCTCAATCGAGGACTGATCCTGCCCGGCGGATTCGGTCCGGCCCTACTAAGAGTCCGTGCCAGGCGACCACATGGAAAACGTTTTCATGGCCGCGCATCTCGCATGCAACGGCTGCGTCCGTGCGCGCGACACCGTGCAGGAGGCAGCGCCAAAGAAGTATCCGGTGGATTCGTCCCCGGCCTTTGGATTCCGGGCATGCACAAGGATTATTTTTCGTTCCGGCAGTCCCTTCATCCGGTTGACCGATGACCCCACGCGCTCGCGCACCGACCTGCCGCGACGTCCCGGCATGGCGGGTCAACGACCGCTATAATTGTGTCAGAACTGACTGAAGCCTTCCCCTGTCAAGATCAACACCTTAATGCATGGCGCACAATTTGTACAAATCGACGGCCGGATACGGATTCCCGGCTACGGTCAAATGGGCCACACCATGCGCCTTTTGGCGTGCAAGCACCACGAATTGCGTATCTGGCAGCGTCAACCCGGCGCCCGCGATTGCGTAAATCGATCCAGGGCAGTCGACATCTGCAAGCACCTGTGTCATCCGTGCCTATTGAAGCGCCATCGGAAGTCCGCGATCTCTCGTGGTCGGCAATTCTCAAGAATGTCTGCGCAATGGCGTTTTGCGCACTGCTGACGAACCTGGTTTGGGCGACAACCTGCGCCGCTTTCTCGCAGCCACCCCGTATGCGGGCTCGCCGCGATAATTCTGCGCTTTCGTTGCGCCACAGGGATCCGTTGCTGTGCGAATCTTCCGTGCAACACCGGCTATATTGTTGAGCCGCAATTCAGGTTAAAATGACCGCGTAGTCCTGGATCACTTTGAAGAACAGTCAAGCACGACCACCCTTGTCAGAGCTCAATCCCCGCCAGAAAGAAGCCGTGTGCTATACAGCGGGTCCGTTGCTTGTTCTGGCCGGGGCCGGCAGCGGCAAAACCGCAGTAATCACGCGCAAGATCGCCCTGCTGATCCGCGAGCACGGCATCTCGCCCAGGCATGTCGCAGCGGTGACATTCACGAACAAGGCCGCGCGCGAGATGAAGACCCGCGTTGGCGGTCTCCTCGCAGGTGCTGACGCCAGGGGCCTCACTGTCTCGACTTTCCATACCCTCGGCCTGAACATACTGCGCCACGAGGGTTCGCAAGCCGGATATCAGCGCGGGTTCTCGATTTATGACTCCGCAGACAGCCTCGGGCTTGTCCGCGATCTGGTTCGAGGCAGCATGGCCGAGGAAATACAGCGGCAGATCTCGAACTGGAAAAATGCGCTGATTGAACCGGAACAGGCAATGGTTGCGGCAGACACAGACCCCGTGGCCGCCCAGGCGGCGCGCGTCTACCCCGAGTACCAGCGTCATCTCAAGGCCTGCAATGCGCTCGACTTCGACGATCTTATCCTGCAACCGGTACTTATTTTCCGCAAAAACCCCGGCGCGCTGTCATTATGGCAGGAGCGAATACACTACCTTTTGGTCGATGAATACCAGGACACGAATGCCTGTCAGTATGAACTCGTGAAACTTCTGGTCGGGACGCGCGGCGCACTCACTGTCGTTGGAGACGACGACCAGTCCGTGTATGCCTGGCGCGGCGCGCGGCCGGAAAACCTCTACCAGCTCGAAAAGGATTTCGCGGATCTCAAGGTGATCAAACTCGAACAGAACTACCGTTCGAGCGGGCGCATTCTCAAGGCTGCAAACAGCCTTATTGCAAATAATCCGCACATGCATGAAAAGCGTCTGTGGAGTGATCTCGGCTACGGCGACCCGATCCGGGTGATAGTTTCGCGCGACGAAGAACATGAGGCCGACCGCATTGTTGCGCAGCTGCTGCACCACAAGTTCGTGCACCGCACAGAGTTTCGCGACTACGCCATTCTCTACCGGGGAAACCATCAGGCACGCGTATTCGAACGCGCCCTGAGAGAACAGCGCGTGTCCTATTACCTCAGCGGCGGCACATCGTTTTTCGAGCGCAGCGAGATCCGCGACATCATGGCCTATTTTCGCCTGATCGCGAATCCCAGCGACAACAACGCCTTCCTGCGCATCGTGAATACGCCACGGCGCGAGATCGGCGCCGCAACCCTTGAGGCCCTCGGCCGATACGCGACCCAGCGAACTGTAAGCCTGATGGATGCGTCGTTCGAAATGGGAGTCTCGCAGCATCTCAACGAACGCCAGCTCGCAGCATTGCGCCGCTTTACCACGTGGATTGCAGACTTTGCCGGTCGCACGGAAGATGCGGATCCGGTTTCGCTGACCCGCGAAGTGCTGAACGATATCGATTACGAATCGTGGCTGAAAGATGTGTCCGACAGCCTTCCGGCTGCCGAAAAGCGTATGGAAAACGTGCGTGAGCTGCTCGACTGGCTGCAAAGACTCGCCACCCAGGATGACGAGCGGTCTTTTGCAGAGCTCATCGCACGCATCTGCCTGCTCGGGATGCTCG
>VFSW01004798.1_pt1 | contig 20124 bp, 18 predicted proteins | sample 5358111 | NCBI WGS metagenome assembly VFSW01 (sample SAMN11554181, study PRJNA540505) | mine drainage metagenome | isolation source: sediment from site ElyBrook_90M | place: USA: Ely Copper Mine, Vershire, VT | collected 2017 | reverse complement strand
CATCTTTGTCTTGCTGGATTGCTTCACTTCGTTCGCAATGACGGCACTTTGAGCCTCTGCACTTCGTTCGCAATGACGGCAAGGGTGTCATGAATTATGGAAGTATCAATAATTTCACATTCCTGCGCAGACAAAAAATGAACAGCCCGGAGATTTACAGATGAAAGCGATCCTGATGACCAGCGCCGGCGGCCCCGAGGTACTGGCCCAGTACGATGTCGAAAAACCCGATCTGCCCACACCCCATCATCTGCGCGTCAAGCTGTCGGCTGCAGCAATCAATCCGCTGGATGCCAAGCTGCGCGCCAAGCCGGTCTATCACCCCGACAAATTGCCCGCGATACTCGGTTGCGATGGGGCAGGCATCGTGGAGAAGGCCGGCGGCAATGTAACGCGCTTCAAGGTCGGCGACCCGGTGTTTTTCAACAACGGCGGGCTGGGCGGAAACCAGGGCGGCGAGCCCGGCTGTTATGCCGAATACACCACGCTGCATGAAGAATATTGTGCCGCGCCACCCGCCAATATCAGCCTGCAGGATGCTGCGGGCTTGCCGCTGGTGCTGATCACCGCCTGGGAGGCGCTGGTCGATCGCGCCAACCTGCAAGCCGGGCAGACCATTTTGATCCATGGCGGCACCGGCGGCGTGGGTCATATCGCATTGCAGCTGGCCAGGCATCTCGGCGCGCGCGTCGCCGTTACGGTCAGCGACGACAAAAAGGAAGGCCTGGCACAGGGCCTGGAAGCGGAAAAGATCATCCGCTACAGGGAAAAAGATTTCGTTGCCGATACGATGGACTGGACCGGGGGCAAGGGCGTGGACGTGGTGCTCGACACGGTGGGCGGGGACACTTTTTTGCGCTCATTCAATGCGGCGCGCATCGGCGGCAAGATCGTCACCATACTCTCCACTCCGCTGTCTCTGGCGGACACGCAACTGGCGCGGCTGCGCAATCTGGCCATATGCTACGAGATGATGCTCACCCCGCAGGTGATCAAACAGCACGACGAACGCATCCGCCAGCGCAAGATACTCGAACAGGGCGCCCGGCTCGTCGAAGCCGGCAAGCTCGGCGTGCTGGTTTCCCATGCGCTGCCGCTGCAGGAGGCCGCCGAGGCGCATCGCCTGATCGAAACGGGAAGCGTACCGGGGAAGATCATCCTGACGATGGACTGAGCCGTTCGTTCAGGTACGGGTTCCTGTCAACCTTCACGGTTGCGCATGTGGTCCGCCACCTTGGCGAATGCCGCGGACAAATCCCGGCGCAGCCCCGCGTCCTCCACCACCTCGGCGAGCGCCTGATTCATGCACAGCAGCCACTGGTCGCGCTCTGTTGAACCTATGCTGAACGGCAAATGGCGCGCGCGCAACATCGGGTGGCCGTATTGCTCTACATACAACTGCGGCCCGCCCATCCAGCCGGACAGGAACTTGAACAGCTTGTCCGTCGCGCCCTGCAAGTCCTGCGCGTGCAGCTTGCGTATGCCATAGGCTTCGGGCAGCTCGTCCATCAATGCATAGAAGCGCTGCACCAGCGCGCGAACCTTGTCCGCGCCGCCGATGCGTTCGTAATGGGTCAGTATTTTGCTGTCTGCTTGCATGTGTCTTTCTTCTCTTCGGAGTAACGTTGTGGCATTGCCCGGGGTGGCATTGCATTGGCCGGAGTCGGCGATTTTACCCTAGCCCAGCGGAAACCTCGCCAGCAGCCGGTAATCCGCCTGACCGTCCCGCTGCGCGGATTGCACCAGGACAAACTCCCTGACCTGCCAGCACGCCGGATGCATGCCGGGCAGGGGTGAGTCGGTCCAGCGGGCGTTGCGCAACAATGTGACGTGCGGCTGGTATTCACGTTTATCGAAACCGAAACCGTGCCGGGTCAGGGATTGCTCCAGGCCGCCTGCCAGCAGCACCAATTGTTGCGGTGCTTCGCCGGGCGCGGCATACACAATATGGTTGTGCCCCCAGTAACGGGCCGCATCGAAACACAATTCGAATGCTTGTCCGCTCACTTCCCGTGCCGCAAGATTCAACGCCTCAAGCCTGGAATGCTCCACATCGCCGATGAATACCAGCGTGGTGTGCAGTGTTGCGCCGCTCATGGCACGCCCCCCACACAAGTGTTGCAGCGGTTTCTGCCAGGCGACCAGAAGTTCGCGCTCCGGGACGGACGGCCACAGCGAGAAAAAAACCTTTGCTTTCGGGTTGCCTGATGGATGGGTCATGGCCTGCATTTTATCCGCATCTTGAAGAGGGTCGAGTAGCGCACTGCAATCGGGTAAAATGCGCGCCTTGCAGAGCCAGAGAACATCATGACCGCACGTTTACGCGAAATCCCCTACAACTACACTTCTTTTTCCGACCGCGAGATCGTGTTGCGCATACTCGGCGGCGAGGCCTGGGACATTATCAACACGCTGCGCGAAGAACGCCGCACCGGACGTTCCGCGCAAATGCTGTATGAGGTGCTGGGCGATATCTGGGTGGTGTCGCGCAACCCGTATCTGCAGGACGACCTGCTGGGCAACCGGAAACGGCGCGCGGCGCTGGTCGGCGCGCTGCACCACCGCCTTAATGCGATAGATGCGCGCCGCCAGGACAACCAGATCGTCAAGCGCCTGCTGCAACTGACACGCTCGGCAGTCGATCAATTCGCGGATGAATTCGAGCAGACCCTGGAACTGCGCAAACGCGCGATGAGGGTCTTGAGCCGCATCACCCGCCGCGACAATATCCAGTTCGACGGCCTGGCCCGTGTATCCCATGTGACCGACGCGACCGACTGGCGCGTGGAATATCCCTTCGTGGTGCTGAATCCCGATACCGAGGAGGAAATCGCCGCGCTGGTGCGCGCCTGCATAGCGCTCAAGCTCACCATCATCCCGCGCGGCGGCGGCACCGGCTACACCGGCGGCGCGGTGCCGCTGGATAAATTCTCGGCGGTGATCAACACCGAAAAACTCGAGTCTCTCTCGGCGGTCGAGCACATCGTCCTGCCCGGACTTAGCGAACCCTATGCAACCATTCATTGCGGTGCGGGCGTGGTCACGCGGCGCGTGATGGAAGCAGCCGAGAACAGCGGCCTGGTGTTCGCGGTAGACCCGACCTCGGCGGATGCATCGTGCATAGGCGGCAATGTGGCCATGAACGCGGGCGGCAAGAAGGCCGTGCTGTGGGGCACCGCGCTGGACAACCTGGCGTCATGGCGCATGGTCACGCCGGATGGCCTGTGGATGGATGTCACGCGGCTGCATCACAACCTCGGCAAAATCCACGATGTGGAGAACGCAACTTTTCGCATCAGCCGTTATGAAACAGACGGCAAAACACCGCACGGCGCACCGGAAATCCTCACCATCCCCGGCAGCGCGTTTCGCAAGGCCGGACTGGGCAAGGACGTCACCGACAAATTCCTGTCCGGCCTGCCCGGCATCCAGAAGGAAGGCTGCGACGGCATCATCACCTCGGCGCGTTTCATCCTGCACCGCGCGCACAAACACACGCGCACGGTTTGCCTGGAATTCTTCGGCCAGGTGCGCGATGCGGTGCCCGCAATCGTCGAGATCAAAGCCTATATGGATGCGCATCCCGGTGCACTGCTGGCCGGGCTCGAACATCTCGACGAACGCTATCTCAAGGCGGTGGGCTATGCCACCAAATCCAAGCGCGGCAGCCGCCCCAAGATGGTGCTGGTCGCTGACGTGGTCAGCGATGACGCTGACGCGGCGGCACAGGCCGCATCGGAGATCGTGCGCCTCGCCAACCTGCGCAGCGGCGAAGGCTTCATCGCCGTATCCGCCGAGGCACGCAAGAAATTCTGGCTGGACCGGGCGCGCACCGCCGCGATCGCCAAACACACCAACGCGTTCAAGATCAACGAGGACGTGGTGATCCCGCTGCCGCGCATGGGCGATTATTGCGACGGCATAGAGCGCATCAACATCGAGTTGTCGCTGCACAACAAGCTCAGGCTGCTGGATGCGCTGGACGAGTTTTTCGCCGGTGAGCTGCCGCTCTATTACCAGGACGACAAGCAGCTCGGCGCCGCCGAACTGCTCGGCAATCGCGCCCACGAAGCGAAACAATTGCTGGCCGGGGTGCGCGCCCGCTGGCAATGGCTGCGGGACAATCTGGATCAACCCAGCTCCAAGGCACAAGATGCAAGTTTCAAGGATAACCCGCAATCCATTCCTTGCCCCTTGCCCCTTGCCCCTTGCCCATCAACCGTCTTCCAGGTCCTGCAAGACCACACCGTCCGCGCCTCATGGAAGCACGAGATACGCGAACCGCTGCGCCAGATATTCAGCGGCAGCACTTATCAGCCGATACTCGACCAGTGCAACAGCCTCCACCAGCAAGTGCTGAAAAGCCGGGTGTTCATCGCCCTGCACATGCATGCCGGCGACGGCAATGTACATACCAACATTCCGGTGAACTCCGACAATTACGCAATGCTGCAGCAGGCAAACGCCGCGGTGGAGCGCATCATGCGTCTGGCGAAGGACCTGGGCGGCGTGATCTCCGGCGAGCACGGCATAGGCATCACCAAGTTCGATTTTCTCGAGGCGGAAGAGATCGCCGCATTCAGCGCGTACAAAAAGCTGGTCGATCCGGAAGGCCGTTTCAACAAGGGCAAGCTGCTCAGCGGCGGCAACCTGGAGCGCGCTTACACGCCCAGCTTCAACCTGATGGAACTGGAAAGCCTGATCCTGGAAAAAAGCGAGCTGGGCGAGATTTCCGATTCGATCAAGGACTGTTTGCGCTGCGGCAAGTGCAAGCCGGTTTGCAGCACGCATGTGCCGCGCGCCAATCTGCTGTATTCGCCGCGCAACAAGATACTCGCCACTTCGCTGCTGATCGAGGCGTTCCTGTATGAGGAACAGACACGGCGCGGCGTTTCGATCCAGCACTTTGACGAATTCAATGATGTTGCCGACCATTGCACGATATGCCACAAGTGCCTGAATCCCTGCCCGGTGGACATCGACTTCGGCGATGTATCGATCGCGATGCGCAACTTCCTGCGCAAGCAGGGCAAAAAGAAATTCAGTCCGGTCACCGCCACATCAATGTTGTTCCTCAACGCCACCGACCCGACCACGATCAAACTGGTGCGCAAGGTGATGATAGAGTGGGGATACGGGGCACAGCGCATAGCCTATCAAATCGCCAGGCGTTTCGGCCTGCTGAAGGGCCAGACTGCACGGCCGCCTGCCACGGTGGGCGGCGCACCGCTTAAATCCCAGGTGATTCACTTCATCAACAAGCCGATGCCGGGCAATCTGCCCAAGAAGACCTCGCGGGCGCTGCTGGACATCGAGGACAGCAGCGTCGTGCCCGTCATCCGCAACCCGCACAAATTGCACGAGGACAGCGAGGCGGTGTTCTACTTCCCCGGTTGCGGTTCGGAGCGCCTGTTCGGCCAGGTCGGGCTGGCGACACAGGCGATGCTGTACGAGACCGGCGCGATCACGGTGCTGCCGCCGGGCTATTTGTGCTGCGGCTATCCGCAGAACGCCTCCGGCCAGGCCGACAAGGCCAGCCAGATCACCACCGACAATCGCGTGCTGTTCCATCGCGTGGCGAACACGCTGAATTATCTCGACATCAAAACGGTGATCGTGTCGTGCGGGACCTGCATGGACCAGCTGCTGAAATACCAATTCGACAAGATTTTCCCCGGCTGCCGCCTGCTCGATATCCACGAATACCTCCTGGAGAAAGGCATCAAGGTGCAGGGTGCAAGCGGGGTACGGTACATGTACCACGATCCTTGCCATTCACCGATGAAAACCTATCAGCCGCTCAAGGTGGTGAATGAATTGATGGGCACGGAAGTGCCTCTCAGCGAACGCTGCTGCGGCGAATCCGGCACGTTCGGCGTAACCCTGCCGCAGATCGCGACGCAGGTGCGCTTCCGCAAGGAAGAGGAAATGCGCAAGGGTGCGGACGCGTTGCGCGCCGACGGCTTTCAGGGCGAAGTGAAGATCCTGACTTCCTGCCCGTCCTGCCAGCAGGGCCTGTCGCGTTACAACGACGATAGCGGCACCACGGCAGATTACATCGTGGTGGAAATGGCCAAGCATCTGCTCGGCCCGAATTGGCTCGTGGACTATGTGAACAAGGCAAACAATGGCGGAATCGAGCGGGTGTTGCTGTAAGGACAGGCTGACGGTTCGGCCTTGGCCGGAGAAGGATAAATCGTGACGACTAAAACGGTTTGTGAATTGTGCGAACAGCCCGGCGGCACACTGCTCTGGCAGGATTCCAGTTGCCGGGTGGTGCTGGTCGAGGATGCCGACTATCCCGGTTTCTGCCGGGTAATCTGGAAGCAGCACGTCAGCGAAATGACCGATCTTTCCGCGCCCGACCGGGAACATCTGATGGCAACCGTTTACGCCATCGAAGCAGCGATACGCGAGGTGATGAAGCCGGACAAGATCAACCTGGCCAGCCTCGGCAACCTTACCCCGCACCTGCATTGGCATGTCATTCCGCGTTACCGGCACGACAAACATTTCCCGCAACCGATCTGGGGCGCGGGACAGCGCGCGGGGAAACCCGCTTTCATGCCGGACTGGCAAGCGCGGCTGAAGCAAAACGTGAATTCCAGGCTGTCCGGCTGAGCATGCTGGATTTGTCACTTGAACCGACCGATGCCGACGCGAAGCCCAATTTCCGGGATGCGGCCGGTTGCGCAAAATGGCTGCGGCAGTTGCAATTGACCAATCTGCAACTGGCCCACAGCCAGCTGCTGACCCAGCTGGACGAACTCAACCGCTATCCGATGCGGCCCCGGGTACGGCTCAATATACTGGAACAGCTGCGCGACACCGTCCACCATGTGCAAAATGATTATTCCCTGCGGCTCATTTCCAAACCGCTGCCGTTAAATGAAAACGAGTTGCTGGTGTTCGTCGCTATCGTGGGCCTCTGGCAAACCATGTCGCTGGGATATCGGCGTTGCCTGCAGGCGCACGTGGACGGCGACAGCCAGCTTGTCCAGAGCGGCGCCCTGCTGTGCCAGCGCAGTCTCCTGTATGACGGGAAAGTGATATTGGAACACTTGCGCACCGGATACGAATTCGATGCCAGACTGTGGCAACAATTGCACGGCTTGTATGCATACTGCGAAAAGAAAGGATTGCAGCACAAGGAAATCCCGGACCCCCTGAATGGCATTCGAACGCACAGCACTTGCCACGGCATCTACATCAAAATTCTGCTTGCCTGTTATGCGCGCCCCGCCGAATTGAACCACCCGCAACTGCAACGGCTCGATCATTGGCTGACACGATGGGGCGACACATTGTCCCTGGATCTCAGTTACACCACCAGCAGGGGAGATGCGCAGCCGCTCGCGCTGGATTTTGACGGCCCGTACGGGCTGCGATCAATCCATCTGGTTAACCATGGCGAGAACACGCGCTACCTGGCAATGGTGCCTTTGAGCAAATTGTTGCGCATCAAGACCATCCTGTTGCAGCAAGGCCAAACCCCGCAGCAACTGGAGCTGGGCGAGTACAGCAGAAACGATTGCATCGAGTCCCTGATTTTTTTTCACCAATGCTGGTGCGAAAACCGCAACATTCGCTCCGACCGGCGGGACCCGGTCGAAAAACCGGTGCAAATTTTCTACAAGCCGGAAGTCGTTCATGCGCTGCTTTCCGGAAAATCACCGGCGCAACCCGCACATGCTGTCAACGCAAGCATTTTGAAATCCGGGCCACCCCCAGCCCAGGCGTGGCCCGGATCGCCCGGCAACGATCTGGGTATAACCGGGCAGGCGTTTGAAACCTGGATGGTTCTTAACGAAAGCATCCTGGGAGCGCAGCTCACACGCAAGGGAATGCAAGGTTCCAGGGTATGGCGCAACCAACTGATCGCCCTGCGTTTCGCGGACACGGAAAACTTCATTCTGGGAGTCCTCTCGTGGGCGAACGTGACACTTGGCGGAAAATTGCGTGTCGGGGTGCGTTATCTGCCGGGGTCTCCGCTTGCGGTAGCGCTGCGCACCGGTGAAGCAGACTTGCCGGCGGCGGGGAGCCGGATTCCGGCATTTTTTCTGCAGGCCGTGCCCGCGTTAACGATACCGCCCAGCCTGGTCATGCCGCGCGAATGGTTCGATGCGGGACGCGCGATCGAGATTATGCACACGAACGGCAAAATGCAGAATGCCAAACTGGGGTTCAGCGTGGAGCGCGGAATGAATTACCAGCGCGTCAGTTTCTCTCTAGTGTAGAGAACGCTTGACCGGGAACACCAGCATGAAGGTGCTGCCAACCCCTTCTTCGCTGAAAATTTCCAGCTTGGCCTGATGGCGCATCGCGATATGCTTGACGATCGCAAGGCCCAGGCCTGTCCCCCCCGTTTCCCGTGAACGGCTGCGGTCCACGCGGTAAAAACGCTCGGTAAGCCGCGGGATGTGCTGGGCAGCAATGCCGATACCGCTGTCTTGCACTGAAAACACAGGTTGGCCGCCGCGTTCGAACCAGCGCAACAGGATAGCTCCGCCCTCCGGCGTATAGCGGATTGCGTTGCTGAGCAGGTTACCGAAGGCGCTGTGCAACTCATCACGATTGCCGAGCAAATTGACCGGACTTGCGATCTCCATTCGCAAAGCGTGGCGTCCCCCGCTCAGCAGTTTTCCGTCCTGGTCAACCTCATCGAGCAGCTCCTTGATATCCACAGTTTCTTCGCGCAGGGGACTTTGCTCATTCTCCAGCCGAGACAGCGTCAGCAGATCCGCCACCAGATTGTCCATACGCCGGGTTTGCTCGGCCATCAGGTGCAAGGCGCGCGCTATATTTTCCTGGTTGAGGTCCGGCATATCCTGCAGGTTTTCGAGAAAACCGCTTACCACGGTCAGCGGTGTGCGCAGTTCGTGCGATACATTGGCAACAAAATCCCGGCGCATCGCTTCGATGAGCTTGAATTGGGTGATGTCGCGGCTGATCAACAGCCGCTTGTTGCCGCCGTATGGAATGAGTTTCACGGACAACACCATATCGTCATGCCGCGCCGGTATCATGATCAACGGTTCATTGAAATTCGACTCATGGAGATACTCGACGAATTCCGGCTGGCGCACCAGATACGTGATGTCCTGCATGATGTCGTGTTCGGCATCAAGGTAAAAATGCTGCTGGGCAAGCGGATTGAACCACTCGATGCGGTTCATCTCGTTCAGGATCGCAACGCCCTCCGGCAAGGCGGCAGTCGCCTGCTCGATGTGATGCAATTCGGCGGCCAGCTCCTGCTTGGTCTGGTTATGCTCCCTGACCATTTTGTACAGTTGCGAAAACACATCGTCCCAGATACCCCCGGCTTCGGGTATGGTTTCGATGCGCGCGTCGTTCAACCACTCCCCCAGCTTGAACAATTGCCGCGCGCGGTATGCCATCACGATCAGCAACACGGCCAGCATGAACAATAGCGCGACAACGGCGGAAAATATGCCCCACAACAACAGCGCCACCAATGCGCTCAACGCCACGGGCAGGCTTACCCTGAACCAGAAATCTCGCAAAATTATTCCCTCAATGAACAACTGATGTGACTGCCAGCCTTCTGACCGATGAAAATACCAGCCAATCCGCCAGGCTGTCAAAAGACTTTGCATGGCCATTCGCCCATGCCACCCAAATGCAGCGACATAAGCGGCTGCCTGACTCCAACAAAATCATTGTGGAATACAGCCAAGTGCCTGCTTATAGCACGGAAAAAGACGCCGGGTTAGCCGTTGCCGATAGCCATTTCGGCCGGGAGCATAATACTTCAGGAAGGCCGCTGGTTAGAACTGATTGAAAAACGATAACCGCTGCCGCGCACGGTTTGAATCACACCATCCAATTCGGCGGGTTCCAGCGCGGCGCGCAAGCGGCGGATATGCACATCCACTGTGCGCTCCTCGACGAACACCTGTGTACCCCATACCTGATCGAGCAATTGCGTGCGGCTGTAAACGCGTTCCGGGTGGGTCATGAAAAAATGCAGCAGGCGGAACTCGGTCGGACCCAGCTCTATATTATTGCCCTGCGCGCTCACGCGATGATTGGTCGGCGACAACTCCAATCCGCCCGTCGCTATCGTTTCATCCGGCAAAACAGGAATATGGCGGCGCAACACCGCCCTTATCCGCGCCATCAACTCGCGCGGCGAGAAAGGCTTGGTGATGTAATCATCCGCCCCGGATTCCAGTCCCAATATCTTGTCGCGCTCGTCCCCGCGCGCGGTCAGCATGATGATGGGGATATCCTTGGTCCGCGCGTCGGCGCGCAATTGTTTAGCCAAAACCACCCCGCTGGTATTCGGCAGCATCCAGTCCAGCAGGATAAGGTCCGGCGCAATGCTGCGTATCTGCCGCCAGGCGCTCTCCCCATCCTCGGCCCGCAACGCCAGAAAGCCCGCCTGCACGACATTGAACGCCAGCAATTCCTGAATCGCCGGCTCATCCTCCACAATCAAAATCTTCGCTTTCATCATTTATCCTTTATCTTCATATCCGGCATTCTGGTCCGAGTCCGCAAGAATATGAATTATTTGTGACAGGAAGATGACAGGCGTCAAGTTTGTGTGTGCGACGAATGCCGGTGTAGGTGCTCCGCCACATGCCCGGTATGGCTTGCGGCAAGGTGGTGAAGCTGCGCGTGTGGAGGTTCCTCCGGCAAATCCCCCCCCACCACATTGGGCATAAGTGATCCGGCTATCATGCCGAATGCGCTGGCGAACAATCCGGCAAACTGTGCCGGGATGAAAGGATCATCCGGCCCGAAAACCAGAATCGCCAGCCATACCGACAAGCCGCAGAAGATTGCCGCCAGCGCACCCTGCCTGGTCGAACGCTTCCAGAAAATACCGGCAAGCAGCGGGATAAAAGCCATCACCAGCGTGATCTGATAAGCGTTTTCGACCATCTTGAAAATACTGGCCTTGGAGTTCATCGCGTAAAATGTGACTATGACGGTGAACGCCACTGTCACACCGCGCATCAGGTGCAGCATCCTGCGGTCGGACAAGCGGTGCGCCAGCATCGGTTTGAGTATGTTTTCGCTGAAGGTCACCGATGGCGCCAGCAGGGTCGCAGAGGCGCAGCTCTTGATGGCGGAAAGCAGGGCGCCGAAGAACATTACCTGGGCAAACATCGGCGCATGCCGCATCACCAGCGTGGGCAGGATCATCTGCGGGTCGGTGTCGATCAGGCTGCTCACCATCTTCGGATCGATCAGTGTCGCCGAATAAGCCAGGAACATCGGCACGAAGGCAAACACAAAATACAAACCACCGCCGAACACCGCTCCCCAAACGGCGATGCGCTCGGTACTGGAAGACTGCACCCGCTGGAACACGTCCTGTTGCGGAATCGAGCCGAACATCATGGTCATCCAGGCGGCGGCGAAGGCGATGATCTCCTTGGCATCCGGCGCAGGCCAGAATTCAAATTTCCCCGCCTGCGCGGCATGCTGCACCACCACGCTCACCCCCCCCACCTGGCCGCTGATCTCGTGGCCGATGAACAGCATGCCGACAACAATGATGATCATCTGCAGGAAATCGGTAACGGCGACTGCCCACATTCCGCCGAAGAAGGTATAGATCAGGATGGTGCCTGAGCCTATCCACATGCCGGCCAGCTTGCTGATCTCGCCGCCGGACACCACGTTGAACACCAGACCGAGTGCCGTGATCTGCGCACCTACCCAGCCGAGATAGGAGATCACGATTGCTATCGTGGTCAGCACCTCGACGCCGCGGCCGAATTTCTTCTTGTAGAAATCGCCTATCGTCAACAGGTTCATCCGGTACAGCGGCGCGGCGAAGAACAGCCCGACCAGGATCAGGCACATCGAAGCGCCGAACGGATCGGCCACTACTCCGTGCAGACCCTCCTTCAGAAAAGTTGCCGGAATACCGAGTACGGTTTCCGAACCGAACCAGGTGGCAAATACCGTAGCCGTAACCATATAGAAGGGAAGACCGCGTCCGGCTATCGCGAAATCGCGGGTGTTGTGCACGCGGGTTGCGGCGTATAAACCGATCCCGACAGAAAGTATCCAATAGGTGATGACGAACCAGAGCAGCATGCAATATCCCCCAGCAAGGCAATGACAGATTGGCCGAAATTGTATCAGCCCAGTTCATTATGAGCGAAACAAAAGCGCATCCTCAGAAACGCAAAAAAGCCACCCCGAAAGGTGGCCTTTTGACACAAAAATAAACCGGATTACAGTTCTTTTGCGTGGCTGGCCAGATATTTCGCCACACCTTCCGTGGACGCGTTCATGCCGGCCTTGCCTTTGCTCCAGCCCGCCGGGCAGACTTCGCCGTGTTCCTCGGTGAATTGCAGCGCGTCCACCATGCGCAGCATCTCGTCGATATTGCGGCCCAGCGGCAGATCGTTCACCACTTGGTGACGCACCACCCCGGCACGGTCTATCAGGAAGGAACCGCGGTAGGCCACTCCGCCGTCGGCCTCCACATCGTAGGCCTTGCATATCTCATGCTTGATGTCGGCCACCAGCGGATAGCGCACCTGGCCTATACCGCCGTTGTTGATCGGCGTGTTCTTCCAGGCAAAATGGGAAAATTGCGAATCTATCGACACGCCGATGACTTCGACGTTGCGTTTCTTGAATTCGTCCAGCCTGTGGTCGAAAGCGATCAGCTCGGAGGGGCAGACAAAGGTAAAATCCAGCGGGTAGAAAAAGATCACGGCGTATTTGCCGGCGATGTGCTTCCTGAGATTGAAAGTTTCGTTGAAGTCGTTGTTGCCCATAACGGCAACAGCGTTGAAATCGGGCGCGGCTTTGCCGACGAGTACTGCCATGTATTTCTCCTTCAGGGTTGATTTATTTTCGAGCCGCGCAATTTAGACTCTTGCCGCCGCCGCGTCAACCTTAAGCTGGTTGTTAATTTCTGTTTTCACAGGGCGCAGGCCTCGCAAGCTCGCGCTGCACTGCAGCATCGAAATGCAAAATGGCTTGTTCCGCCGGGAAAAATCCTGTCCGCTTTGCACATCCGCATTGCGGCCAGCCTGCAAACGGCAGTCGGGACTACAGTATGAACGGAATAAACATCTTGCTCTGCTTCATGTACTCCCGGTATTCCTCGCCGAAATAACGGATGTTTTCGCTTTCCTCAACGCGCGCGGTGGCCAACAGAAACCCGTTGGCGATTACGGCCAGGATGCCTCCGGCCAGCGATGGGTTTTTGAAGAAAAATCCCCAGCACAGGAGGAACAGAGAGCCATAAATGGGATGCCTGATGTAGCGGTATATCCCGACTTTTACCAGAACGGTGGTTTTCTCGAATTCAAACATCGGCGCATCGTTGCGATTGGTGTCGGGCTTCCCTGACCACTGCAACAGCATGACACCGAACATAACCATCAGCAGGGAAGAAAAAAACAAGAACCCTGAAATGATTTGATTCGCGGAATTCGTATTGACGTACCATACATCCATGTTCAGCACGAACAGAACAAGCATGCACTCCCAGGCAAAGAAACGATAATAACCGTGCGAGCCCGGCTTGCGCAGTGAAGCGCGCGACACATAAGCCAGCACAATGGTCACGGCAACAAAAGTGATCCCTTTCAGCACGCTTAACCTCGGATATTATGGGTGCCTGATACAACCGGCCATTCGGCGCAACTATTTAATTGACATTAATCCGGGACTTCCGCTCCTTGCCTTGCCCAATGACACATGAACCCGGGCGAAAACCACACTTTCCTCTTGCACCCTGCCCGCCTATTCCCGCCCTCATCCTGCAAAACAGGCCCGGCCAGCCCGAGCCCCGGAAACCTGGGGCTCGGCCGCAAAACAAAACACAGGTTTGGTTTTAGTGTGCATGCACCCTTTGCCTGCTGATGATTTCAGCAGCCATGTGGACGGCCACCGCGCAAGCAATATAAAGCAGCGCCACTGAAACATAGGGGACATAATATTGGGCAACCCGTGCTGCGTACTCAAGAACGCTCATTTCCGCGTATCGCCCGGAGAATAGATAAAACGCGGCGTTGGAAAATATAAATGCGAAACTGCAGGATGCCCAGGCAGCCAGGGCCAGGCCAGGCAATTCCCTGCTCTCCATCGCGCGCCCCTTCACCATCTTTCCGGGTGCGCACCAGTGTCCGGCCAGCCACAGGCTGGCATAGGTCGGGATGAGAAACCAGTAGGCCGGGGTCATGCACCAGTCGCTGACGCCTTGCACGGAAGTCGCGTAGTAATCGATGCAACCTGCTTCCAGGATCAGCGCGGAAAATACCGCCACGGACCCGCGAACCGATCGGGATAAATATAACCCGCCCAGGAAAAACACCGCAAGGGAAGCATCCGGCAGGGACACCGCCGAACCAAAATGATTAAAACGGGTGGCCGCCATCAGCGCAGCCAGCGCAACAAAAATCACGATGGCTCTGGTTTGAAAGTTATTCATTGCATCTCCCGGATTGAGCTTGCTGTAATGGCTGCAACAGTACACCAAGCCGCGCGAATTGGAAATATCATTGTTTGTAGTTCAATCCGACAAACAGTGTCCTTCCCAGTGAATTGTAGGCATACGCCTGTGAATAATCGCGATTGAACAAATTGTCCACGCGCACCAGCAAGTTCGTATTCTTGTCTATCCTGTAGGCAGAAGTAAGATTGAGCAGCTGGTAACTGGATAGAGTGACCGTATTTCCGTTGAGATCAAAGTCCTGGCGCGCCCCGCTGTAATGCATCTCGGCCCCCATGCTCCACGCACCCAAATCATGCGTTGCCGCAAAGTCGCCGTACTCCCTGGCCCTGCGCAACAGCAACTGGCCGGTAGTACTGTCCCGGGGATTCTGGGATGTCGCATTGGCATTCAGATGGGTGTTGCCAAACACCCCGGCATAGCTCAATTCCTGCCCGGTGATTTGCGCCTGGTTGATGTTGACAACCGTGGTAAAAGCGGAATTCAGCGCAATCAAATCGCTGATGCGGTTATCGAAATACACCGCATCCACGCGCTGGTCATTCGCCGCATAGTGCAGCCCGGCCTCCTCGTTTTGCGAACGCTCCGGTTTCAGGTTCGGATTGCCCTGGTAACCAAACGCCAGCGGGTAATACATATCATTGAAGGTGGGCGCCTTGAATGCGTTGCTGATGGTCGTGGTAAAGCGCAGCGCATCGGTAAATTGCAGGCCATACCCGAGCAGACCCGTGTTGGCTGCCCCAAAATCCGAGTAGTGATCCTGGCGCAGGTTTAATTGAACCTGATGCTTGCCGAATTCGCCCACATAACCTGCCAGCAGGCTGTCCACATTGCGCGCAGTTTGCGTAAATAGTGTGTCCGAAGATACCGCCTGCCCCAGATATTCCACCGCCAAATCCACATGCTGACTATCCGCGATCTTGAGATTATTTTGCCAGGTCATCTGATTGCTTTGTGTCTGGAAACGCGAAGACTGCGCACCATTGAGATAGCTGTGGCTGTCATCGGTGCCCTGTGCCACGCGCAACTGGCTGTGCCACAACTCGCTGATTTGATCATTCGAGGACACCGATAATTTGTCGATATTTTCAACTGTGTTGTTCAGGTCTGTCGGCGAGCCGTAAGGGTTGTCAAAGGAGATGTTGCCGCGCGTGCTGAACAGGGAAGCCGACAGGGAATGATCCGCGTTGAGGGCATGTGTGACTTGCGCATCAAAGGTATTGTTGTCATAGGGATTGTTGTTGGGATTCGCCAAGGGCGCCAGTTGCGGATTCATCGCCGAAATACCATCGGTTTTGACCCTGCCGGCATTCACGCTGAACGAGGTATCATTCACATCGCCGGAAAACCCTGCCGCCAGATGCTGTGTGCCATAACTGCCCACCCCTGCGCTGGCATTGAATGACGGAGTGCCTTGTCCGTGCTTGGTAAACAATTGAATCACACCGCCGATGGCTTCGGAGCCATACAGGCTGCTGACGTTGCCGCGCACCACCTCGATGCGTTCGATGCTGTCCAGCATGATGTGCTCCAGCGCGGTTGTTCCGGTGGTGGCGGAATTGATGCGCACACCGTCCAGCAACACAAGGACATGATCGGAATTGGTGCCGCGCATGAAAATGCTGCTGATGCTCCCCATCCCGCCGGACTGCACCACCTCGACGCCCGGCAGCGAACGCAGCAGAGTCGGCACGTCCATAGCGCCGGACTTGCGTATATCCTGCTCATTCAGCACGGTGGTGTCGGCAATGGTTGTGCCCAACGTTTGCGGCATGCGCGTGGGTGTCACGATCAGCATATCGAGCGGCTGATCAGCATGTGCGCCAAAGGAAAGTGAGAGCGCACCGAACAGTGCGGCCCTGATAATTTTTTGTTTCATGATTATTCCCTGAATAAATTCCAATCGTCCCCGTTGGAATATTAATAATCAGGAAATACGGCGAGTGTGATTGCCTCTGAAAGACTGTTGCACAACAGAGTGAGCGCAGTTGAGGCCAGGCAAAGCATTTGCCAACCTGGCGAAATGGCTGGTTGCTCCGCCGGCAGTTGTGCAGCGGTCTTTCCGATGCGCCACCCGCAGCATCTCCTGTCCATCGCCATCAGGCCGGTATCCGGGCTCGCAAGTCCTGATTTGCCGCCTTCCCATAAGTTTTCCCGGGGGATCACTCACAGTGGCATACTGGCAAATCCACACTCGCTTACCGTTGCGGGGGCAGCTCAGGCATGGGGAACTCATGTTCCCGCACCTGCTTCCCGTTTAACTCGCCTGCAACCAGGCGGGCACCTCAAAGCGGCGCGCACTTTACCACAGATTTATCACGCCTCACCAAGCGCAGATTCAGCCATGACAAACCACAAAACTTACAAAACGCTTGCATAAGCCCACCTTAGCGTTTGACTTATCAGCACTTTTCAATTTATAGTCAAAGTATGGAAAACGAATTGGACGCGCTGGAAGGCAAACTTGCTCAGTTGATACAAGTCAGCGGCAAGCTGCGTGCGGAAAACCAGCAATTGCGACAAGAGTTGGCGCACACTCTGAGCAGCAATCGCCAATGCAGCGACAAAGTCGAAATCGCCAGGGCACGTTTGACGAAGTTACTGGGGACCCTCCCGGAAAATCTGCCATGAGCAACTCCACGAAAACCCTGGAAATCAAGATTCTCGACAGGGAATTGCGTATCGCATGCCCGGAAGAACAGCGCAGTGAACTGCTGGATGCAGTAGCTTATCTGGACAAGAGGATGCGCGAGATACGCGATGCCGGCAAGATTGCCAGTGTGGAGCGCATCGCACTGATGGCCGCGCTCAATATCACCCATGAACTGCTCACCACAAAAATCGGGCGGGGCGTTGACCTGAACGACTTTAAGCGTAGAATGGATGCCATGCAAACAGCGATTGATCAGGCATTGGCCGAACAGGACACGCTGTTTTGACAAGGTTTCCAGCCATCCACTGCCCAGGCGAAACTGCCGGGTAAGTCATTGGTTATAGTTTGTCCCCTGCGGTGTTCGACAGGCCTATAATTCTTTGAACCAATAAGCTTTGCTTAAGGCCGCGACCTTTGATGTTACTGTTGTGCGCATCCCCGAATGGCGGATGTACCTGATGTGACTTGGAAGCGGCCCTCTTGAACCCAGGTTCAAGATGCTGGGTCAACGGCACAGGCGGGGGGCTTTATTCCGGTGCGACCTTAGATTACCTCGGGTCGCACTTTTTATTTGCTGAAGTGAACCATGCGCTACTGGCTAATGAAATCCGAACCCGGAGACGTCAGCATCGACGACCTTGCCGCCCTTCCCGACCAGACAGTGGCCTGGTATGGCGTGCGCAATTACCAGGCGCGCAATTTCATGCGCGACCAGATGAAGGTCGGCGACGGTGTGCTGTTCTATCACTCCAACTGCAAGGAACCGGGCATCGCAGGCATCGCAAGGGTCGGCAGCAACGCCTACCCCGACGCCACGCAATTCAAGCGCGCCAGCAAATACTTCGACCCCAAGGCTACGCAGGAACAGCCGCGCTGGTTCAATGTGGACGTGCAACTGGTCAAAAAAATCGCGCTGATCTCCATTGGCGAATTGCGCAAATACCCCGAACTTGAACGGATGCGCACCTTGCAGCGCGGCAATCGCCTGTCCATCACGCCGCTCGATCCGGCCGAGTGGAAATTCATCGTTACCAGGCTGGTGCACAGCTAGCATGGAATGGTATGCGGCTTATTTGTTTCTCGGTGCAGTCGCCGGATTCCTGGCCGGAATATTCGGCGTCGGCGGCGGGTTGGTGCTGGTCCCCGTGCTGATGTTTCTGTTCGATTCACAGCACTTCCCCGCTGAAGATGTGATGCTCCTCGCCCTCGGCACCTCAATGGCGGCGATCATGTTCACATCGCTGGCAAGCTTGCGCGAACATCATCGCTACAGCGCGGTAAACTGGCGCGTGGTGCGCAACATCACCCCCGGAATTCTGCTCGGAACCGGTGTCGGCGCATTGCTCGCCGCTTCAATTCCGACACACGGCCTGGCCATATTTTTCGCACTGTTCGTGTATTCCGTGGCCGCGCAGATTCTGCTCAACATGCGCCCGCACGCCGCGCGCCAATTGCCCGGCGCAGCCGGCATGACGCTGACCGGCATACTCACAGGCGGTCTTGGCAGCATGGTCTCCATCGGCGGCGGATCCATCATCGTGCCATTCCTGGTCTGGTGCAATATTCCGCTGCGCAGCGCTATCGGCACTTCCGCGGCGATTGGCTTTCCGGTTGCTATCGGCGGCACGATCGGTTATGTGGCAACCGGCCTGGGCATCCATGCCTTGCCCGCCCTGAGCCTGGGCTTTGTCTATCTTCCCGCCCTGTTCTGGGTCGCGTTTGGCAGCATCATCACCGCACCGCTGGGCGCAAAAGCAACGCATTCCATGCAGGTCGGGGCATTACGCAAACTGTTCGCGATACTGTTGATCGCACTGGCAAGCAAAATGCTGTGGCATGAGCTGCCTTGGCACACTCAGCCGGCTCCGGGAGCCACTTCCACCCCCTCCCGGCTCAGCCGCCAGTAATGAGTATCCGGCGAAGCCAACTCCATGAGGCTGGAGGCGGCCACGAAATTTGCGGACGGCGGCGCACATGGCACAAGTCTGAGCCAGCTGCTGCCGGCGGGTCCCGGCTCTTCCACCCAGCCCAGCAGCATCCCGCCGCTTCCGGCCTGGAGGCAAGCGAAAGTTGCCAGCTCCGCCGGGTTGCGCGCCAAAACAATGCCAGCGTCTCCCTGCCATTTCAGCGCGGCGGCCAGCGCCGGCAATAGCTGGCTGGTTTGACTCTGCAGGAAGCTGAAAGGCATAGGCAGGCCTTCACGATTTTGCTCCAGCACCTGCAATATCGCCGAAAACGAGCCGCGCAAGCTGCACACCTGCAGCATGGTGTCTGCCGGCAACGTGGTTTCCCCGGCCGCGTCGAGACAAGCAAGCGCGCCGAAAAGTGCCAGTTCAGCCAGGATTCCGATTCGGCGCGGGCGATACCCCAGACGGATTGCCAACTGCTCGCGCCAGTTATCGGGAAGCTCGTTGCCGGAGCAAAATCCGCTGGCAGTTCGCCCGGTGATTTTCCAGGTCATGCTATCCATGTCGTGTGCTCCCGGGAATCCCGGATCTCATGCTGGCGCTGGTATCCTCGAGTATCACGGCGGCATGGCCTCCGCCAAAACCCAGGATGTCCGCCAGTACATAACGTACGGATCCGGCTTCCGGATGAGCCAATACTGCACGCAGACCAGGATCCGGCAAATAGCCTGAACCCGGCCAGATGTTCGCTTCCAGACATGCTGTCAGCAAGGCGATTTCTGCGGCTCCGGATGCCCCCAGGGTATGCCCGATCGCCGCCTTGAATGTGACCAGCGGGGGCAATACTTCGAACGCCGCCGCCAATCCTGTCAATTCGTTTGCGTCATTTACCGGACTGCCCGCGGCCTGCAATTTGATCAGGTCTATGTCGGATGCCTGCAGGCCGCTGGCCTTAAGCGCCCGCGCACACATTTCACTGACTGTTTCCGGAATGGCGCCGGTCGGGTCGCGGCCATCGACGATATTGCTGCCTCCGCACAAGCGCCAGCGTGCCGGCTGGCCGGACAGATGCAGCACCGAGACCGCCTCTCCCAACGCGATCCCGTCAC
>VFSW01004797.1_pt1 | contig 20126 bp, 19 predicted proteins | sample 5358111 | NCBI WGS metagenome assembly VFSW01 (sample SAMN11554181, study PRJNA540505) | mine drainage metagenome | isolation source: sediment from site ElyBrook_90M | place: USA: Ely Copper Mine, Vershire, VT | collected 2017 | reverse complement strand
TAGTTCGACTCTACATTCCTCAGACGATCGCCGGTTTTGTCCAAAATCCGGCCCCAGAATCATCGATGATCTGGACGGACATACTGCTACACCCCAATTGCGGGCATGCTCCGTCCAAGCGCAGTTGACGCCCCGCTGCGCTCGTGAAGCAGCGCCTTTAATCCAATCGGAAATTGCTTCACCGATTCCCGTTCGATCGGTGCCAAGCGTCGCTGCGCCTTCGCGTCGCCTTTGAATGCCTCAATACATAGCTCAGGCTCAAGGTTGGCGAGAGCGACCAGTGCACCTGCACATCCCACGGGCCCGGCGAAACACAGCAGGCTATCGGCCCCGACGTAAACGTCCCCATCAAACCGATCCAGTTGCTCCAGCAACCGGCGCGGATCAGCGCCGGAATCCTTCACGGCTTGCAACGAAAGGTCGGCTAACAGGCTCACCGGAAGTCCGGGCGGTGAAACCAAAGGAAAGTGATACCCGATCACCGGAAGGCCGGCCGCCGCTTCACTGACCTGCCCATAGTAGCTCCGAAGGTCCTTTGCACCCTTAGGAGGCAAGACGAGAACGGCATCGGCACCCGCCGAGCGGGCCGAGCGTGTGAGAGCAGCAGCGGCCTCTGAAGAATCGGCGCCGGTTCCAGCGATCACCGGGATCTCAGCGGGAAGCGCATCGCGGGCCGCGGCGATCAGGCGCGCCCGATCCTCCAACGTCAGCGCCCAGAACTCCCCGGTCGTGCCGGCCAGCAGCACTGCTTGGACGCCGCGGCCCACAAGGTTGACCGCGTGATCAATCGTCGGCTGAATGGCGACGGTGCCGCTTTCGTCAAACAGCGTCACCAAAGCGACGCCTACGCCTCGAAATATCGGAGAACGCGAGGTCATTTAGTCCCCTCCAGGGAGCGATGCGAATACGCAATGATTTACTCAACTGCACAGTTTTGGCGACTTTGTCAGTTCGGCGAACAAGGGGAGGGCAAACGGGAACATCTCGCTCCTGAATCCAGATCCGGCCAGCTTGCCAAGTTTGCGACGGCGGCCATTACTGGAATGAAAGGGTCTAAACAGGGCGACATCCGCAATCTTCATTATTCTCCGTACCGAGAGGTGCAAAGGCGCGACCAGTTCGCGCGTCAGCGCTCTACGTTCCCAATCTTCCCGGATTGAGCTTTTCAACACTGTCAAGTACTTGACAAATTGAGGAGTAAATCTTGTTAAGGTGCACACGATGGACACAGAGACAGCGATTGGCATTCTCAATCAAAACCCGTGGTTTGCTGGGCTACCTAAAGCCTTGGCGGATGACATTGTGCGCAGCGCCCAAATCCGATGTGTGGAGAATGCAGTGGTGTTCGCGGTCGGCGATGAACCAAATGGCCTGTTTGCCGTGCTTTCCGGCAACGTGCGTCTTTCGCATACCCCCGTCGATGGACGACTCGCTCTCCTGTTAATCGCTAACGCAGGAAGTTGGTTTGGCGAAACATCGGCACTTGACGGCCGTCGCCACTATTCAGAGGCCCTTGCGATCGGGCCGTGCGAACTTTTCCATCTGGACATGAGGCATTTTCGGCGACTCACAGGCGAGCATGTCTCGCACTATGCAGCCTTCGTGCGCCTCCTTTGCGAACATCACCGGTTAGCGATGGATCACATTGCCAGTCTTAGCACTTTGCCGGTCGCAGTTTGCCTAGCCAAAGGTCTTCTATTCTTTTCTCGGCCACAGCACGGCTCCGCGACTCTAACCGATACTGTTAGACTCTCGCAGGAAGATCTTGCGTCGGTGGTTGGTGTTTCGCGCCAGGCGTTAAGCCGCCACCTGAAAGATTTTGAGCGCCGCGGTATCATTTCACTGAGTTACAAGGTAATCACGTTACGCAAACGCGCCGTTCTGGAACAAATGATCAATAGGGCGGCTGTCAAGGTAAGCGACGCAACCCATGCCCGCGTGTCTTTGGGAGGCGATGATCACGGTTTGGATCCAAAAAGGATTTGAGTAAGTATTCTTGGCTTCCATCCTGATCAAGTTCGCTAATTCCGGATAGTGCATCAACGTCATCATGAGCACCTTTGCCGGGTCCAATACTCCCACTGCGGTCGAGGGCGCTCTCCGCGCGACGGAGCGAGGCGACGCTCGCGGGCGGAAACCACAGATCCTGAACGAATCCATAATTTGATTGCTCGTTCGTCCATCGGACAAATCGTCGGCTTGATTGTCAACAAAGTGACAGACTTCCGCAAGGCGCAGGCTATCTGGGCGCACAGGAACGGTGTCGCAGAAGTCGAACATGCGTTTCGAAACAGGCGGTGACCATAGTGTCTCTGGTCTCAGTAAGAGTAATCTGGAGGCGGCGCGATGCCTGGCCGTCGATGACGGGTGTCATCGATCGGGCCAAGCGCCTCGGTGGACGCACGGATCGGGCGACCCAAGCGGACCGTAAGCGCTTCCTGATTTCCCGTACGGACGACGGGATATAGAGCCGCATTCTCGCAATGGAGCAGTCTTATGTTGGTCGATGGCGTTTGGAATATTTCCGTCAATTCCCCGATTGGCGCGCAGCAATCCGCTGTGACATTGAAGACCAATGGCACAACCCTAACAGGGTCCGCTTCAGGAGAGGGCGGAGTCAGCGAGCTTGCTGACGGCAAGATCGACGGACAGTCCATAAGCTGGTCGAGCGTCGTAAGTCATCCCTTTCCGATGACCGTTGAATTTTCCGGAACCATAAGCGGCGAAGAAATCAGTGGCCACGTCAAGGCTGGGGATTTCGGGATCTTCCCGTTCTCGGGGAAGCGCGCCTGATCCGTTTTCATACGGCTGTGGGCACCGCAGCTTGCTATACAACCGTATAGTATACGAAACGATCATATAGTAGCGAGTCCCCTCGAGAAAGAAGAACCCATGAACCACTCGACCCCGCCGGCGCCGAAGAAGTTGATTTCAGACCTGCGAAGCCAGCGCTGGTTCGGCCAGGGCCCAATGTCGTTCGGGCGTCGGTCACGGATGATGCAGAACGGTTGGGAGCTTAATGAATTCGTCGGGCGTCCCGTGATCGCGATCATCAATACGTGGAGCGACTTGAACACTTGTCACCGACACTTGCGAGCTCGCGCCGAACACGTAAAGCGGGGCGTTCTGCACTCGGGCGGCTTTCCGGTCGAGCTGCCTGCTCTCTCGCTCAGCGAACGCAACGTCGCGCCGTCCACCATGCTGTACCGAAACCTGTTGGCGATGGAGACGGAGGAACTCATCCGCAGCCATCCCGTCGATGGCGTCGTCCTGATGGGCGGTTGCGACAAGACAACACCCGCCTTGCTCATGGGAGCGATCAGCACGGATATTCCGGCGATTTACCTACCCGCAGGCTTCATGATGAGTGGTCTCTGGCGCGGCGAGAAGTTGGGATCATCCACCGCCGGCTGGAAATACGGCCAGGAGGTGATGGCAGGCAACCTGCCGATCGAAGCGTTCTTCGAGATCGAAGCCCTGTGTGCCCCGACAGTAGGGACGTGCAACGACATGGGAACCGCATCGACCATGACCGCCTTGGCCGAGGTCTTGGGATTCGTCCTGCCCGGAGGCTCGTCCATGCCCGCAGTAGATGCCGGCGGCGAACGCCTTGCGGTGGCTGTAGGCCGGCGCGCAGTGGAGATGGTGTGGGAAGATCTCAAGCCCTCAGATATTCTTTCGGCCGCCTCGTTCCGCAACGCCGCCATCGTCAATGCGGGGCTCGGCGGATCGACCAACGCAGCGATCCATCTCCTGGCGCTCGCCGGGCGCGCAGGGGTGGCATTCAGCCTCGACGATCTTGATCGGCTGTCACGCCTGGTTCCCGTATTGGCCAATGTCAGTCCGTCGGGCCGATTTCTCATGGAAGACTTCCATCGAGCGGGCGGGTTGCGGGCCTTGATGGCGCGACTGCAAGAGCACCTGGAACTCGAGTGCATGACAGTTGGCGGCACGACGCTTGGCGCGACCTGTAAAGGTGCGACGGTGTTCGATGATGATGTCATTCGATCGCTCAACAACCCGGTCGCTCACGAGGCCTTGGCTGTGCTGCGTGGCAATCTCGCTCCGGACGGGTGCGTGATCAAGCCCAGCGCGGCCAGCCCATCTCTTTTCAAGCATCGCGGTCGCGCGATTGTGTTTGAGAATAGTCAGCAACTCAATAAGCTTATCCACGATCCGGCGCTCGACGTTGACGAGAATTGCGTCCTCGTATTGCGCAACGAGGGGCCCCAGGGCGGACCTGGCATGCCCGAGTGCGGAATGGTGCCGATCCCACAAAAGCTGGCGCAACGAGGCGTTCGAGACATGGTTCGGATCAGCGACGCGCGGATGAGCGGTACAAGTTACGGAACATGCGTGCTCCACGTATCACCCGAAGCCTTCGTCGGTGGCCCGCTCGCCTTGGTCCAGACTGGAGATATCATCGAACTTGATGTACCAGGGCGGCGGCTTGACCTGGACGTCGACCCCTCCGAACTTGCACGGCGACGTGAGAAGCTGGTCGCACCGCAGCCGTACGCATCCAGGGGTTACGCGACGCTCTACGGGGCGCACGTGACGCAAGCGCATCTCGGCTGCGACTTCGATTTTCTCAACGGCAAAGGCGGCGTTCCTGAACCTCACGTGCACCTGTAGGTTCACCGCCTATATCGTTCGTCGCCCCGTGGACGATCTGGCGCATAGCCGCCATAGGTTGCCACTCGGGTTATCGGTCGCCTTGATGAATTCAAAACGGCCCCGGCGGAATTGCGGTGGAATTACGGAATTACGGCGTCCTCCCGCGAAGCGAGTGGCGGGGAGGGGAGCAGGAAGAGTTGTCGCGGCGTGCAGACAGGTCTGTTGCGGTGCATCTGCATGCCTAATATCGCGCCAGGCTGCTTGACCTGAAGGCTGCGGGCAGGGAAGTTGCGGGAGCCGTGCACGCGCCCTCCGACTCATCCAGAGTTTCCACCGCATTCATCCCGGACTCCGGTCAGGCCTGGGTGAGGCTTGCGCTTGCGGTGGTGATCGGCTCGATCGGCAGCGTCGGGATGTGGTCGGTCGTGGTCGTGCTGCCGATCGTGCAGGTCGAATTCGGCGCCACGCGCGGGGCCATATCGCTGGCCTTTACACTCACCATGCTGGGCTTCGGCCTCGGTGGTGTCGCGACGGGGCGGATCACCGATCGCTTCGGCATCGTGGTGGCGATGGGATTGAGCATCGCCTTCCTCGGGCTCGCTTTTGTGGCCGCCGGGCTTTCGACCACACTATGGCAGTTCATCGCGGTGCATATCCTGATCGGGCTGGGGACCTCGGCGACCTTCGCACCATTGATGGCGGAAGCCTCGCATTGGTTCGAACGCTATCGCGGCCTTGCCGTCACCATTGTCGCCAGCGGCAATTACGTCGGCGGTACGCTTTGGCCGCCGCTGGTCAACTGGGGAATCCAGTCGGCCGGCTGGCGAACCACCTATATCGCGATCGGGATCTTCTGCGCAGTGGCGATGACGGTCGTGCTGGCGGCTCTCCGCGCCCAGATCGGCGCAGAGAGCAGGCGCAGTCACGACAACGCAGCCCCGCCGCGGGTCGACCTGCGGCTTTCCACCAATACGCTGACGGCGATGCTGTGCATCGCCAGCATATCCTGCTGCGTCGCGATGGCGATGCCGCAGGTTCATATCGTCGCCTATTGCGGCGATCTCGGTTATGGCGTGGCGCGCGGCGCGGAAATGCTGTCGCTGATGATGGCCTTCGGCGTCGTCAGCCGCATCGGCTCGGGATTTCTCGCCGACCGGATCGGCGGCATCCGCACCCTGCTGATCGGCTCGGTGGCGCAGGGCTTTGCGCTATTGTTCTATCTGTTTTTCGACGGGCTCACCTCGCTCTACGTCATCTCGGCGATGTTCGGCCTGTTTCAGGGCGGCATCGTGCCGAGCTACGCCATCATCGTCCGTGAATCGATGCCGGCCGGCGAAGCGGGAACCCGGGTCGGCCTCGTGATCTTCGCCTCCGTCTTCGGTATGTCGTTCGGCGGCTGGGTGTCCGGCGTGATCTTCGATGCGTCCGGCTCCTACGCGGCTGCGTTCCTCAACGGCCTGCTCTGGAATGCGCTCAACATCGCCATCGTGGTGGCGTTGCTGATCCGCTCGCGCTCGCGGCTGGCGATGGCGTGAGCGGGCTCTGGCGTGGCCGTGCGCTCTCGATCCGTGCCGACGAAACCTACCGCTTGCGGCTTCTTCGCTTGGCCGGCTTGGGCGTGCCGCCGCGATGCGGCTCGCGTCCTTTGAAACTATGTCGCCTGCAAGCGGAAGACAGATCGGAACCTTTACCCTGCTATGATTACCACCTCGGAGGCCCGGGCATTCGCGGGTCAATCATCGTAGTTTTCGATGACCGTGTCGGCTATGGCGCGCTTGGTGATAACTCCGACGATGTCACGGATTCTTGGCCGGTCAACGCCCCGGAATACAATGGCCGCACCGGAGCGATGGCGTTTCAATCTCGCAAACACAAGGCTGAGTAAATCGACGTTCCGGCAAATCACCGCGCGGCCTTCGACGAATCCTTCCACCAGCAGGTTCGGATTGCTTTGCGAGGCGCGCCACAGGCCCGAGCGCGGCGGAATCAGGCCCACGATCCGGCCTTCGCGTTCGACGATAATGGCGCGAAGGTCGTCCGGCTCTTCCAGACTTATCGCCTCCCTTAGCGAAGTCCCCGCCCTCGCGACAATGAAGCGTCGCTCCATGATGTCCTGCGCCTGTTTGACGAGGTAAAGGTTGATATGCCGCTCCTTCGGGATGCGGTGGCCGCGATGGCGCAATTTGATCGTGTAGATGGTTTCGCCAATGAGGGCTCGCCTGATGCCAGCCGCCACCGCGACCGCGACGATGACCGGAACAATGATCGCGTAGTCGCGCGTCATTTCGAACACCATAACGATGGCCGTCATGACCCCGCCGGTGCCCGCGCCAACCATCGCAGCCATGCCGACGATCGCGGCCGAAGGCGCGGTCAAACCGGCGTGCGGCAGAATGGTGCTCACGAAAAGGGCGAAGGCACCTCCCAGCGTCGCGCCAAGGTAAAGCGACGGCGAGAAGATGCCCCCGGAAGCGCCGCAGCCAAGGCTGATCGTCGTGGCCATCATCTTCAACGCGAACAGCAGCGCCAGCAGTCCGGCCGATGTCATTTTGTTGTCGAGGGTCGACTGAATGACGCCATAGCCGACACCGTTCACATAGGGATGTCCGAAGGCGTGCGTCAGAACAACCATCATCGCGCCGATCGCGGCCATACCGATGATATTCTGTGTGTAGGCATTTCCCGGCAGCTTGGGAAAACCATCCTCCATGATCACGAGCAGCCGAATGAAGGCCCAGGAGGCGACGCCGCACAGGATCCCGAGCACGACAAATGCGATGGCCTCCTCCAAACCGAGCGAGGGCGACAGCAATAGTTGAATGTCGGGAACGACGAAGGCCGGGTCCGGGCCAATCAATATCCTGCCGATGGTCGTGGCAGCGCCCGTCGCGACAACGACCGGAAGAAAAGTGCGGTTCGAGACCTCGGGCAACAGAATTTCCAGGGCAAAAAGCACACCACCAAGAGGCGTGTTGAACGTCGCCGCGATCCCGGCGCCGGCGCCGGCGGCCAGCAAGGTGATCTTCTGCCTTGTCGACAGTCTTATGACCTGGGAGAAGGCCGAACCGAGTGCCGAGCCGATCTGAATGATAGGCCCCTCGCGACCCACCGCAGCTCCGCTGCCGATCGAAAGGGCCGAGGCGAGCGATTTTATGACGGCAACCTGACCACGGATGTTGCCGTGCTTGTAGAAAACCGCGTCCATTACTTCGGGAACACCGTGGCCCTTTGCCTCCGGGGCGAAACGCTGGACCAGGAAGACGACAACGAGACCACCGAGTATCGGCGAGAAAAATACCAGGTCGTCAAACCGGCTCGGCCCTTCGCTAACATTGGCATCGTACCAGATGCTGAACGTGCCGTTGTAAAAAGCGTTGTGAAAAAGCCCGATAAGCGCTCGCAGCGCGACGGCGCCGCAGCCCGTCATCACCCCCACGACGAGCGCGAGGCCGCAAAGAACCAGGAGATTGACCCTCCTTTCCCGGTCTCTAACCGGTGGGCTGCTGCCTGCAACAGGCTGAACGGGGAATTTGGACGAGGAGATGGGCGCTGAAGACATGTCGGCACGGTCGAATCGGGGAATGAGCAATGAAATCGGCACGAAGTTCCAACGAAATCAATGGGTAATTTCACCGCCTGGCAACAGCTACATGGGCCTGCCAATCCGGCGACGAACCCCGCCCAGACTTGATGATCTCGTCCCCACCGCATTGCGCTGAGTGATCCTTCCTTTGACCATGTTGGAATTGCAAACCGGAACGAGGCCGCCATCCCCATCCGGGTGGCTCGCTCCATAGATCAGGCTCGTCGCTTCCTGATCGAGAGCGAGCGTATTGTGCATTGCCGAAAATTGCTCCACGGCCAGAGCTTGCCGACGGACGAACGCCGCCGGCTGACGCGCCTACTCAGCGAGGCCGAAGCCAGGTTGAAGGGTCTCGCGTCAAGAGCGGCAACCCAAAATTAACCGGGGGAAAATCGAGCCAAAAATTTTTTTGCAGACGCCCTTGAAATTTTTTCCGGTTCTTCTAATTCGATTTTTGCCGTTTGTAACGGTGCCGGGTGCCAGCTTTGGGTCCGGCGGACTCAACCGGGCGCCGGACAGGTGTCTTGCACTGGTGTCTTGCGCTCCTTCGTACCCATCTTGCTCTTAGGAGAACTTGGCTATGAGGACTTACGATTTTGCCCCCCTGTGGCGTTCGACCATCGGCTTCGACCGCCTTTTCGATCTCCTCGACGAAACCCAGCACAGGACCGAGGACAACTACCCGCCTTACAATATCGAGCGGCTCGGCGAAGATCGCTACCAGATCTCGCTGGCACTGGCCGGTTTCGGCCCGGACGAAATCGCCGTGACTGCCGAGCAAAATGTGCTGACCGTGGAAGGTCGAAAGAGCGACAAGGACCAGCACGAATATCTGTACCAGGGCATCTCGGCTCGGCCGTTCAAGCGGCAGTTCAATCTCGCGGACTACGTTCAGGTGAAGACCGCGACGTTCGACAATGGCCTGCTCCGGGTCGAGCTCGTCCGCGAAATCCCTGAGGCCATGAAGCCCCGGCGCATCGCGATCGGCGGGGGCACTCCTGCCGGGCAAATCACGCAGAAGGCGGCCTAAGCCGCTTTACGTATGACTTCGTCGGGCGCGGACGATAATAGTCCGCGCGTCGATCAGCTCCAAATCAAGGAGGATATAATGGGTTTTCGGGATCTTATTCCGTGGACGAAAGGTCAGCAGCTCGCTACCGGGCACGAGGCTTTCGATCCATTTCTTACACTTCACCGCGAGATGAACCGGCTGTTTGACGACGTCTTTCGTGGTTTCGGCCCGCTCGCGCGTATTGGCAATCCGCTGATGGAGGGCCAATTCGCCTGGCCACGTATCGAGCTCAGCGAAACCGACAAAGTAGTGACCATCTCCGCCGAACTTGCGGGTCTCAGCGAAAAAGACGTCCACTTGGAAATCGCCAACGGCGTTCTTTCGATCCGCGGCGAGAAAAAAGCCGAACGCAGCGACGAATCGAAATTCGTCAGTGAACGCTACTACGGATCGTTCGAACGCCAGATTCCGCTGCAGGGTGTCGAGGAAGACAAGGCTCAAGCGGATTTCAAAAATGGTCTCCTGACCGTGACGCTACCGAAGTCCGAGCAATCGAACCCGAACGTCAAACGTATCGCGATAAGCACCAACTGAAGGTAAAAGGCGGTGTCGCCGCCGCCTTTTACCTAGTATCAACCCGTCTCTCGACGAAAGGAGCAAAAGGAGACACGACATGAGTCAGGCAGATCGCACCGTCAACAATGTTGAGTCCTTTTTTCACTCGGTATCCCATTACGACTCACCCGACGATGTCTTGAACGATGCCAAGCTTTCGACAGACGAGAAGCGAATGATCCTCTCGTCCTGGGCCTCGGATATGTACGTCGTCGAATCCCACCCAACCCTTCGCGAGGTCCCGGGTATCCCGCATAGACTCCGTCTCGACGACATCCTGGCAGCGCTGAAGCGATTGGACGACGACACCGATCCGCCGCCTCGCGGGCGACTGGCCATGCGGCTGCCTCGTTTTAGCAAGCTTGACTGCGCTGCTTCCAACGAGCCGCAGCGTTTCATCGGCAGGCAAGCAGCCACCAGGCGATATCGATCGACGGAAGCCTCTCGCATACCGAATCATTCGAGGTGGACCCGCGAGGAAAATGTGCAGCGATATCGCAAGCTCCTGAACACACAATTGACCGACGTTGAACGCAACTTCATTGAGCGACGGCTTTCTGAAGAGTTGCGCGGTTGATCGCCCTTCAAGGGGTGGGTGGGCTCCAAATTGCGTCGGGATTGGTGATGACCAAAAATGATGATGGCATGAGCGAGACCAGATAGGTGCGGAACGATATCTGGCGTTGTCGTAAGCTGCTTCAAACCAAGCTTTCCGATGCCGAGCGAGAAATGGTGGAGAAACGTCTCCGCGAGCAGCAGTCAGTATTCGAGAGGCTTTTGGCGTCTAAATTCCCTTTAGCGTTGAAGCCCTGAAGTAAATGGGGGTGATTAAAAATCCAGGTTCAAACCTATGCAGGTGTCACGACACGAATAACAAACCGCAGGGAAAGATGCTTGGTAAGCCATTATACCTCCGTGCCGCTATAAAGGAGACATTGCGGTCCATCGCATGGAAATGCACAAGAAAGCAAAAAATTGCAGAACTCACACCTGTGCACCTAGCCCAAATAGGCTCAGTAAATTGCTACCGCCCCTCAATTGCCGACGATGTCAGTGCACCCACTCAGAACCCCCCGCGTTGCTGTCCATATAGCCCCGGATCGAAGGAAAGTCGCAACGCCGGTCCACAGCCAGCCAAGCCGAACGATCATTCATCTTGCTGCTTCAGTTGCAAGAACTTGATAATCCTGCCCGGATTAACGAGCTTGACGTGAATCAAGGACCACAGCGCCGCGCCAGTCATGCTTGTCAAGGGCCGAATTATGCAGGGCCAATTGAACGTGGTTCAGCGGCAAAGTGCTGCTTGCCGAACATGAATGAGGAAGAACGCTCGTGACTCAACACAGTATCTCGTTAGGCAGGATCCTCGGGATTCGGATTGGTTTGGATTACTCCTGGTTTGTGATCTTCGCACTGCTCACCTGGATGCTTGCGGATAGCTACTATCCCGAAGAATTCAAGCACTGGTCGCCGTTGCTGTACTGGTTGATGGGCGCTGTAACGGCCATCATGCTCTTTGTGAGCGTGCTGCTCCACGAGCTCGGGCACTCCGTGGTCGCGCTGCGGTACAAGATTCCGGTGCGAAGTATTACGCTTTTCCTGTTCGGGGGGGTCGCTCAGATCGGCGCGGAGCCGCCAAGCGCCATCGCCGAGTTTTTCATCGCCATCGCAGGGCCGCTCGTCAGCCTCGCCCTTGCGGTCCTTTTCTACGCGGTGCAGCCGTTGATTGCAGGCATAGAGCCGCTCTTGGGTTTGGCCAAGTATCTCGCCTACATCAATTTTGCCTTGGTGCTGTTCAATCTGATACCCGGATACCCACTCGATGGTGGTCGCGTGTTCCGGGCCATCGTGTGGGCGATCACAGGAGACATGGGGCGGTCGACCCTCATCGCAGCAAATGTTGGTAGGTTTTTCGCGTTCTTGCTGATCTTTGCCGGGGTCTGGCAGATGTTCAGCGGCAATCTTGGTGGAGGGCTTTGGATTGCGTTCATCGGCTGGTTCCTCGACAATGCGGCTTCCGTCCAGGTGCAGCAGGTGGGGCTTCGGGGTCTGCTGACGGGTCATCGTGTCTCGGAAGCCATGAGCACGCATTGCGGCATCATTCCGCAAGATCTGACGCTCCAGCAATTGGTAGACGAGCAGATCCTCGGTGGTGGGCAACGCAGTTTCCTCGTCAACCGGGGAGACCAGACCGTTGGTTTGATAACCTTGCATCGGATCAAGGACGTGCCGCGTCGCGAATGGGCGACAACAAGCGCCGCTCAGGCCATGCTTCCCTTCGAACAGTTAAAATGCGTCGATCCTGATACCGAGCTCTGGTCAGCCCTCCAGATGATGGACCGCAATGGAGTCAACCAGATGCCCGTCATCCGGGACCAGCATGTCATCGGCATGTTGAGCCGGGAAGACGCCATAACTTTTCTGCGTACGCTCCAGGAATTCGGAACCTCGTCGGCTCAACAACCGAAACTCGGGCGGCCATAGCTTGCCGTCTCGAGCTTGCCGTCTCGATGCAAGGGTGCGAAGCCGACTGTGCGCTGGATGAAAGAACCTCTCCCTTTGCGTGTTGAAAATACCGGTAACCTTTCCTGAATCCGAAGATATTCCCGGAGAAGCTGTTATGGTTCGTCGCCGAGCTATCCTTTGTTGGATCTTCGTTCTCCTTTCGCCGTTTGCACTGGCACAGGAACCTTCCAGGTCGGGGGTGGACGACCAGCGAACAAATGCTGCCGTTGCTGAGCGAGCTCGCTCCGATTCCGACGCGTCTCGCCATGGTCCGGCAGAGCCGGCGAAATCCCCAGGACCGGGTGTGCTTGAGTTGTTACCGCCGGACTCCGTCACGGAACACGGTCTAAGTGTCGGCAACCAGAAAATCGCCTACACCGCCACAGCGGGAACACTCAACCTCCTTGGGCAGAACGGCGAACGCTCCGCGGGCATTTTTTACACCGCCTATGTTGCGAAGGGCCCAACTGGTGTCCGTCCGCTCACATTCGTCTTCAATGGCGGGCCGGGCGCGGCTTCCGCCTTTCTCCATCTCGGACTGGTCGGTCCCAAAGTCCTGGACTTCGGCCCTGACGGACGAGACGGGGCGAACGCAAAACTCGTCGACAATCCTCATAGCTGGCTTCAGTTCACAGATCTGGTGCTGATCGATCCTGTGGGGACCGGCTGGAGCCGGCCAGCGAAGGCAGACGGAGCGAGCAATTTTTATGGTGTGCGTCAGGACGCGCAGGCGATTGCAAAAGCGATAGCGCTCTACGTCTCCCACAATGGCCGTTCGTCTTCGCCAAAATATCTTTTCGGCGAGAGCTATGGAGGTTTTCGCGCGGTGAAGGTAGCTCAGGTGCTCCGGCAAGACCAGGGTATCGTCGTGTCGGGAATCATCATGCTGTCGCCCCTTCTCGAGGGATCCTTGACGTTCGACGGGAGCCAATTTGCCTTGGGAGCCGCACTGCAGCTGCCATCCATGGCTGCTGCAGAACTCGAGCATCGCAAGGCGTTCAGCAAGGAGGCGATCGCGGAGATCGAGCGCTTCGCGCTGACTGACTACCTGACGACCCTTGCCGGACCGTCGCCTACTCAGGGGGCAGCGCAATCATTCTATGCCCATGTCGCACAACTGACGGGTCTGCCGGTCGATGTCGTTCGCAGGACCCGAGGGTTCGTGCGTAAGTCGTATATCAAACACGTTCGCGAACAGGGGCAAGCCATCGTCAGCGCATATGACGCATCCTTTGCCGCGCCAGACCCGTTTCCCGAATCGGACACCGACGAGAGCCCCGATCCGATCCTCGAAGGCTTTGTTCGCGCCTATGGAGGAGCATTTGCAAGCTACGCACGGGACGAACTGGGCTTCAAGACTGAAATGACCTACACCTTGCTGGCGACCGACGTGAACAAGAAATGGGACTGGGGCAAGAATCCCGGCGGCGGCGCAGGCTCGCGGGCAAGCGCCAGTGGCGATATCCGCGAACTCCTGTCTCTGGTGCCATCGTTTCGTTTGATGATCGCCCAGGGCTACAGTGATCTCGTTACGCCGTATGGCATTGCCAAATATGTCATTGAACACCTTCCGCCTGAATTGGCATCCAGTCGCGTGCAGCTGAAACTCTATCGGGGCGGGCACATGCTTTATACCGACCCGGCCTCTCGTTCCGAATTCACCGAAGACGCAAAGGCTTTCCTTGCCGTGTTCCCGTGATCGTTTGCATGATGTTCGGAGGATCCGCTTATGTCGGCAGCGGAATCTCCAAGTCTGTTTGAAATCAACTTCGTGAGCGGACGCCGGAATCGCTCCAGGCAAGATATCGCGGACCATTTTGGAGCTTCCGCATCGATGGCGGTATTTGATCTAAATCAATAATTTGATCCGATACCTTCGTCGATGCGTTCTTCATTTCACGTTTGCCAGAGGCATTCTAGCCAAGAATCTCCTCCAGTCTCCTCGACTACGTTTCGATGGCGGGGCGAGTTGTCCGATGAAGGATAACGGCCGAAAAGTCGAAGCCGACTGGATACGGATTATCGCCGGCGTCGTGCTCCAACAACATATCGTGATGCGCGCATTTGATGATGTTGACCTCGCGCAAATCCGATCGACGCCAGTGGCTTATTTCTCATCGTGAGCCAGATTCGCCAATGAGGAGAAATGCAATGAAAGCACTCGTCTATCAGGGACCCGGAAAGAAGGCGATCGAGGAGCGGCCAAAACCACAGATATCGGCTCCGACCGATGCGATTGTCAGGCTATCGAAAACGACGATCTGTGGAACGGATTTGCACATTCTCAAGGGCGACGTGCCGACATGCACTCCTGGCCGCATTCTTGGTCATGAAGGTGTCGGCGTGATCGACCACGTCGGCGCCGCGGTGACAGCGTTCCATCCGGGTGATCGCGTTATCATCTCCTGCATCTCGTCTTGCGGGAAATGCGACTATTGCCGCCGAGGCATGTACTCGCATTGCGTCAACGGCGGTTGGATTCTCGGTAACAAAATCGATGGCACCCAGGCCGAATATGTCCGCATCCCGTTTGCCGATACCAGCCTTTACCACATTCCCGCAGGTGCTGATGAAGAGGCTCTCGTCATGCTGAGTGATATTCTGCCGACCGGATTCGAGTGCGGCGTGCTCAACGGCAAAGTGCAGCCCGGATCGACCATCGCCATCGTAGGGGCCGGCCCGATCGGGCTCGCGGCGTTGCTGACGGCGCAATTCTACTCGCCTGCTGAAATCATCATGGTCGATTTCGACGACAAGCGCCTGGAAATATCCTCGCGCTTCGGCGCGACCGCAGTGATCAACAACAAGGATGGCAAGGCGGTCGAAAAAATCATGAAGATGACCGGTGACCGCGGGGTCGACACGGCGATCGAAGCGGTCGGCGTGCCTGCGAGCTTCATTACCTGTGAGGACATCGTCGCACCCGGCGGCATCATCGCCAATATCGGCGTGCATGGTGTCAAGGCCGATCTACATCTGGAGCGATTGTGGGACCGCAACATTGCGATCACGACAAGGCTGGTTGATACCGTCACCACGCCGATGCTGCTCAAGACCGTGCAATCGCATAAGATCGACCCTAAGCGCCTTATTACGCATCACTTCAAGCTCGACAACATCCTGGATGCCTACGACACTTTCGGCGCGGCGGCCAAGACCGGCGCACTCAAGGTGATCATCGAAATCTGACGTCGTAAAGCGCCGAAGCCGCTCAACCAACCGGAGTTTCGTAGATGGACCGCACGGCGAGCTATAGCTTCGACGAACTCCGGATCGGCGATTCCGCGAGCCTCACCCATGCGCTTACCTACCGGGATGCCGAACTCGCGGCGACCATGCATAGCGCTTTCGGCCGGGCTGGGATCGACGCCGAGTTCGATCGATCCTCTTCCTTCCGCGCAATCTTGTCACATGGGTTAAGCAGCGCTCTCGTTTCGACCCTTCTCCACAGCAAATTGCCCGGTGCCGGAGTAAAGATCACCCACCAATCCCTGAATTTCAAAAGGCCCGTCGGCTTTGGCGATTCCATAACGGCTACTGTCAAGGTTTCTCGGAAGGACAATTCCAATCACCACGTCTTCTTGGATTGCACCGCTACGAACCAGCGCGGCGAGACCGTCGCCGATGGCATCGCGGAGGTGATCTGTCCCGTGGAGAAGGTTGTGGATGAACCCAACGTTCCACCGGATTCCGCTCCGATTTCGAAAGGGCGGCACCACCAGAGACTGGTTCAGCAGGCAAAGGGGCTGAAGCCCATCCGTACCGCGGTGGTCCATCCGGTCGATACGATCTCGCTGGTGGGCGCGATCGAAGCCGCAAAAGCGCAACTCATCATACCCGTGCTGGTCGGACCCGAATCCAAGATCCGTGCGGCAGCGGAGCAATCGAAGCTTGATCTTTCCGACTATGAATTGGTGCCGACCGAGCATAGCCACGCGGCCGCTGCGCAAGCGGTAGCTTTAGCTCGCGATGGCAAGGTGGAAGCCTTGATGAAAGGTAGTCTGCATACCGACGAATTCATCGGTGCGATTGTCGCTGAAGAAAAGCTGCGAACCGCCCGGCGGATGAGCCATGTTTTCGTAATCGACGCGCCGGGATACCCCCGTCCGCTTTTCATAACCGATGCGGCTATCAATATTTATCCAACGCTCGATGACAAAGTCGACATTGTCCAGAATGCGATTGACCTTGCGCATGCGCTTGGTATTCCGCAACCGCGCGTGGCCATTCTGTCGGCGGTCGAGATGGTAACGTCAAAAATTCACTCTACTCTGGACGCCGCGGCGCTTTGCAAGATGGCGGATCGCGGGCAGATCACCGGTGGCATCCTTGATGGGCCGCTCGCCTTTGACAATGCCGTTTCCGAGGAGGCCGCAAAGACCAAGGGTATCGTATCTCCTGTGGCCGGTCGCGCCGACATATTCGTGGTGCCCGATTTGGAATCGGGCAATATGCTCGCCAAGCAGCTCGAGTATCTCGCCGACGCCGACATTGCCGGCATCGTGCTGGGCGCGCGAATACCCATCATTCTCACGAGCCGCGCCGATAAGACCCTGGCGAGACTCGGGTCCTGCGCAATCGCGGTGATGCTGGCGCATCGCGGAAAGGAAGCTCTGTCGTGAGCGGTGTCATCCTGGTGCTGAATGCCGGCTCCTCGAGTATCAAGTTCGCGCTGTTCCCGGGCGAGCGACGGCCTGCGAGGAGCGACGTCGTCTGCGAGGGTGAATATGAAGGGTTGGGACACCGGGTGCATTTCACCGCAAAGAACGGCGCCGAAAACCCTCTGATCAGTGAATATCTCCCTGAGGCCAAGACGCACGAGGACATCGTTGCGGCGCTGCTTCGCTGGATCGAAGCGCGTTTCCCCGGAGAGACGCTGGTCGCAGCCGGGCATCGCGTCGTCCACGGCGGCACGCTCTACCACGAGCCGGTTCGCATCGATGCCCGGGTGATCGAGGAGTTGACGCGCCTCGTTCCGCTGGCGCCGCTGCATCAACCACATCATCTCAGCGCCATAGCCGCACTTGCGAAGCTGCATCCGGCGCTGCCGCAGATCGCCTGTTTCGACACCTCCTTCCACTGCACGCAGCCGCAGGTCGCCACCAGATTTGCGCTGCCGCGGAGCCTGACCGACGAGGGGGTCAAACGCTATGGCTTCCACGGCCTGTCCTATGAATATATCGCGAGCGTCCTGCCCGAGGTGGTGGGCGCGCCCGCCGCCCAGGGCCGCGTTGTGGTTGCCCATCTCGGCAGCGGGGCCAGCATGTGCGCGATGAAGCAGCGCAGAAGCGTCGCGACGACCATGGGTTTTACGGCGCTCGACGGCCTGCCGATGAGCCGGCGGTGCGGAAATCTCGACCCGGGCGTCGTGCTCTATCTGATGGAAGAAAAGCGAATGACCGCAGCCGCGATTAGCGATCTTCTGTATCAGTCATCGGGGCTGCTCGGCGTCTCGGGAATCAGCGACGATATGAAAACGCTGATCGAAAGTGACAGGCCTCATGCGGCCGAGGCCGTCGATCTGTTCGTCTATCGCATCTGTCGGGAGCTCGGGTCGCTCGCCGCCGCGCTGGGCGGGCTCGATACCCTCGTCTTTACAGCCGGCATCGGCGAGCACGCGCCTGAAATCCGCCGCCGCGTCTGCGAACAGGCGTCCTGGCTCGGACTGGATCTCGACAGCACGGCGAACGCTGCTGGCGGTCCGAGGATTTCGACATCCGGCAGCAGGGCTTCCGCATGGGTCGTCCCCACTGACGAGGATCTGATGATCGCCCGACACACCTGGCGTCTCATCGATCGCACGCAAAGGCTTGACTATCCAAGAATGAGCTCGGCTGGTGTGCGGCACGCGAGACACCTGGGGGAACAGTGATGTCCAACAAACCATCCGTCAAATCCTCGGAGCTCTCCCTGCTCAGCGTCCCGGCGTTTTGGCCGATGGCAATGGCGACGGCGATGTTTGAGGAAGGGACCGAGCTTTACGCGAAAAATCTCAAATTCGTGGAGGAAGAGACCAAGATTCATGGCGAACTGAGACCTGTCCTCGCGACGCCAAATATGGTGCGCCTCGATTTGCGGACAATGAAGCTCCGAGATTACGGACAATCTGGAGGCATCCCGACGCTGGTCGATGCGCCGTATGCCGGGCATACCGCAGTGATCGCAGACTATCGCAAAGGCCAAAGTCTGGTCGAGACGCTCTTGGCCAACCGTATCATGCATGTCGCATTGACGGACTGGAAGTCGGCCACTGAGGACATGAAGGATCTGGACATAGACAGTTACCTCGCCGAAGTTGTCGTCGCGATCGACGATCTCGGCGGTCGTGTAAACCTGGTCGGACTTTGTCAGGGCGGTTGGCTGTCAGCGATGATCGCCGCGCGGTTTCCCGAGAAGGTCAATTCGCTCGTGCTTGCGGGTTCGCCTATCGATACAGACGCAGGTGACGGTTCGATCAAGCGTATGGTCCATCAATCCAAGGCTTCATTTTATGAGCAGCTGATTGCGCTCGGCGGCGGATTGATGAAGGGAAGCTTCATGTTGCAGGGCTGGAAGAACATGCATCCCGAGCAGCATTACATTCAGGATCACATCGATCTTTACGAGCATATCGACGATCCGGCTTATCTCGCCAAGGAAGAGGCCTTCGAGAGCTGGTACGAAAACCCGATTGACCTTCCGGGGCGGTGGTACCTTCAGGTGATTACGCAGTTGTTTAAGGAGAACCGGCTCGCGAAAGGTGAGTTTATCGGACTCGGCCGCAAGCTCAACCTCCAGAATATCACGTGCCCGACCTATCTTCTGGCCGGCGCGTCCGACGACATTACGACTCCAGAGCAGGTTCTCGATGCGGCGAACTATCTCGGAACCCCGAGGGATCGGATCGTCCAAAAGACCGTACCAGGCGGTCATATTGGGCTGTTCATGGGAGCCACGACGCTGAAGGAGCACTGGCCGCCGATAGCGCAGTGGATAGCCGCCCAATAGACGCCATTGCAGGTACGAAAGTTGGCTTTGGCTGGCGACTCAACTCTTATGCTTTCTTCGGAGCGCCCGGCCGGGCGTAGTTCGATCGGCTCGCCGTCTCGCCTGCGGCAAGTTCGATGATTTCCGCCGTGATTTCCTCCTGCCGCACGATTCGCTGGGTTGCCTGCAGCGTGGAAAGCTGGCGCTCGATCTGACCGTGTGCCGAAGCCATGGCTTCCATACGCGCCTCGTTCTCCGCCGCGTAGGCATGGAGTGCTGTCTTGCAGAGTTGTGCGTGCACGTAATCAGCCGTAAGCCCGATCAGGAGCGGTTCGGGTGACAAGTTTAGTATCGGCGCACCGGCGTTCGTCGGACGGGAAAAGCCGGACATGTCGAGAGGGAACAGTCGACGACGTTCGATCTGGACGCCATGGCCGGGCTGCCATTGGCTGAAAACGGCGTCGAGGCGATTGATTGCTCCCCTGGCGAAGCGGATATAGAGCGCTTCGGAGATCCGGTCGGCAAGCTTGGGAACGCCCATCGAATGAGACGGCATTGGGCTGTTCCAGGCGGCTCGGACGCCTCGTTCGGCGGCTATCGCATTGCCCCGTGTACCAATCAGAAAAAGTTCCGACGTGGAGAGCTCTTTGCTGACCGCATCGAGCACGCGCTCGCTGAAGGCGCCGGCGAATCCTTGCTCGGCACAGAATAGCACGAGTGCCGAGCGGGCCGATCGGCGCGCGGCGGCTGGGCGGCCGGCAGGAACCAGTGGAAGGGTTCGTCCAATCGCGAGTGCGATCGTCGCCGCATAGCTGTCGACGGCTATAA
>VFSW01004796.1_pt1 | contig 20127 bp, 27 predicted proteins | sample 5358111 | NCBI WGS metagenome assembly VFSW01 (sample SAMN11554181, study PRJNA540505) | mine drainage metagenome | isolation source: sediment from site ElyBrook_90M | place: USA: Ely Copper Mine, Vershire, VT | collected 2017 | reverse complement strand
GCCTTCACTTCGTAGAAGGCGATCCACCACTCATACTCTTCTACGGTGAGTTCGTTTAAGAATCGGTCGGTGTCTGCTCGTTTGAATTGACTGGCAAGCCAGTAATCGTTGAATCGACTACCGTTTTGCCGAAAAAATCTTTTTTGTCTTCAATTTCTTCCTTCTTAAAGCCGCTCAAAGTAAAGGCCGGTTCAGCAATGGCGTCCAGTACCGGACTCGGTAGCATCTGCGAGACCGTATCGCGCTCAATCGGATTGAACACGCGCTCGCCGGCGTGTGGGTGATCGAGCGGATAAGCGTGTTGAAAATCAGCCAAGTCCTTGAGGTACTTTTGACGCGCTTCCTGGTATTTCTCCTCCTCATCAGGTGGGATCGGACGCGGATTACCGCCGGGGTCAAATCCAGACGGCGCGACAGGTTCAATCGGCGCCTGTGGAGCAGCATCTGGAGACGGGTAACGAAGAGAGTAGACCGTCAAACCGGCATAGAGGATATTGAGATCCGCCGTCTTCGTCTTGATGTTGGTTGCTGCCTGAAGGACAGCCGCTTTTTCGTTTGCCATCAGTTGTTGAATGTTGAACCAGCCACCAAGTTCTTCTACATAGACGGCTTGTTTTTTTGGTCGCACGCCGCCGCTTAGAACAAGTGAGCGCACGTCTTGATATTGTGCTGTATCTGGCATTAGTAGGTATGCTCCTTTAAATCTATTTGCAGGTTTTCCGCCACTGTACGTATAGCATCTCTTTTTGCCTCCCAACGCGATGCGGATAGCGCGTGATCACAGGCAGATTGTGCATCTCCGCTTTCGGATGCGCCATGACGTGCCGACCGCACACGTCCGGCGTAATAGTGACTGAGCCGATTCAGCACGCCAAGCAGTTCGGCCTTGCTGATACTTGCGTCGTCGTGTTCGTCTTGTTGTTCTTCCATACAAAATCTTTCTCTTAGACCAGATAGAATTGTCCGCTCAACTGGAAGTCTAAGCTCTCATCGGTCAATTTTTGCACATCGGTTTTGATACTGGCTTTCTTGGCATAGGCGTAGCCCTCATAGCGGTTGCCGCTCATCTCCGCGCCGGAAATGATAAAGAGCGTGCCATTGGTGATGTCGGCAGCAAAACCCAATTGCGATTCTGGCACCCAGAACTTTGTCACGGTAAACGCTCCCTCTAAGAGGAGCGGCTGAAACGTTTTGAAGCCCGCGCCCGCCTGTAATCCCCCCATTCCATCACCTTGCAGTGATGTGTTGTCCTGGAATGTGCGCTGCCCGTCGAATGCCCACTGCGTGATATTTGCCAGTACTGCCCACGGGAAGTAATTGGCGGAGTGCGCACGGATGCCCACGCTTGCCCCCAAGTAGGGCGCATTGAGGACAATCACCCCGCTTGGATAATGCACCGTATAATTCGATGCAGAAATCGTTGTCCATGCCTGTCCGTTTTGCGCAACCGTTACGGTGACAGTCGGGCTAGAGCCTCCTGTTAGACTGCTCGTTGCCGTCATCGTGGCTTGGTTGGCAAATCCCAATGTTCCTGTGAACTCCACTGTCCAAGCTGTTGCAGGTCCCGGACCGCCTGTCACGACGACATTATTGGCTCCGATATCGGCAAGAGCTTGGAGTGCTGTTTGTACCGTCGCCGCTGTCGCGTTGTACGCAATGGCAGCCGTCGTAGCAGCCCCGAATGTGAGCGTGAATGTCCCGCCCGTTGGAGCGCCAGTAATCGTCACTGTCTGCACTTCGTCGAGTTCGGCCTGAATGACCGGAAGCACCGTATTATCCCAATAGCGGTCGGCTGCAACCGACTCTACCCACGTCACTTTGTCAAGTGATGCATTGCTCAACGTATCGTTGAGCAATGCCACTGATGGCGTGCTGGGAATAATCAATGCTCCGCTATAGCCTGCAATGGCTGCCATCGCGTCCCTTCCTTTCTCAAGAAATTATGTCGTTATGTCGTTATGTCGTTGTGAGCGAACCGCTTGGCTGTATGTCGTAGCTCACCTCATTGACTTTACTCACGTCGTCTTTCAGGCCAATCTTCTTAACGTAGCCGGAGAAAACGTAGGTATTCGTACCACCGTTTGGCGTGACCGTAAATGTCAAGAGCGTGGCATTGATCCATGCATTTTGCATCGCCAATTGGCCGGTGGTGTCGGTTAAGTCCCAGTTCGCGCTCATCGAAAAGGTCATTTCTGCCAAAGTGGGCAAAAAGACTTTGAAGCCAGTCGGTGTTGCGAGCATGGCAGTCACGTCATCCATTGCTCGCTGCATGTCGAATTGATCGGACTTGATGTTGGCAACGGTGTTTGCCCCGATTTTCACATTTCCTGAATAGCCGGCACTTGCCGCCATACTTATACCTCCTGCGTCCTGAATAAAAGGCGTGCCATGCCGTGATAGACAGGTACGGCGTCGCCTTCCATCTGATCGCTATAGTTGTCAAAATCCACATAGGTACAGGTTTGCGCCGGAGTCGTGGTCAGCACCAGCGTTGTTTGCACCAGCGTCGTAAAAAGCAGGTTGGCAATCGCTAATGCGTCCGCTGACCCCAGCTTGCCCTGCGTAAAAATGTCAAAGGTTATCGTGCATTCCCTTCCACCCTTGCCGAGTGTATTTTGAGGTAATTGCGTCCCGTGTCCCATCAACACATAATTGAAAGCCTGATTAGTCGGTGCTTGCTGGTCAAACAGACCGCTAATCAGTGCCATGAAGCTGCTATTGCCGGTTAAGGCCGTGTAGCACGCTAGTTTCAGTGGTGAGAGCGAGTCGCCGATCATTGCCTACACCATGTCCTGTAAATCAGCCATCCATGCCGCCCGTTCCGCAATGAATGCATTAGTGAGCATGAACCGACCTGCTACAAACCCACCGTTTCGTGTCCTATGCCCATTTTCCACAAAACCCGCGTAATAGACATCGCTTCCTACCGAGCTATGGCACAGTCCTTCGTTGACGTACTGAATGGATTGCCGCAGTCGCCCACCGTGATAGCCTTTCTTGTGCGTGCTTTCAGGCGTGCCAACCGGACAATTGATTTTCGCCTGAGCTTGCACGTTGATACCGGCTTCTTGCGTGCGGTTATCCACTTTTGTGGATAAGTCCTGCATCCATTGCTGCATCGTTGCGCCGAAATCGCCCATATTGACGCGGACTGAGATATTGCTCATTAGTCCTCCGATTGCGCCTGTGTTTCCTGGCACAGTATCCAGAGTGAAACATTTGCTTCATTCGGATTTTCAATGCCGAGAATTTGATAGATGTGCGTGACACCATGTGCGATATATTGCACGCGCATGGTATCGTCGAGCGGCACTGTTTTCTGAAAGCGAATCTGAAATGTCGTATTTGCCGTCGGATACAATTGCCCGAACTTAAACGCTTTCGACAGGCCGCGCCCATGCGGAAAGTCCGCTTTATTGGCCCAACACGAATAGACGGTGTTCCATGCCTCCGTTTTGCCGAAGCCCACTTGCGTGTACGCAACCGCCTGAAAACTGATACGCCGGTCGAAATCCGACCCATCAGTTTTATCTTTCACTGGCATGAACTACTCCCTACCTACAGCATGAATACCCGCTTACCGACAAACTCTTTTTGCAATGCCTCATCTAAGCTCGATTCGCGGTTGTCATAGAGAAAAGCAATGCAGGATAAGAGTTGACGGCGCAAATCAAACGGCAAGGTTGGATACCCCGCGACATACGTCAGCCGAAAGCGCGACGCCGCCAGTATCGTGAAAATGTTGACCTCGTTGGGATCGGCATACGTATCAATCCGGTACGTGTCATTGCCCGATGAGTCGGGCGTTGTCAAAAGCGTCCATTCAGGAACATCCATGCGGGTCAACTGGTATTCCAGACTAGTGAATGTCTGTATCGGCCCCATTGTGATGGGTATCCTCACCAGTGCATTACCGAACAGCGGAATATCTGGCCGCTCTGCCAATCGCCATGAGTCGTATGGCACATCGACCGGACCACCCAGAGCGCCCGACGGTACGAAGTCGAACTCATAGACCTCCTGAATGGTCTGCGTTGCCAGTGACCGTCTCAAGAGATTTTCCGCGCCGCGCCGCGTATCGCTGATCAGATCGGTGATCAGCGCGTCGTCGTCGGTAAAGTCGATGCGCAGCCACGATTTCACGTAGCTGAGTGTCAGTGGCTCAACCGATGGCGCAACGGTCACTTGATAAGAAATTGGCATGACGCAAACCTTTCAGTCCGTTCTAAGCAGCCGGTTTGTTGAACGGATAGCCGAGTATGGCAACCGCCGTGATATAGCCACCAGTGACTGGACTGCCAGTCACGGTATCCGTAATGCGCACCAGCACCTTGTGCGCAGGAGCGCCGGACAGCGAAGACGGTGCAAGTGTGGCGACCGCCGGATTACCGAGATAGCCAAATTTCAGGCACGTGCCGCTTGTGGTTGCCGATGTTACCACGTTGCTCTGTCCAGATGGCGTTTGCAAGTACGGTGCGGCAACGGCGTTCCAAGTACTCCCGTCCACTTGGTCTTCGATGGTAAGCGTGTGCGTGCCATCGGTCACTGTGCCGACTTCCACCGCAAACATGCAGCCGTTGTTGCCGCCATTCAGCGCGGTTACATCCACTGCCGTCCCATGCACCGTCGCGGTAATCAAGGCTCCAGGCACGAGCGCGGCTGCGACCGAGAGTTCGTTCATCAAATCTTGCATAAGATTCTTTCCTTTTTGTCATGACATATATAGGGAAGGGTAAGAAGTTGTGGGCGAACACGATACCGCTTACCCCGTCATTTATGCGTGAACTTTCATGGCTCGAATCGCTTCGGAAAGTGTGGTATTCCCGCCGAAACGGTAGTAACCCATATACCCGACCGCGTTCTGGTCTGCATATCGTTCCTGGAGGACCTGGATACTCACCTGCTTGCGGATAACCAGTGTGTAGGCGCGTTTCCAGTTGCCGAAAGCGACCGCGAAGGCCGATGCGGCGATCTGTGGCATGTCTACCATCTCAAAGTAGGGATAGCCCAAAATCTGATTGGGCAAGTCGCCAGCCATCGGGCCAAGCAATGGGCGTCCGGTCGTGTCAGTCAGGCCGCGAATGTAGCCAAGTGTTTCCGTTGTCCATACCCACGATGCACCTTTTCGGTAGGCAGGTTTGAGCGAGTGAACCTGAGTCACCAAATCCTTGTAGGCAATTGCGCCGCTAGACGCACTGGTGGTGTAACCGACGCCGTTTCCAGAACCGCTATAGGCTACGCCTGTAATGTTGGGGTCATTGAGGAAACCGAGACACTCGTTATCCCCTGCGCCGGTTCCGTTGATGATTTCGTTACCTTCCAACTTTGCGAACTGCTCTGCAAATTCCGCCATGATGAAGGACCCGAGGTCTAACTCTGAGTCGTCGAGGTCGGTACGTGAAATCAAACTGAGTGCATACGACTCGTAAGGAAACACCTGAACCATACCGAATTTGGGGTTCTGCGTTTCGCTACGGGTTGCTTGTTCTACGACCCGAGAGGCCGATGCGGTCTGTGTCCTTTTCGGGATTTTGATGTAGGGGTTAGAGGTTGTGCGCACATTGACCATGCTGTGCATGTCGGATATCTGCACAACCGCCTCAATCAGTTCGTCAACATATTCAGGCACGGTCAAAAAGCCGCCGCCGGTCAAATCGGCACCGTACAGAGCTTTGTATTCCGCGTCTTGCCCATGCCCGATCTTCGTACCGGACTCGATTCCCGCCTCATCGTCGCGCACCACGAGCTTGCGTTCGTCGGGCGTGAGTGTCCCCCATCCCTTCTTACAGGCTTTGTTCATGGCAGCTTTGCGGGCCTGTTTCTTGACTTTCTCATCGTCAAAGCCAATCAGTCCGCCGGGCCGGTTCATAGCGATTTTCAGTGCCTTGATTTCGGCTTCTTGTTTGCGCACATCGGCTTCAAGTCGCTCGATATACTGTTTCGTCTCACCGCTTGCCTTTTCCAGATCGGCGGTGCTTGTGCGAACTGGGCCTACTTCCTCCTCCAAGACCTGTTGGAAGAGATGCGCCACATTCGCGTTTTTTCGTTCTAAGTCAGCAAGTGCTGTCATAGTCTATTTTCCTTGTGGGTGCTAGGTTGACAATAATCGTTTGGTTGTTGTTACACCAGCAATGCTTCCAAATCGTCAAGTGTCACCTCATCAGTGCTTGCGGGCGGCTGTAAGGTGCTTTTACCGGAGCGTGTGAGTGCGTGTAGCGGCTCACGGCGCATACGGCTTTTGTCATTGGTGTAGGGATCGCCCTGGCCTTCTTGTTGCCAGATTTGGGTCAGGTCGCTTACTTTTTGCTGCATGGACTTCACATGGTCATGCATGATGGACTTATGCTCTGCCAGTGCATCCTGTAGCTCCTGTGCCTTTGTTGCCAGTGCCTCTTTATTGGCGGCTGAGAACGTGGCGCCAGCCTTTGTTGCAGGATTGTCATGACGCGATGAATACCCGACACGAAGCGAGTAGGGGACGTAGGGCGAATTGCTTCCACCGCTATAGCTATTGCAATAGCCCTGATCGGCAATGTAACCGGCAAGGTCACATTCAATCGCCTTCGCGTTCCACTCTTTGACTGCCGTGCTAAATTGCGCTAACGCATCGCTCATGTCCGGATCGGGCGAGTCACCCATACCGAAAATCTGTAGCATGGCCTGCGTGAGCGTATTGATCAGATCGCCCCAATCCTCTAAGCAGTCCGCTTGCATGGCGGCGACTAGGAGCGTGTTGAAGTCTTTGGCTTGCATTGGTATGTGTCTCCTTTTGCCGTCATCCCACGGCGGCGTCAGTTGTGGTGAGTCGGGATAGAGCTTATTGATGCGAGAATAAAGCTTCTCAATTGGGGCTTTGAGTCCATCGGGTGCGCTTGCGCCTCTTGCGCCCATGATAAGGCCCGCGATTGCAGTAATCGCCCCGACGCAAATAGTAGGCTTGCCCGATTTGATGTAGCAGTATGGGTAAGACCAAGAGCCTTTCAGTTGCGGGTCTCCGTCGGTGTAGAGAAAGCAATCATGCAATTTGGAGATGTCGTATTCGTCTCCGTCTTTGGCATAGGCGAATATCTGCTTTTCGGCTTTGGTGGAGTCCCACGTTTCGTTACGCGGGCCGATGGGTAAAGATGTATCACCTGTAACGCCTTTGGTTGCGAGTGATTTCACGCCTGATGCTGGTACAAGTGCTTCTGGGTTGGCTGCGAACAACATTACTACTGCGGAACCTTCCAGTACCTGTACCTCTTTGAGGATACGTACTTTCCCGTCATAGGCTTTCTGGATAGCGATGTACCCAATCGACAACTCGTCTATGAAACCAGCCTTGAAGCCAGAAAATGCCATTGTCGCCATAGGATTATTTGGGATACCAGCAGCGTTCGTTGAGATGTCCAATTGTGCTGTACAGAGCAAGCCGTGCGTATCCTCTTGCGCTTCCGTAAAACCACCAATAGGCTGTTCTGGTGAATGCATCCAAAGTAGGCTAAAAAGATACTTGCGTCCAGTGCTTTTGCGTGAATAGGCTTCTGCAATCGTCTTTTTGAAAGCCCCCGCCTGTACTTCGTCTTGTTGGAGGTCAACATTGCCAAACGTGCTGAGATATCCGGTAATGGTTCCCTGTTCTTCGTCAATGGACTTGATTTGAAAAGGAAAAGATTTGTATTCAACGGTTTTCCCTTTGATGTTGTAAGGTGTCTTGCTCATACGCCCGCCTCAACTATTCTGTAAAAATCACGCACGCTCACGAAATCACGCCGCTTGCCACTATCGTCACCGCTCGAATCGTCGCTACTATTGCCCGTTATATCGCTAGTAACTCTTTGGTAGTACGTCGTGCAACGGCAGTTACAAATGTTGGCGGCGCTACCACTCGGATCGCCTGGATAATCTAGCTGCTCGCCGCCAACCTCAAATGGCTCGTCCATCGGCACGATCTGTCCATCGGCGTCAGCATGAGCCGGGCGGGTATGCGCGTCAGCAGAGGCAAGCCATACTTTATTGAGCGTCAATCCGCTTTGCTGTGCCGCTTGCATGGAAGCGTAGTTGGACGCGGTGCATACCTCGGTCGCTGCAATGGTTTGCGAGCGGTTGGGGATAATCTCGTCAAGGTAGAGCGCGTCAATCCTATCGGCAAGCTGTGCGGTACTCTCTCCATTGGCTATACCGTCTGCTAACGCTGCTTGCAACATGGCAAGCGTGGTCGCATCAATCTGTTTGACTTTGGTTGCAGCCAGTGTGAGCAAATAATGGACAGTCGCGGCGTTGTAGAGGTTCACGCCCGATTTGGCGAAGAAATGCCCGCTACGAAACGCTTTAGCGGTATCGAAAGACGCGGCGACATGACCGCCGATATCGGTGCCGATGTCCTGATAGAGCGTCACCATGAGCTTTTTGAGCGTGCCAGATGTGCCGATAAGCGCTTCTTGTACAGCTGAGTGCGCGTCTTGCACGTGGTCGCTCTTGATGCTTTCGACCACCGCTTTTTGCTCCGTTTTGAAATAGCTCTCTAACCGCGATACGGCTTTGGACTGCCACGATGCGCGGTCTGCTTCCATCGTGGCAAGATAGGCTGCCTTTTGTTCTTTCGTTGCAAGGTCAAGAGCCTTAACGCCATACCGAGTGCGATGGCGAAGTACAGACTGAGATTTGCCGCTATTGCTACGAGCAATACCAGCAGCATCTGGTGCAGGCTTGTTGCTATCGTTGGTGTCAGTATCATCGGTTGCATCTCCTTTAGCTGGTTTCGGTGTCGGCAGTCCGAGCGGTTGTGCCGGTGCGGGTGGACCATTGAGCAAGTTCTCCGGTACGGGCGCAATCGGCGCAGCGGGTTTCTGCAACGCTTGCTCTGCATACGCTTGCAAGTCCTGTGAGCGAATCAGCAGCGTTGGGCCGAGCTTGTAAATGCCCTTGCCGTTCTTGTCCTGTTCGATGCCCTGTAGTCCTTGCGCCGTCCACAAATCGCATTGCCCGCTATCCCACAAGCCAGTGGCTTTCGTCGAGGTCGCCTGTTCCTGATCGGCGTACAACTGTGCAAGCGTTTCAATGTCGTGTTTGTCATAACTGAAAAAGGCTTTCATCTTGAGCAAGTCGGCATACATCGGCACAAGCCACATGTTGATCAAATCAACATAGCGATCCATTTTCGGAAGGATGTTATCAACGAAAAGGGCCTCGCGGGCCTCATGCATGTTGGCATAGGTTTTCCCGGCGGCGTCTCCTACCAACTCAGGTGCAATATCAAAGATAGCCGCTATCTCGCGGGTGTTCAGTTCTCTCGACTGCAACCAATCCAACTCGTATGGCGACATGCTCATCTGTTGCCACGTCATATCCGCTTCAAGCACAAGCGGAAAACCAGCATTGCGTTTGCCTGAGTAGCGTTTCAAGATTTCTTGACGCACTTGGTTACGCTGCTCAACTGTGAGATAGCCCTTGCTGAAAAACACCGATGCGGGCTTACCAGCGTTTTGCATCAGTGCCGTATTCCATGCGTTGCCTTCATTCGTCTGGTCGATCAGCCACATAGCGACCTGTAGCGGAGATAAGCCGTACCACTCATCGTCATACGAATGAAACTTCATGTGCATGACTTCAGTTGGCTCAAATATCTTGGCCTTTGGCGTGTTGTAGCCATAGATATAGCCTTGTATGTCCGTCTCACCAGCAACGATGTTCATCAGGTCTGGACGCAATGCCCATAACTCGGAAGGTGGTTCAGTAGGACTCAAGCGATTCGCCCACGTGTACATATTTCCCGATAAGTGCCAGTAGCCGAAACTCTGCTCGACAAATGAGCCAGTGCCATTGCGCGGGTTGGGTTTGCGCCACAGGTCAAGCAACGGATGCTCTTCGATTTCACGGTCCATGCCCCTATCAGTCCACAGCTTCCACTTGATGCCGGCTGCCCCACCGCTAATCTTATTGATGCAATTGTAGGCCGTGCCACAGCGTTTATAGCCTTCCGAGACAAACGTCCTGAAATTGCGCTGCGAGAAGACAGGTTGACCAGGCGTGAAGAATTGTGCGGAAACACCATAGGTCGGATCGTCTTTGGTTTGCAGATCGCGCCCGCGTTTGCGGAACGGGAACCAGGAAGGAAGTAGCGACATTATATGCACCCCCTTCCTAGACGCTTTTTCCTCATCCACATGTTTATTCGCGTTTTTTCTGCAATGGTAAGTCCTATTTGTTCAGGTAGAGGCTTAGGGTGATATGTAGGTATTACAAGTCGTGGACTGAAAAGCAAGTCTGTTGATGATTGCGCAATCTCGTATCCACAACTGCGACATTGCCAGAGACAGACGCAACCAATTGGCGATGTCGGTGTAACTGGTATCTTGTGAAATGCTTTACTTGCGCAATACTCTGCATTTTCTTGCATTACCAGCGACCTCCCATCTCGAAGTCGTGCATCTCGCCTTCGTCAAAGTTCCATGCGAGATCGTCTCGCTCCGATTTGCCGACTTTGCCCCAATCAATTTGCACCATACCCTGCTGAGGTTGCGTTGGTTCTGCTGTCATGACAGGTTCAGGCAAGCTATCGGGAGACCACATCATAGGTCCATGTGGAGATGAGAGGATATCGGCAATCATCGAATGACAGTCAACCTGGTCCTTCTTTGCTGACTTAGGAAACTTGAAGATTTCCGGTTCCAACTCTATCAGGTACGCGGCACCCTGAAGCCAGTACATGTCACCGGCTTCCATCTTGACCGCCGCTACACTAGCGCGGACCTCCTTATCACGAAATGGTTTCCAGGACATCACCGGAATAGAGACAACTTTCACCACACGGTAGACATCGGGCGCGATCTCTTCTTTGATTTCGTAGGACCGCAATTGCTGAATATAGGCAAGCTGGTACGCGACTTGCTCTACCCAGAATTTGGACGGCGCATAGCGTTCGTAGACTTCGATAGCGCGTTTCTGCTGGTCCGGGTTGTTGAAGTGCCCACGGACCTGATGGAGCAAAAGGCACTCGTTCTCAGGCGTGATGGCCCACACTTCAATCACAAAGAAGTCTGATTGCTGGCGTTCGGATGTTGCAAGGTCGCAAACCGCTTCATTGCGACATGTGCGGATAGAGACCGCTTTGCGCTTGCCATACTTGGTATGCAGAATGTAGTAGTCGCCTTCAATCTCAAAGTAGCACTTCCATGCTTCCTGGAATGTGCCGCCGGTCGCGGGTACGGGGCTCTGCTGGTACTGAGCCGCGTACCCGCCGCTTCCCAGATCGCGCTTGAGCATATCAAGCGTCGTTCGTGAGAAGCGTTGAGGCCAGAGAAGTTCCCCTTCTTGCGTGCGCGGGTCTTGCCAAAATGGCAGAAGCCCTGACGCGGGAAATTTTGCTGTGCGCATATGCTTACAGGGTTCGTCGAGATGAAAGAACCGTGACTCACAGGTACAATTACTTGCCTTGCCATCGACAAAAGTGAGTTTGTATTTCTTGCCCGGTGTTGTGAAACTCTTGACTTCTGTCTCTATCGGTTCGGATACACGACGTTTCTCGTTATCGAAGAACGTGTAACACTTGCGTGCTGGTTCGTACTCAGCAGGTAGGTTTAGATGCGTCCAGTCCGGGCGTTCTTTGAGGATATAGCCGCAGACATCATTTTCATGAATGCGCTGGCCCACTGCCACAAACCGCGCCGTTTCCTGATCGTTTGCGCGATTCGTCCAGACCTCGCGGAACCACCGGACGGCACTATCGCGGTCGAGGTCACTGTGCGCTTCCGTGGCATTATGCAAATCATCAATGATGAGAACGCCTCCCCCGTTTCCAGTCGTTCCACTTCCAACGCTGATCGCTTTCTGGAAACCTTGACAGGTATTCTCAAAATAGGCTTTTTGATTGCTGTCATGAGCCATCTCCACAGAAGCATCTCTGACTTGTATCTCTTTGCCGTATCGCTCAATAAACCACGGGTCTTCCAATATGCGCCGTACCTTCATGTTGTCACGAATACTGAGAGACAGCGCATAGGACGCAGCTAAGATTTGCGCTTGCGGGTCTTGCGTCCAGAGCCAAGCACGCCAAATAACCAGTTCGCTGCTTTTGGTATGGCGCGGTGGCACGTTGATCACGATTTTACGGATGTCGCCTCTTGTAACCGCTTCTAAATGCTCATCAAGTGCATCTTGACACCAGCCATCCACATAGGGAGCAGGTTCGATGATATGCCACACAGCCAACTTGAACGCCTTGAAACAACGCCGTTTCTCTTCTGCATCGACGGCAAGCAGAATAGCGTCGGCCTGGCTTTTTCGGTTGTGTGTGGCAGATTGGAGCATGAACTATATCCGATGTATCTGATTGTTGTTGACAAAATAATGAGCACCACATCCACATAAGATGGAAGGTGACACGGTTAGTTGTTGTGTCGCTTCGTCATAGGTCACACTGTGGCCTGAGAGATTAGTCAGTACATCGCCCTCTGTCGTTCTGCTGTCATGACATCTTTGAGAGCCTTGTCTACTTCTATGCGTATGAGCTTTCGGATAGAGTCAATGTCGCTAGAGGGAAGACTTGTAAAGATAACAGAATGAGCAATAGACTCAGTGTAAACAGGTTTCGTGTCAATCCATTCAATTTTGTCGTCGGGGAACTGTCTCTCAAAGTCGCTCATATCATGAAAATGTGTTTTGTAGGCTTCAGGAGCGATATTGATGTTGACGCAACCATTGCTCCATAGCACGCACTCATAACTTTTCTCTGGATTGTTGCCACTGTGCAAGATAAATCGCCTCACGCGCTCACCTCTTCTTTCGGCTTGCACTCTTCATGCTCATCGCAGAAGCGCATAAGCCGTGCTTTCATGCCGCCAACGCTGTAATCGACCTCCAATGACGCTTTGCAATGCAAACAGACAAGTACCGGATGAAATCCGAGCTTTTGACGCAGTGAGAGATGCGGGATCGGCGTGCGTGTTTCCAGATCGGGTATGCGCTGCACGGATTTGTTCTCCAGTGCGTGTATCGGCCTCAGTTTGTTGGAGGCAATCTGCGTCATACAGCACATATCTTTGAGCGATGCAATAAATGGCCTGTGACACTTGCCACAAATAAGCGGCGTGGTGGATTGCCGTGCATTGGCGCGTATCAGGCGGCGTTTGAGCCGGTTTGGGCGTGCTCTGGCGGGCGTTTCGCTCATGCTACTCTTTGTCCTTCATGCCTTGTGCTACCTCTTTGAGCAAGGCCAATTGCTCTTTGGTGAGGTTGCGCGTATCAATTACCAATCCGTGCTGATGCTCAATCGGGTTGCCGTCTTTGCCAGTGACCTCGTGGCGCGTGGTGTCTTTAAATTCGGTCATTCGCGCTTTGGCGAGGAAGATGAGCAAGGTGTCTGAGTACTTGCGGATGGTAGCCTGTTGACCGCGCTGCATTTTTGGATTGCCGTGCTTATCAAGCACCGGATTACCGGCATCGTCAAGCATTGGCTCCATCTCATAGACCAGTTGCCCCATGCTGACGAGTGGCTCTTGTATGCCTTCCATTGCACGTCGCGCAATTTCGGCCCGCACCGCATCGTTGGCATCTTCAAGCGCGGCGGCGTATTTGGCTTGAAATGCCGGAAGCTTGAGCCAGCGATAGACCGTTTCTCGTCCAATGCCTGCGACCGCTGCGGAATTGCGCACATTGGCAGATTTGGCAAATGCATCCAAAAAGATAGATTGCGCCAGCCGTTTTTCGGGTGCGGTCAGATTTTGCCCCTGGGGACGCTTTTCTGGTGTCCCTGCGTGTCCCTGTTTTGCCATATGCCAGTTCCCAAAACAACAAAACGGACGCCTCAACTCTCCTCAAAGTGGAAGAATTGAGACGCCCGTACATAGAATTATTACTTGGCTTGACGGCGCCTAAAGGTGGAAGATGGGCTTCAAAGTGTAACTCTTCCCCGGCCATGTTGCACAACAGGGAGGTATCTCCCTGATGCGGCAATCATTGATAGCGGCTATTGCACAGATGCCGCCAGCCCTCATCGCCTGTACTGCGAAACGAGTCCTTGCAAGAAGCCCTTGCCTACATTCTCGAAAGTTTGTAGCTGGCTCCCTTCCGAGCCAGTTATATTTCAATGTAATGGGATCAGTACCCGCCGAGGATTCGAACCCCGCCTCCTTCCGTCGAAGGCATGCACCGCTACACCAAACGGATCAATCAAGTTTGTGCTGGTGCTTCATCTGGTACTTCATGTTGATATCAGTTTCGATGGGCTTATCCTTGCCACGAAAGGCGGCAAAGATATCGAAGTAGCCACCATTGGCGGCTACCGCCTGTCCAATCAACCTATCGAGCATACGTACCCACCGATGCGACATATGCTCGATTTTGATGGCCTTTGTGTGGTCGGTGTCGGCATCTTCATTGATTGGCATTGGTGTTTCCCCCGAAACCTAAACTCAACATGTATTGCGGATAGTATAGCATCAGACGGACACGATAGCAAGGAATACTTGAGGAATATTTTGCCTCCAGTCTTTTGGAGGTCGCCTTCCTTATGCGACCTCCAAAAAGACACGGCGATGTCGGGACACGGTTTTCACCATGTCTTCGTATCTCTAAGAGCCACAGCCAACTTTCCGCTTGGCAAGCCGATGGAGTACCATCCGCATCGGGTGAAACGGTCTCATCGCATCACCGGCACGCAACGCACGGAAATCCGCGAACACGGCACGTGTCATACCTCCGTGTTCGCAGTATTGCACGGCGCTTCACTGCGAGATAGCGTCGTACTTGCGGGCTGAGATGCGGGTGCTGCGGCGCGAGTACAGGCACGCTCACCAAGCGTGCGGAGGTACATATCTCGACAACTGCTGAGATAGCTTGGGTGATGTTTGAGATCACGCGAGTCATGCACTCAGCCAGTGTGCGCCACACGGTCTGCACATATATCTTGCAGTCCTGAAACTGCTGAATATGCTGTGCTTTGAGCGATTCGGCGTATTGTGGTAATACCAGTAGTTCTTCTAGTTCTTCGTCCATTGTTCCCTCACTCTTCTATGGGCGTTTCTGTGACTGCCCAAGACTTGATAATTGCAATGCTTTTGAGATAGTCGAGATACGCACTGGCTTCGTTCGTGATTGGATCGTCAAGCCTTACGGTAATCATCACTGTTTTCTCCATGGTATATTGCCGGAGACCGAGACTTATGGGCAATCCACGTGTCACCAGAAATTCTTTATGCGTGACTTTTTCGGCATCATTGCGCGGAATGAATTCTGGCGCAAAAATAATGCATAATTCTCGATATATTTCAGCCATATGGTAAGCGGATCTCCCGTTTGTTTATAGAACGTGCCAAGATACTCACTTATATCTTGGCACTGCGAACGAGGTGAATGCAAATGGTTAGTTCTTCTGTCGGTTATAGCTCCTTTCCTATTTCATCCGCTTTCCCGCCTCGGTTTTCAAGGTGATCGGCAATGCGCCTGAGCAGGCAGCTTCCGCATCCTCTTCGGCAGTACCGAAGTTTTTGTCGGCGATGTGTCGGGCATCATAGGTTTCCGCTCGGTCAATTTGTTCCTCGCTATTCATCGTTTGCTCCTCTGTCTCTCTGTCAGTATGCTATCATCCCCGCGTTGGCTCAAAGGCGAGGCCGGGAAATTGTCGCCTAATCTGCGCGAGAAACGCACAGATGTAGGGTGTCTTTGCACAGATATCCTCTTGCGCGATATTGACACCGCATGCCAGCATCCGCTCTAATTCAGTGTACGTTATCGCCGCATCGGTGAGGCAAAATTTCACACTGTGAACAAAATTCTCGACCTCTAGGCTCATCTCGTGGTTGCCGCGATGCAGCAGATAATAGGCATTGATGCGCAGTGCAAGATCGAGCAGTGTCACACGTACATGCGTCGAGTTCAGGCCAGCATGTTCCTCTTCATTGGTCATATTGATTGTTACCCCTCTCGTGGTGGTGTGTTCAGAATACATATCCGGTTCATCCGGTTCGCCATTGGCGGCGGTGTGCATCCAGCTTGGATAGCACCGCCGCCAATGGTCGTCAAGATGGGGGAAACACGGAAAAATACGGTGGAATGTAGCATGTGCGACCAAAAGAAAAGAGTACCAGTCGTCATTGTGCTTCTGTTTCCGCAGGTATTCTGCAATGTCGATCTTGAAATCGCTTCAGTGCGTACCGTGTTTTGCCGTGTTTCCTCCTTATCTTATTTCACTTCTACACTGCGCCGCTCGTATTTGGCACACGCAGGCCATCGCAGACGATGATCGCCTGCATTGCGGCCGTACTTTGGAGGACGCAGATCGCATTTATACCAAGTGGCACTCTGGCGAAATCCCTGGAGATGTGTGCAGTTCTCGCATTTTTCGCCATCGGGCCCGGCACCAAACATGGCAAGGCAAGGATTGATGCGCTGCTTTTTGCGTGCAGTACAACCGGGAGGTAGTGCAAAAAGCGCAGGTTGCGGTTGCTTATCCATTTTTGCTTTCCGTTTCTTGGGAGCAGGATCGGACGGCGACGTCGCTCTTCTGCCAGCACCAGGAATTGATCAAATCGAGTTCAATAAGCACCAGTTTCATAGTCCCTCTTTTCTTTCGGGTGGAGCGAACGTTCCGCGCCGCACTGCCAGCAGGCGTAGATCAACGTATTGGCAGCGCGAGACTGGCACAGGATATGCTTTTGCATTGCATGGCACGGTATGCAAAACAGTTCTTTGTATAACCTCTGCGCATCCACAATGCGCGGAGGAAGCTTTTCACTTTCCTTCTTTTTTCGTGTCATATTGTTCTCTTTTCTTCCTATTTTTGAGACCTCATGACCGTAAGGCTTTTGCTATTGCCACAACTGGCTCTTACTGTCCGGCGGCTTGCGCCAGTTTCTTTTCATGCTGCTCTGCATATGTGCGCAGCCGTATCAGATCGGATTGGCTCAGATCGGAATCGCTGATCGGCGCACCGAGGACATACTGCTTATAGGCGTGCCAGCGCGTCTCGAATGCAGGCGCGGCAAAGGCGAATACCTTGCCAACCACGGCACTGACTTCGGCAAGGTCGGATGTTGCCGACTCTTCTACTGGCAATGGCCTAGGAGTCTCAACCGGCGCACCGTCATCAAGCCACCTGATAATCGGTTCCATAAATGCGCCGGTTGGGTTGCTGACAACCGCGCCTCGCACCATGCGACAGCGTGTCTTCTCAACAATCAGCGTATTCTCTAAGTCCATCTGACAGAGAAGCGTAAATTCGTATTCCAGTCCGTCGCGTGATATGCCCTTTGTGCCAAGTTTCTTGATGCTGGTTTTGCCGGTCGTCTCATCCTTCTCAGAAACGCTATCGGTTTTCGTGCGCATAGTACAAATGACATGGAGCCGGGCATCCGTGATGGTGTTAAGGAATTTCCGGTACAACGGGTCAACGTCATTCCATGCCGCCCAAGTGTTGCCTTTGTAATTGCGCCTGGCAACTTTATTGACGATTTCGAGGAACCCACCCGCATCATTCCAGACATGGGTCAAACTATCAATCACCAACACGGCATAGCCCTGCTCTTCTGCATGGGCAATAGCCTCCATATATTTATCTGGAGAAAACGGTTCAGAGATCGGGCGCCGATTTTCGTCACGTGACCACAGTTCCGCGACATCGAAGTCGAACAGGTCGCTATAGAGGGACGCGCTGCCTTTTTCGGAGTCCAGTACCATAATCTTGCCATCTGGGCCAGCGAGAGCCCTGGCGAAGGTGAGGGACGTGAACGTTTTTCCACTCCCTGACGGACCGACGAGACACGCCTTGAGCTTCGCTTGATATTTTACTGCCTTCTTGATGATAAGTGCCATGATTTATCTCCTTGGGGCGCAACATCTGCGCCCCACTACTCAACAATTACAACGATTATCGATCCGGTCCGTAAACCTCCGTCATTCATACGTGAGGATACAATCGCCGCTTCCTTTGCCTTCTAGGCATGGGGTTACTTCACACCTGCTGACCGTAGTAGATGCGCAATGCCTCGATGCTAGTCAGCAGCCCATCTCGCAGGGGTTGCTTGATACGCTCTTGGATCATCTCTGTGTCGCTATGGCATGGACAGGCATTGTCCACGCAAAAAGGATGCTTGTCGGTGTGGATGCGGCTATCCTCGTCGAGGACAACGGGCAATACAAAGGTGGGAATTTCAACATATTTCACTTGTCGCCTCCTATCGCGTCGCGGTTGTCGTACAAAAAGCACAGCAGAGCCTGTGTTGCTCCTGCTGAAAGCAGGAATTGCTCTTCATTCGTGGCAATGAGCAACGTACCGGTCTGTGCGTCAAGTTGTGCCGACGCATCCATGTCCAATTGGCAGGATGGCATCTGCGTGAGATCGCCAGATGCGACGGACTCCGCAACTCGCAGGTATGCATCGCCATGTGCCTCGGCGAACATCGGTATATTGCGCAGGTCGCGCTGCGCATAGGACGGGGTGCGCTCAAGTGCGTCCCATGCGTCGGCAGCGATGTGAGGTTGCGTATTGAGCGCGGTCATGATGCGCATCAGCAGCAGCATCGCATACTCAAAAACGTCTGACGGCATGGCGTTGCCCGATGTCACGATAGCGGTCACAATGCCGCCATTGACATACGCGACCGTCAACTCGCCACCGGTATCCGTGAGCGTCCAGATAGTCCCGTTGAACTCGATGTAGACGGTGCTGCTATCGGTAGTGGCTGCAACAATATGCACGCCTTGTTGCGCGAGTTGTGCTGTCAGTTCGCGCTCTAGCCCTGCCGGGTAGTGCCATGTATCGCACCGGCGAAAACGAAATTGCACTGATGGTGTGGACACGTAGTTTCTCCTTTACGACTGCGCAACGACATTTGCCAAGAGCAATCCGCTCTCTGGGAAATCACCATCTGCGAGAGATGGCGCACCATGGATGTCTTCGTCGTCTTGTGGAGTCATAGTGACCCCGCTTCTCAATGACGACTCGTTCATGGCGCGGTTTTTTCGGCATTCATGCAGATTGCACCATGCGGAAACCCCTGCAATGTAGTCCTTGCGCGATTGCTGGCCTTTATACGGATTCTCCCGCATGGCATCGAAGATGAGCTCTTCGATGGTCGGGTAGACCTTCACGTTCTCGATGGCGACTTGTTGCCCGATCTGGTATGCGGTCTTTTTATGCATGGTACTCCTTATTTTCGATGCGGCGCAGGGTTGGCTACGTCGCACGGAGGTGATGCTGTCCCTTTATGCGCGTCCCGATCTGTCGGTAGCCGGACCCACTGCGCACGGTCTGTCTGTGTGTCCCGACGGGGCGGGCAGCGCGAAATGCGGATGCCTCGCTTTGTCCGCTTGCACCCAAGTGATGAAGGTCAACGCCTTCTCCATTTCGGGACTGGTGGCGACCGGCTGCACGTCCTCCTCTATCACCGATGCTGGCGGCGAGACCACCTTCGTCCTTTTGGTGATGAACTGTGCAACATCGGCAATGTGCGGACATTGCTCGTGGTTGAGGCCCTGCACGCAGGTACACGGCGGGATCGTGGTGGTTTCGTCGCCCTCTGGATTGATGATGTAGTACCAGCCGGGGCGACCAGTAGCGACAAAGTAGAGCAGTTGTCCGAGAGCAAGCAGGATGAAAGACCGCGCCAGCGTTGTGAGGTTGGTGGTATTGATGGCTGCAACGAATAGTTTCTCGCCGTCGGTTGTCGCAACGTGAGTGATAACGGCCTCGGTCGAGGCGACCTCGGTGATGACGACCTTGCCTCGATGGATGACTGCGGGGCGGACCTTGAGATTGCAGTTTTTCTGCTTGTTTGCAATGATGTTTTTCCAACTAGCCATGTGTGCGACTCCTTTATGTGTCTCTTCGTTCAAGTGGAGAACCCGCCCCCAGGAACTGCGCGTCCCTGAGAGCGGGGAGGTTACCCCCTCTATGCGGTTGAAACACAGTGTTTCAACCGCATAGACATTATGTCATAAGAAACGGTGTGTGTCAAGTGTTTTTCATGACAATTTTACGGAGCTTGAAAAACTCGGTACGACGTGGTATCGTTGCATGAAGAAACGCCACCGTGACAAGGAGAACAACATGATTATTATGGAAGAAACACCACATTTGTCGCCAGGAACGAAATACTACACGCCTGCGCAGGCAGTGAAGTACCTCAGAGAAGAGCGCGGCATAGAGATTAC
>VFSW01004795.1_pt1 | contig 20128 bp, 20 predicted proteins | sample 5358111 | NCBI WGS metagenome assembly VFSW01 (sample SAMN11554181, study PRJNA540505) | mine drainage metagenome | isolation source: sediment from site ElyBrook_90M | place: USA: Ely Copper Mine, Vershire, VT | collected 2017 | reverse complement strand
CATGCAGTCCGCGCGCATCGGCTTCTGCCCGGACTGCCAATGAAACGCCATGGGCACTGAAAATGACGGTGGCACCGGTGGGGACTTCACTCAGGTGCTCAATGAAGACAGCCCCTTTGCTTTTGAGGTTATCGACGACAAAGCGGTTGTGGACCACTTCATGGCGCACGAAAATGGGCGCGCCGTACCGCTCCAGGGCGCGCTCAACGATTTCGATGGCACGATCCACACCGGCACAAAACCCCCGGGGATTGGCCAGGATAAGAGGGATGGGAGAGTGGGGCAGAGGCATTACAGCGCATCCCCACCTGGCCAACCGAAACGTTCTTCCTTCCAGGGGTCGCCCTCATTGTGGTATCCACGCACCTCCCAAAAACCGGGGCGGTCCCGTTCGTGCAGTTCAATCGCTTTAAGCCATTTGGCGCCCTTCCAGGCATATCGTTTCGGTACGATGATTCGTACCGGACCGCCATGGTCACGCGGAATCGGGTGACCTGACCAGCTGTGCGCAATAATGACGTCGTCATCCAGAAGAGCCGTCAAAGGTAAATTGGTCGTGTAGTCATCATAGCCATGGAGCGTGACAAACTGGGCCGCCTCCAGCGGACTGGCCAGAGCAAGCAAGTCACGCGCGAGGACGCCACGCCATGCCATGTCCAACTGCGACCAACGGGTCACGCAATGAAAATCGGATATTGACGTGGTCTGGGGTAGCCCCTGAAAGGCAGCCCAATCCAGATCCTGCTCAAGTCGTACCAGACCGAATACCCGGAGGCGCCAACGATCCAGAGGAATGTGGGGTTGGATGCCCAGGTCCAGAATCGGAAAATCATGGACTTCGGTTTGACCCTGTGGAATACGCACATTGGCGTTGACACGTCCGGGTTTCATCTCCCTTCGGGTCACGGCAATTTTGGCTTGGATCAGTTTGTTCCAGTCAGTCATTTGCTTGTCTTCAAACTATCCCACAGCAGAATGGCGACCCCAATGGTGATGGCCGAGTCTGCCAGATTAAACGCGGGCCAGTAATAACTGCCCACATGCCATTGAATGAAATCGGTTACCGTTCCAACCAGCACACGGTCAATCAGGTTGCCGAGGGCCCCTCCCATGATCAAGCTGAGGCCGAGGCAAAAACGGCGATTTTCAGCATGGCGATAGACCAGAATACCCATGAACAGGAGGGCTGCCAAGGCAATGAAGCTGAAGAAATAGCGTTGCCAGCCATTGGCGTTGGCGAGGAAACTAAAGGCAGCGCCCTGATTGTAGGCTAGCACCAGGTCAAAATAAGCGTTGATACGGCGAATGGGGTCTGACCCCATCCAATCCATGATCCAGCGTTTGCTGATCTGATCGGCTAGAGCCACTCCCAGAGCCAACCCTGCCCATGGGCTGAAATTACGCATAGTGACGCGCTTCGCTCGACCCGGAGAGATTGGTGATGCAACGACCACAGAGCCCGGGAAACTGGGGATGTTGGTTGACGTCACTGCGATAATGCCAGCACCGTTCGCATTTGGCGTGTTTTGTGGCTTCCACATAAAGACCGATCACCGCAGGGTCTGAATGACCGGGAAGCGACAAGGTCAGCGATTGGGCTTCGGGAGGGATCGCCATCTGGCTGCTGTCAATGGTGATGGCTTTGGAAGTGATGAATACAAAACGCAGATCATCCCCAAACTGGCGTAACCACGCCAGGGTGTTGCCCGTGGCATACAAGGTGACTTCGCCAGCCAGGGAGGATCCCACATCTCCGGCCATGCGCAATTCCTCCAGTCGTTTTTGGACATGGCCGCGCAACAGGCGCAGCCCGTTCCACGAAGCCACTCTTTCTGTTTCGCTGGGAATTTCTGGCAAAACATGCCAGGTCTGGAAAAAGAGCGTTTCCGCCACATCAGGGGTGGTGCCTTGCAATGTGGCCCAGACTTCTTCGCCGGTGAACGTCAGAATGGGGGCCATCAGTCGCACAAAGCTGTGGGTAATATGCCATAGGGCATTTTGTGCGGCGCGCCGGGCTGTCGAATGTGCAGCGGTGGTATACAGACGATCCTTGAGGATGTCGAGATAGAAGCCTCCCAGATCTTCCGAACAAAAGGTTTGAAGGCGCTGGGCCACCAGATGAAATTCGTAACGTTCGTAGTCTCCCAGGGCCTGTTGCTGAAACTGGCGTGTCAGCGCAACGGCATAGCGGTCGATGTCCAGCCATTGTTCGGGCGGTAGGGCATCCCGAACGGGATCGAAATCGGCCAGATTGGCCAGCAGAAAGCGCAGCGTATTGCGAATCCGACGGTACGCCTCCACCACGCGCTTGAGAATTTCGTCGGACAGATTAAGTTCACCGGAGTAGTCCGTACAGGCAACCCAGAGCCGCAGGTTGTCAGCGCCCAGGGTATCCATCACTTTTTGGGGCAGCACGACGTTGCCCAGAGATTTGCTCATTTTGCGATTCTGGCCATCCACCACAAAACCATGGGTCAGCAGGGCGCGGTAGGGCGCATGGCCATTCAGGGCGCAACTGGTGAGCAGGGAAGATTGAAACCAGCCGCGATGCTGATCAGATCCTTCCAGATAGAGGTCCGCGGGAAACTGGAGTTCGGGGCGACGACGCAGTACCGAAGCATGGGTTGTACCGGAGTCAAACCACACATCCAGTGTGTCCGTCAGTTTGCGGTAGTCGTCTGCTTCGTGACCCAGCAGTTCGGTGGCGTCAAGCGCAAACCAGGCTTCGATCCCGGCTTTTTCGATTTTTTGTGCCACCAGTTCAATCAGGGCCTCGGTACGTGGGTGCAATTCGCCCGACTTGCGGTGGATGAAAAAGGGAATGGGAACACCCCACGCCCGTTGACGCGATACGCACCAGTCCGGCCTGCTTTCGATCATGGACGAGAGGCGCGCACGCCCCCAGGCGGGATAGAAACGCGTATCAGCTACGGCCTGACGAGCGCTGTCGCGCAGCGAGGAGCCCTGTTTGGAAGGCTGGTCCATGACAATGAACCATTGTGGCGTGGCCCTGAAAATGATGGGGGATTTGTGGCGCCAGCAGTGCGGATAGCTGTGGGTCAACGGCGCGGCGTTTAACAGCAGGTGACTGGATTTCAGCGCGTCAATGAGTATGGGATTCGCTTTCCAGACACCCAGTCCGCCGACCAAAGGCACTGAAGCCATGAAAAGGCCGTCATCGCCGACCGGATTGTCTACCGTGAGATGGTAACGCAGCCCCACGGCGTAATCCTCCACGCCATGAGCAGGCGCCGTATGAACCAGCCCGGTGCCGGTTTCCACCGTGACGTGTTCTCCGCAGATGATTGGGGAGGGGCGTGCATAAAGGGGGTGCTGCAGTTGCAGGTGTTCCAGTGCGCGCCCGGGAACGGTTCCCAACACGCCCAGGGCTTGCAGACCATAGCGCGCCAGGCTGGCGTCCATCAGGTCTTTGAGCAGAATCAACAGGCCGCGCTCGGTATCCACCAGAACATAGTCGAGATCGGGATGAACACTGACCGCCCGGTTGCCAGGCAAGGTCCAGGGTGTGGTTGTCCAGATCACGGCATAGGCGGGACGCTCACCCAGGGGGACCCCGAATATTTTCTCCAGCCCAGGACGGTCGGTAACCGGAAAGGCCACATCAATGGCGATAGACTGGCGATCTTCATACTCCACTTCGGCTTCAGCCAATGCCGATCGGCAATCGAGGCACCAATTGACGGGTTTTTGGCCCTGCACTAAAAATCCGCGCTTCCAGATGCCGGCGAGCGCACGCACGATGTCCGCTTCGGTCTGGAAGTTCATGGTGAGATAAGGGTTTTCCCAATCTCCCAGAATCCCCAACCGGATGAAGTCGGCTTTTTGGCGCTCTACCTGGGTCGCCGCATAGGATCTGCACAGCTCGCGAAAACGGGCCGGGACGATCGCCTTGCCATGGGTTTTTTCAACCTGGTGCTCGATGGGCAAGCCATGGCAATCCCAGCCTGGAACATAGGGCGCGTCAAACCCGGAGAGGGTTTTGCTTTTGACAATGATGTCCTTGAGGATCTTGTTGACTGCGTGCCCGATATGGATGTCCCCGTTGGCATAAGGGGGGCCGTCATGCAGGGTAAACCGGGGACGGCCTGCGCAATGGGTGCGCAATTTTTGGTAACGCTGTTGCTGTTGCCAGGCCGCAAGCCATGTGGGCTCCCGTTTGGCGAGATCAGCCCGCATTGGAAAAGGGGTATCGGGCAGATTGAGGGTTTTTTTGAAATCGGTCATGTGGAAGGGTCGGTTGCTTGCGCAAAATAGTCTCGGGCTGTAGCGGTATCGTGGGCAATCTGCCGGGTCATTGTTTCCAGGCTGTCAAATCGGATCTCGTCGCGAATCTTGTGCAGAAAGTGCACATGAATTCTGGCGCCGTAAATGCTGCGGTCAAAGTTGAACAGGTGTACTTCCAGTAGCCATTCTCCGCTGTCGCTTACGGTGGGGCGCGTACCCAGACTCGCGACGCCAGTCCAGGAGGATGCACCCAGCCCGCTCACCGACACGGCAAAAATGCCCGACAGTGGGGCCACGCGTCTATTGAGACGGATATTGGCGGTGGGGTACCCCAGCGTCCGACCCAGCTGTTGTCCCGTGCTGACCCGGCCACTGATGAAAAAAGGGCGTCCCAGCAGTTGCCGGGCCAGATCCATGCGGCCCGCGGCCAGTGCATCGCGAACTGCGCTGCTGGAGACGCGCAGACCGGCAGCCATCACGCTGGACAAAGCAAAACATTCAAATCCCCGGGCGGCCCCGACCCGCTGCAATGTTTCAAAATCCCCGGTCCGTTGGGCACCAAAACGAAAATCATCCCCCACCAGCAGCCAGCGTGTCCGCAACCGATTCACTAACCACTCTGTGACGAACGCTTCGGCAGGCATGGCCGCCAGTGTCCGGTTGAAACGCAGGACAGTGACCTGATCGATGCCCGCGGCGTCCAGCAATTCCAGTTTTTCGCGCAGAGTGGTCAACCGGGGAGGCGCTTCGCGTGGCGAAAAAAACTCGCGAGGATGCGGCTCAAAGGTGACAACGCCCGTAGCCAATTCCAACGATTCAGCCGCCAGAAGAAGGGCGTGCAACATCGCCTGATGGCCCAGATGGACGCCGTCGAAATTTCCGATGGTCAGTGCCATGGGCCTGTCGCTAACGGCAGGGGTTCCCAGGTGAATGCGCATGGCTCTGGCAGGCAAAACCCTGATTCTATCTGATTTGCCCGGTTCTGCCAGATCAGAAAAACAGCTTGGCAGCGATCATCAACAGCAGTGCGGCCAGGAGCAGGCGCGTCAGCTTTTCCGGGATGTGGGCATTGAGATGAGACCCCAGCCAGATCCCGGGAATGGAACCCAGCAACAGATTGACCAGCAAGGCGTAATTGACGTGCCCCAAGGACAAATGCCCCAGTCCTGCGAGCAGTGTAAGCGGCACCGCATGGGCAATATCGGTCCCAACGATTCTGGGGATGGGCATTTTGGGATAAAGCGCAACCAGAACGGCAGTGCCTAATGCCCCAGCGCCTACCGAGGAGACGGTGACCAACAGTCCGATCAGGGCCCCCAAGGCCACTGTCAGGCCTGCGGGATAGCTGGTTGCGTTGTCGGGTTGAAGGTTGCAACGATTGCCGCTCAGCCCACACAACAATGCTCCCGCAGTGAGAACCAGCGCGATTCCCAAGCCATACTGGATAAGCGACTCAAAGTGGGGAACCGGTTTGACGTCGCGCAATACCCACAAGGTGGCCAGGCTTGCGGGAGCGCTTCCAAGAATCAGGAGTCGCACGGCCTTCCAGTCGATATTGTTCTTGCGAGCGTGGACGACGACCCCGCTGGCTTTGGTTGCTGCGGCATAGAGCAGATCAGTGCCTACGGCGGTCGAAGGGGAAATGCCAAAGACCATCACCAGCAGTGGCGTCATCAATGATCCGCCACCCACCCCGGTGAGCCCGACCAGGGCGCCTCCCAGCAACCCCGAAATTACATATGACCATTCCATGAAACACTCCTGACGCTTTGGCAACACGCTGCAGAACGCCATGTTAACCACAGGCCTATAGATATATTAAGTAATATTGTGTTAGCTTTATGTAACTCAAAGTTCTATCAGGAGGGTTTCGTGAAGCTCCAGCAACTGCGTTATCTGGTGGAAGTTGCCCAGGCAGGCCTGAATGTGTCCCAGGCGGCCGAGAACCTGCATACCTCACAGCCTGGCGTCAGCAAGCAGATCCGTTTGCTGGAGGAGGAGCTGGGAGTGGATGTTTTTGTTCGCAACGGCAAGCGCGTGGTGAGCGTGACAGAGCCGGGACGGCGTATTCTGGCCATTGCGCAGCGCGTGTTGCTGGAAGCTAAAAATCTGAAGGAAGCCGGGCGCGAGTTCAGCAGCCAATACACGGGCAATCTGACCATTGCCACGACGCATACTCAGGCGCGTTATGTTTTGCCGCAGGTGATTGCACGATTTTCCGAGAGCTATCCCCTGGTCAAGCTGACCTTGCATCAGGGCCATCCGATCAATGTGGCCGAGGAGGTGGTTTCGGGACGCGCTGATCTTGCCATCGCCACCGAAGGCCTGGACCAATTTACCGACCTGCGGGTTCTGCCCTGCTATCAGTGGAATCGCAGCATCGTGGTGACTCCCGGGCACCCCTTGCTGGAGCGCCCCGAGCTGACACTTGAGGAGCTTGCTGCATTTCCCCTCATCACCTATGACTTTGCCTTTACTGGACGTTCAAAAATCAACCAGGCTTTTGAACGGCACGGACTGACGCCCAATGTGGTGTTGACCGCATTGGATTCGGATGTCATCAAGACCTATGTGGAGTTGGGCATGGGTGTTGGCATCATTGCCTCGATGGCCTTTGATCCCGCCAGGGACCAGGGATTGAGGGCGCTGGATGTGAGTCACCTATTCGAAAACAGCACAACCCGTATCGGTATCAGGCGGGGTGCATTTCTGCGCCAGTACACCTTCGACTTCATTGCGTTGTTTGCCCCTCACTTGACCCAGGCAGTGGTTCAGCAGGCCCTGGAAAGTGACGAAGGTTGAAGGTGGGGAAACGGCCCTCTGTTCAGGCCCCGCTTTTGGAAAAATCCTTGAGACGGAAACCCAGCAGCCACAACATGCCCAAGTAGGCACTGGCGGCAGCCGCCAGAAGAGGAACCAGAAAGGTGACGTGCTGCAGGCTGGTCCCGGTCAGCCAACGCGCCTGTTCGCCTTCAAATAGGGCCAGGACGGTCCCCATGACGCCCAGCGCCACAGCCAGTTTCAGCAGAAACAAGCCCCAACCGGGCCGGGGGCGGTACAGATTGCGGCGTCGCAATCCATGGTAAAGCAGGCTGGCGTTGAGGCAGGCACCCAGCCCGGTGGCCAAAGCGAGTCCTGCATGTTGGAATGGGATCATGAACAGAAAATTCATGATCTGGGTTACGCCCAACACCAGAACGGCAATTTTGACGGGTGTCTTGATGTCCTGGCGCGCATAGAAGCCCGGCGCCAGAATCTTTACGGCAATCAGGCCAGTCAGTCCCAGGCTGTAGGCCATGAGTGCGTTGCGAACCATCAGGACGTCGTGGGGCAGGAAAGCACCTCGAAAAAACAGGGTGGAGACCAGGGGGATTCCTGCCACCGCCAGGGCCACGGCAGCGGGCAAAGTCAGTACCAGTGTCAGACGCAACCCCCAGTCCAGCAGATCGGAATAGCGGGCCTCATCACCTGTGACGTGATGGCTGACCAGGCTGGGAAGCAGTACGGTCCCCAGGGCAGCGCCGAGGAGTCCGGCGGGAAACTCCATCAGACGATCCGCGTAGAACAGCCAGGAGACACTTCCCGTCGGAAGGTAGGAGGCAAAAATGGTGCTGATCAGCAAACTGATCTGCCCGACGGAGACGCCGATGACGGCGGGTCCCATCAACTTGAGCACCCTTAGCAAACCGGGTTCGTGCAGATTCCAGCGCAACCGGGGCAACATCCGGATGCTGCGCAAAAAAGGCCACTGAAACAGCAACTGCAACGCACCGCCCACCAAAGCGCCCCAGGCCAGAGCCATGATGGGTTGGTCAAACCAGGGTGCTGCAACCAAAGTAAAAAAGATAAACGACAGGTTGAGCAACACGGGGGTGAAGGCAGGAACCCAGAACTGGTTCCAGGTGTTGAGCACCCCTGCGGCGAGAGAAACCAATGCAATGAAAAAGATGTAAGGGAAAGTGATTCGCAGCAGTTGAATGGTCACCGCAAACTTGGCCGGATCGGCCTCGAAACCGGGAGCGGTTATCCAGACCACCTGGGGGGCAAACAGCACCCCCAGTGCGCTGGTCAGCAACACCGCAGCGGTCAGGGCGGTGGCCACGTGGTCAACCAACCGGTGTGCCGCCGCTTCGCCATCGCGTGTTTTGGCTGAAGCCAGGATGGGAACAAAAGCCTGGGAAAACGCCCCTTCGGCAAACAGCCGCCGCAACAGGTTGGGAATGCGAAACGCGACAAAAAAGGCGTCGGTCAGGCCCCCGGCGCCAAACACACCGGCCACCGCCGCATCACGGATAAATCCGAGAATCCGTGAGAGCAGCGTCATGCCGCTGGTATGGGCCAGAGCTTTGAGGAGGTTCATGGGGCAGCGGCAAGGGTAACACAGATTGATTTTTCTCAGAAAAACTCATAGAATCTCCGGTTTTCCACTGAAACTTTACCTGGGGCACGTCTTCCAATAGGCCGCTCCCGGCTACAGGAGCCTTAACCATGGCAAATACCGCACAGGCCCAAAAACGGGCCCGGCAAGCCGAAGCGCAGCGGACCCACAACATGTCCCTGCGTTCCACCCTGCGTACTGCCGTCAAGAAGGTACGGAAGGCTGTGGCTGCCGGTGACAAAAATGCTGCCCAATCGGTGTTTCAGGCGGCCACCTGCACCATTGACCGTATTGCCGACAAGAAGATCATCCACAAAAATATGGCCGCTCGAACCAAGAGCCGTTTATCTGCAGCCGTCAAAGGCATGGCCGCCTAGTCTGCGACGACACAACGAAGTAAAGTAGGATTGGGCGGCGGCGATAGCAATATCGCCGCCGATTTCATTTGGTAAAGCGGGTCCGATGCGCAGGAATTGCTCCATGAGCCACTTGATGAACACCTATGCAAGATTGCCTATCGCGTTTACACGAGGCGATGGGGCCTGGCTGTGGGATGAATCGGGGCGTTGTTATCTGGATGCCCTGGCAGGGATTGCAGTCAATGGACTGGGGCATGCGCATCCCCGTCTGGTCAAGGCGATTGCCGATCAGGCCGCCCTGCTGATCCATACTTCAAACATCTATCGCATCCCGCATCAGGAGCAGTTGGCAGACCGCCTCTGTAATTTGTCGGGAATGGCGCAGGCATTTTTTTGCAGCTCCGGCGCTGAAGCCAATGAGGCCGCCATCAAACTGGCGCGTCTGTATGGCCATCAACGGGGCGTGGACATCCCGAACATCATCGTCATGGAAAAGGCCTGGCATGGCCGCACAATCGCCACCTTGTCGGCGACCGGGAGTCGAAAGGCCCAGGCGGGTTTCGAGCCGCTGGTGGCCGGTTTTGTCCGGGTGCCCTACAACGATCTGAATGCAGTGCGTGCGGTCGCCGAACACAATCGCAACATTGTCGCCGTCCTGCTGGAACCCATTCAAGGCGAGGGCGGGATCAATGTGGCTGATATTGCCTACCAGCAGGGCCTGCATACCTTGTGTCGTGAGCGGGGGTGGTTGTACATGGTGGATGAGGTTCAATCGGGGATTGGCCGGACCGGACGCTGGTTTGCCTTTGAACATGCCGGAGTCAAACCCGACGTGATGGCCCTGGCCAAGGGACTGGGTTCCGGCGTACCGATAGGCGCTTGCCTGGCCGATGGGGCTGCGGTGGACATATTCAAACCCGGCAACCACGGCACGACTTTTGGTGGGGGTCCGCTGGTTTGTGTGGCGGCGCTGACAACGCTGAAAATTATGGAAGACCAGGGATTGCTGGCGAATGCCGCGCGTCAGGGGGCACGCCTGAAGGGCGGGTTCAAGGCAGCTCTGAACGGGGTTCAGGGGGTTGTGGAGATTCGCGGGCAAGGATTGATGCTGGGCATCGAGCTTGATCGGCCTTGCGGGGATATTGTGAAGCAGGCCCTGGAAGCAGGGCTGTTGGTGAACGTGACTTCCGACAATGTGGTGCGCCTGTTGCCGCCGCTCATCCTGGACGAAGCGCAGGCCGACAAGATCATTTCAATTTTGGCCCCCCTGATCAAACGTTTTCTGGGTGCTTGATCGTGAAACATTTCCTTCAGTTCAAAGATTTCACGCGTGAAGAATTCGAATATCTGTTCGAACGCACCGCTCATATCAAGGCCATGTTCAAGGCCTACACCATCTACCATCCCCTCAAGGATCGTATGATGGCCATGGTGTTTGAAAAGCAGAGCACGCGAACCCGGGTATCTTTCGAAGCGGGCATCCATCAGTTGGGCGGATCCTCGATCAATCTCACCACGGGCGAGACGCAGCTCGGGCGGGGCGAGCCCATTGAGGACGTGGCACGGGTCATATCCCGGATGGTCGATCTGGTCATGATTCGCACTTTTGATCAGTCAATCATTGAACGGTTCGCAGCATTTTCCCGGGTTCCGGTGATCAACGGGTTGACCAATCAGTACCATCCCTGCCAGATCCTGGCCGACATATTCACCTATATCGAACATCGCGGATCCATCACCGGCAGGACGGTGGCCTGGGTCGGGGATGGAAACAATATGTGCAGTACCTGGCTGCAGGCTGCTGCCATATTCGACTTCCAGTTGCACGTGGCCTCACCTGAAGGGTATGACATCAATACCGGGTTGATCACGTCCGAAGAGGTGCCCCACTTCACCACCTTTGCCGATCCCATGGAAGCCGTGCGCGACGCCGATCTCGTGACCACGGACGTTTGGACCAGCATGGGATTTGAATCTGAAACTGACGAACGCAAGCGGGATTTTGTCGATTTTCAGGTGGATCCCGAGATGATGGCGGCTGCCCGCCAAAACGCCCTGTTCATGCATTGTCTTCCGGCACATCGCGGCGAGGAAGTCTCGGCTGAGGTGCTGGAGGGTTCCCAAAGTGTTGTCTGGGATGAGGCTGAAAACCGGCTGCATACCCAGAAAGCCCTGATGGAATATCTGATACTGGGCCGTGTGGCTCATCACTAAGGATGGAAAGATTCATGAGTGACATCAAAAAAGTGGTGCTGGCTTATTCCGGGGGACTGGATACCTCCGTCATCCTCAAATGGTTGCAGGATACCTACCAATGCGAAATCGTGACCTTTACGGCAGATATCGGTCAGGGAGAGGAGCTTGAACCGGCACGGAGCAAGGCGGAGAAATTAGGCATCCGGCAGATATACATCGATGACCTGCGCGAAGAATTTGTGCGTGATTTCGTATTTCCCATGTTCCGTGCCAACGCGATCTATGAGGGCGAATATCTTTTGGGTACCAGCATTGCCCGTCCCCTGATTGCCAAGCGCCAGATCGAAATTGCCCGTGAAACCGGTGCTGATGCGGTGTCTCATGGAGCGACCGGAAAAGGGAATGACCAGGTTCGCTTCGAGTTGGGATACTACGCTTTGGAGCCGGGCATCAAGGTGATCGCCCCCTGGCGCGAATGGGATCTTACTTCGCGCGAAAAATTATTGGCCTATGCCGAAGCGCATGGCATTCCCGTGGAGATGAAACACAAGACGGGAGGCAGTCCCTACAGTATGGATGCCAACCTGCTCCACATTTCTTACGAGGGCAAGGTGCTGGAAGATCCCGCGCGTGAACCCGAAGAAGACATGTGGCGCTGGTCCGTGTCTCCAGAGGCGGCTCCGGACCAGCCTGAGGTTCTCGATCTGGAATTCAGGCGCGGCGACGTGGTCGCACTCAATGGAAAACCCATGACACCTGCCCAGGTGCTGACTGAGCTTAACCGGTTGGGGGGCAGGCATGGCGTGGGTCGTCTTGATCTGGTGGAAAACCGCTATGTCGGGATGAAATCGCGCGGATGCTATGAAACTCCAGGCGGGACCATTCTGCTCAAGGCACATCGCGCCATTGAATCCATCACCCTGGATCGCGAGGTTGCCCATCTCAAGGATGATTTGATGCCGCGCTATGCGTCACTGATTTATAACGGCTACTGGTGGAGTCCGGAACGGCGCGCACTACAAACTTTGATCGACGACACTCAGGTGCATGTCAACGGATGGGTGCGCGTCAAACTTTACAAAGGCAATGTCCTGGTGGTCGGGCGTGATTCCAAATCAGACTCGCTGTTCGACGCCAACATCTCAACCTTTGAGGACGACGGCGGGGCCTATCAACAATCGGATGCGGCTGGCTTCATTCGCCTTAATGCGTTGCGGATGCGCATTGCGGCACGTTTGCGGCCCAACTGATCGGAGAATTTCACCATGCCTTCCTTTGACATTGTCTCGGAAGTGGACAAACAGGAAGTCCGGAATGCAGTCGAGCAGGTCAACCGCGAAGTCAGCACCCGCTTTGACTTCAAGGGATCGGATGCGCGCGTGGAACAGAACGACTATGTCCTGACCGTGTATGCCGATGATTCGTTCAAGCTGGATCAGGTCAAGGAAATTCTCAATCTCAAACTGGTCAAACGGGGGATCGATATACGTGCCCTGGAGTTCAAGGCAGAGGAAACCATCGGAAGCGACAAGGTCAAGCAGATCGTGACGGTCAAGGTGGGCGTTGAAACCGAATTGGCCAAAAAAATCGTCAAGCTGCTCAAGGACAGCAAACTCAAGGTGCAGGGGAGTATTCAAGGCACTGCCGTCCGGGTCAGCGGCGCCAAACGCGACAATCTCCAGGAAGCCATCGCCCTGGTCAAATCCGCCGATCTGGGATTGCCGCTTCAGTTCAACAATTTTCGCGACTAACCTTGCGTCAGCTTCAACGCCCGTTCATACAGTAACTTCCGTCCCGCGCCGGTGACCTGCGTGGCAATCCGGACAGCATCTCCCAGGGACAGCTTTTCCAGCAATGCCAGTAACAGTGCATCGTGCCGGGCCGGGTCGGTTTCGGCCGGCTGCGTTGCCCCTTCCACGGCCAGAACGAATTCACCTCGCTGATGGTTGGGATCGGCATCGACCCAGAGCAACGCCTCAGCCAGAGTCGTCCGATGGACGGTTTCAAACAGTTTGGTCAACTCACGCCCGATTACTACGCGACGCTCACCCCCCAACACCTGGGCCAGTGCGGCCAGACAGTCCTGAATGCGATGTGGCGCCTCATACAATACCAGGGTCGCCTGCAATCCCTTGAGCGCCTCCAACGCGCGTGAGCGTGCCCCAGCCTTGATCGGCAGGAAACCATAAAACAGGAACTGCCTTGCGCTGAACCCTGATACGGAAAGAAGGGCAGTGAGTGCGCTGGGGCCTGGCACAGGAACGACCCGAAGACCGTGCGTCAGGGCGCTATCCACCAGTATTGCACCAGGGTCGCTGATGGCCGGGGTTCCTGCATCAGAAATCAGCGCAACAGACAAACCGGATTCCATTTTTTGGATCAATGAAGCGGTAATACTGCGCTCATTATGTTCGTGCAGTGGAACCAGGGGTGTGTGAATGCCGTAATGGTGCATCAATGGGCCGGAATTCCGTGTGTCCTCGGCAGCAATCACGTCCACGTTACGCAAAGTTTCAAGGGCACGAGCCGAGATATCTTCGCGATGGCCGAGGGGTGTTGCTACGACGAACAAAGTACCGGACGACTGTGCCATGGGCAAAACCCTCATGAGGGAAGACTGCATTCTCAACCGTGAGCGTACCGGAAGCAAGACGGCAACTCGGATGGGATGCGGCCCGAGCCTGTCTCATGTGTCGGTCCGGAGGGTTGCGTTGGTGCAAGGATGTCCTCCGGTTGCAAGGTGATTTCCCCAAAATCGACAGCATTGTCATACAATACCGGCCATGGACCTTATTACACGTATTACTGGGCACTTCAACGACAGTGCCAATCTCAAGCTGGCTGTTGCTCACGAACTGGCTGCCCCGATCGCGATGGCAGCTGAAAGAATGGTGCAATGCCTGCTTTCCGAAGGGAAAATCCTGGCTTGTGGCAATGGCGGTTCAGCGGCTGATGCACAACATTTTTCTGCTGAGTTGCTTAATCGATTTGAAGTGGAACGACCTCCGCTGGCAGCCATCGCTCTGACCACGGATTCGTCCACCCTCACATCCATCGCCAACGACTATCATTACAACGACGTGTTTTCCAAACAGGTCCGTGCATTGGGTCAGGGTCGGGACGTGTTGCTGGCCATATCCACCAGCGGCAACTCACCCAACGTCATCGAGGCCATCAAGGCTGCCCACGAGCGTGAAATGGCAGTGGTGGCCCTGACAGGCAAAGGAGGGGGGGCAATGGCCGAATTGCTGGATGGTAATGATGTTCATATCAGCGTTAATGCCAGGAGCACCGCCCGTATTCAGGAAGTACATATTCTGGCGTTGCATTGTCTTTGTGATGCAATTGATTGCGTTTTACTGGGAGTGGAATGAGCATGAAGCAATCCTGGTTGGCTTTGGTCCTGATCGTCGTCTCCCTGCCTGCGTTGCAGGGTTGCTTTCCACTGGTGGCCACGGGCATGGTAGGCGCTGGTCTGGTGGTTGCCGACCGGCGTACTTCCGGTGCGCAGCTTGAAGACCAAGGGATCGAATTTCACGCCAGCCATGCCATCAGTGAAGAATACGGCGACAAAGTGCATATCAATTGCACCAGTTTCAATCGTAACCTGCTTCTGACAGGGCAGGTGCCAAACCAGAATACCCGTAATGCTGTGGAAGCCCTGGCCCGTGCCACGACCAATGTGCGTTCGGTCGTCAATGAAACCACTGTGGCGGGAAACAGTTCCTTTTCCGAGCGCGCCAACGACTCCTATCTCAGCACCAAGGTCCATGCCCGTTTGGCGGCAGATGCCAACGGCCAATTCTCCCCGGTTCACATCAGTGTCACCACCGAGGATAACGTTGTCTATCTGATGGGCCTTGTGACGCGCGCCGAGGGGGATGCCGCCAGCAATATTGCCAGCACGACATCAGGGGTACGGCGGGTGGTCAAAGTATTTGAGTACCTGACCAATTCTCCGGACAACCAGAAGTCGGGTGCGCCGCACTCCGAATCTGTCGCACCACCTTCGACCACCAAGCCTGCAGACGTCCAGCCCCCGGCGCCCCAGATCGAAGAAACGCTCCCTCCAGCACAACCCATCAAAATGTAGGGATGGGTGGTCTCGTGACGCTGCCTCCACTACCCAGCTTCGAGCAGAAAATTGCATCGCCTGGGCAGTGGCTTGAACGTATTGATTTGTTGCCGCGTCCGCTGGTATTTACGAATGGGGTATTCGACATTCTTCACCGCGGGCACGTCACTTACCTGGCCCAGGCACGCGCACTGGGGGCAGCATTGGTAGTGGCGCTCAATTCAGACGCATCAGTCCGTCGGCTGGAAAAAGGGAAAGACCGACCCATCAACGTTCTGGCAGACCGCATGGCTATTGTTGCCGCTTTGGAGAGCGTGGATGGGGTCACCTGGTTTGACGAAAGCACGCCGCTGCAACGGATTCTGGAATGCCGCCCCGATGTGTTGGTCAAAGGGGGGGATTGGTCCGTGGCGCAGATCGTGGGCGCTGAGGAAGTGAAATCCCGCGGCGGGCGGGTCGTCTCCATTCCCTTCGAGCACCAGCGTTCAACGACCGCCCTGTTGCAGCGCATTCGCCTCTAGTCCGACATCAGCCGGGCAAGTCCTTCCAGCACCAGATATTCCACAGAGACCACCGGTCGTTCGAGATGGGGGAGCAAAAGTGGCCCATGCCCTCCGCTTAGAATACAGACGACCGGTTTGTGCTGTTGGGATTGCAACGTCAGCGCGATCTGTTCTATGGCACCCACCGTGGCCAGGATCTGCCCCGTGGTGATGGCGTCTGCAGTGGATCTGGGCAATGCCGCAAAGTGGCCGGGGGGATGGGTCGTCAAGCACGCTGTTCCGGTACTGAGGGCCTGCGCCATGAGAGATAAGCCAGGAAGAATCACTCCCCCCAGAAACTCCCCTTCGCCAGTCAGGGCATCCACGGTAGTGGCCGTGCCGGCACAGACCACCACGGCAGGCTGGCTCGTGAATGCATGTGCCCCGATCAGGGCGGCCCAGCGGTCAGGGCCCAGCTGTTGCGGCGTGTCATAACGATTCACCACTCCGCCGGCCTCCGCCTCCGCGTGGACCCAGCGCAGCGGAACCCCCGCGGATTCGCAACATTGGGCCACTCCTGCCGCGACTTTCGGACCGGCCACCTGGGTGGCAAGCACCTGCGCCAGGGGATGATGTTCGCGTAGCAGTGATTCCAGCTTCGGCCAGGATGCGGTGAGCAATGTCCCGGTGCCATGCCAGCGGCCCTGTTGCCGCAACCCCCACTTGATGCGGCTGTTTCCAATGTCCAGCGCCAGTTGCATCAAGTCATTCGCAGCGAAACATCGCCGGCATGAAAGCGACGAATCTCGCCTTGTTGACGCAGCAACAAGGCGCCATCATCAGACAAGCCGACGCATTCGCCGATTTCGACACGTCGGTTGGGCAATGTGAGACGAACCATGCGTTGCCGATGGGCACTACGCGCCAGCCATTCATTCTGAAACGGCATGAATCCCGCCGACGAGAATTGTTGCAAGTGCGGGATCAGGGTCTTGAGAATGGCAACCAGCACCGCGTCGCGTCCGGGGGCTTGCCCCTCGGCGTTGCGCAAATCGGTTGCCGGGTTTTGCAGGAGATCGGACAGGGCCTCCTCCAGGATCAGGTTGAGGCCGATGCCGATGACCGCGCCGATCAAACCGTCCTGGGCGTCAGAGATTTCCACTAAAACGCCAGCGATCTTGCGCCCGTGACGGAGCAGATCATTGGGCCATTTCAGGGACAGTCCATCGACATTCAATTGCTCCAGTGCGCGGGTCATTGCCAGGGAAACGACCAGTGGCAAGCCTGCGAGCCTGGAGGCATCGCCTTCAAATCGCCACAATAAGGAAAATGTCAGGGAGCCTTCTCCTTCGGACAGCCAGCGACGGCCTTGGCGTCCTCTCCCGTCAAGTTGGTTTCGAGCCACCAGGCAGTATCCATGAGGCGCCCCACGGTCGGCCAGCATCAGGAGATGCTGGTTGGTGGAATCGATGCTTTCCACCACCTCCAGTTGAAGGGACGCGCCTTCAGGACCCAGAAGCTGCCGGATGTGCTCAGGTTCCAGGGTAGGCATATTCAAAATTCCAGGTGATGCTCGGCATGGCAAACAGCCATCTCACGTTGATAGGCCATATGCGCCATGATGGCATCCAGCAGAAGTTCCACGCGATTGGAAAGTTTGCTGTCAGGGCGATAATCAGCGGGAGCAATGAAATCGACGCGTCGTGCCGACAGCAGTTTGACGCAGGTATCCCGGTCCCGCCGGTTGCGGGCAGGGTGGACGGCGATGGTATGCCCCCCGTTCTTTTTGGTGAGTGCCATGCTGGGCACATCGGTCATTCCGTCCCCGATATAAATGATATTGTGAAAAGGAATGGGGCGTTGGTTTTCGGGCATATGTTCGTTGATGGATTCTTCCAGGGTCTCCTTGCCTTTGTTGACCCGGAACAGGTACTGGGTTTTTGTGGTGTCCGTGATGAGAATTTTTGGAAAGGTGGCAATACCCTGAAAGTTAAAGTGATACTCCGAGGCATAGATCTGTTGAAAATGAGCCCTGATGGAAATGCCCTCCAGGATTTCCTTCATGCCCGCCGAAACGATGTAGTGGCGGATGTTGACCTGACCCCGGCCCTGTTGGCGGACATGGTCGTTGATGCGCTGGAACCATCCTTCCACGCCCGGAAAATAAAGAATGTCCTTGCCCATGGCCTGGAAATCACTGCGACTGATATTGATTTTCCGGGAATGCGCTTCTTCCAGGAGCAGGCGCATGTAAACCAGCATCTTTTCGGAGATGGTTTCCACAGACTCGCTCTCCACCTGTTTCCAGAAATCACGTGGTTTGATCCCCAGTTTGGGGAGGACGGTATATTCCTGCATTGGTTGCGGCGACAGGGTCCCGTCAAAGTCGTAGACCATGGCAATGGTGTTTTGGAAGAAAGTTGATTTGGGCATGTATACCGTTCCGGCGGGCTTTAAGCTATTCTAACGGATTGGCGTCCCGGTCGGCTTGATGTAGAGTGTCCGTCCGTTGAGGCCTGTTCACTTTCGGTTGTCCAATGGCTACTTCAAATTCCGTACCCACCACGCATTTCATCCGAAATATCATTGCTGAAGACCTCGCCAAGGGCAGGACCCAGGGGCGTATCGCGACGCGGTTTCCACCGGAACCCAACGGTTACCTGCACATTGGCCATGCCAAATCCATCTGTCTTAATTTCGGGGTTGCCCGGGATTTTGGCGGGGTCTGCCACATGCGGTTCGATGACACCAACCCCACCAAGGAGGATGTCGAGTATGTGGAATCCATCCTGGACACGGTACGTTGGTTGGGATTCGACTGGGGTCCCCATCTCTATTATGCGTCAGACTACTTCGAACGTTGCTATAACTATGCGGAATGGCTGATCAAGGCGGGTAAGGCTTACGTGGATAGCCTCAGTGCCGATGAGATTCGGTCACACCGCGGCAATCTTACCGAACCTGGAAAAAATAGCCCATGGCGCGAGCGTCCGGTGGAGGAAAACCTGGATCTGTTCCGGCGCATGCGTGCCGGTGAATTCATGGATGGGCAACATGTTTTACGCCTCAAAATCGACATGTCTTCGCCCAACCTTAATTTGCGTGATCCGGCCATTTACCGGATTCGTCATTTTCCGCACTGGCGCACCGGGGACACGTGGTGCATTTACCCCATGTACGACTATGCCCACGCTTTGTCAGATGCCGAAGAACACATCACCCATTCCATCTGCACCCTGGAATTTGAAGACCACCGACCGTTGTACGATTGGGTGGTGGAAAATACACCGGTACCGTGGCGGCCACATCAGTACGAATTTGCCCGTCTTAACCTGACCTATACCGTGATGAGCAAGCGAAAGTTGCTGGAACTGGTCGAGGAAGGTCACGTGTCGGGTTGGGACGATCCGCGCATGCCCACCCTGGTAGGCCTGCGTCGTCGAGGGTATACCCCGGAGGCAATCCGCCTGTTCTGCGATCGGATCGGGGTCTCTAAATCCGACAGCCTGATCGACGTCAGCGTGCTGGAGGATTGCCTGCGCACCGACCTGAACGAGCGTGCCCAGCGCCGGGTCGCGGTGCTGGATCCTGTCCGGTTGATTATCGACAATTACCCCGAAGGACGGGTTGAGTTGTGCGAGGTCCCCAACCATCCACAAAAACCGGAATGGGGCAAACGCGCCATTCCCTTTGCACGGGAACTGGTCATTGAGCGGGAGGACTTCATGGCTGCCCCCGTCAAGGGGTTTTTCCGTTTGGCCCCAGGGTCAGAGGTGCGGTTACGCTACGCTTATGTCGTTAAATGCACCGGATTTGTCGCCGATCCGGACACCGGGGCCGTGACTGAAATCCATGGTGAGCTCTACCCCCAAACCCGTAGCGGGACACCGGGGGCCGATTTGCATAAGGTCAAAGGGAACATACACTGGCTGGCTGTGGCCCATTCGCACGAAACGGAAGTCCGTGTCTACGACCGGTTATTCAGCGATCCCAATCCTGCCGGATCCGACGACTACCGATCCTTGCTGAATCCAGATTCCGTTCAGGTGCGTCCCTCCTGCCGGGTGGAGGCGGCACTGATGGAGGCGCTTCCCGGTGAGCGCTTCCAGTTTGAACGCAATGGCTATTTTGTCGTGGACAGTCGCGATGCCACACCCGGGCGACCGATTTTCAACCGGGCCGTCACCTTACGCGATGCGTGGATCAAGAGGCCGTGATCAGCTGGCAAAACTGGTGCGTTTGTCACGCTCTATGAGCGCGTAGGCAGAGTGGTTGTGAATGGATTCGAAGTTTTCGGATTCCACCACATAAGCCTCGATGCGCGGCTCGTTATCAAGACGGTTGGCCACATCGCGAACCATGTCTTCAACAAACTTGGGGTTGTCGTAGGCCC
>VFSW01004794.1_pt1 | contig 20131 bp, 17 predicted proteins | sample 5358111 | NCBI WGS metagenome assembly VFSW01 (sample SAMN11554181, study PRJNA540505) | mine drainage metagenome | isolation source: sediment from site ElyBrook_90M | place: USA: Ely Copper Mine, Vershire, VT | collected 2017 | reverse complement strand
CGCCGCCCTTCTCCGCGTCCTGGGCGCCCCGAGCCGGGCGTGGCGGCGGGGCGGTGCGCCTCCCGCCGGGGGGGGCCGCCCCCCCCCGCCTCGGGATGACAATCCTGGTCGGATTGTCAAATTTTCGGCAGGACAATGCCCTGCTGCGACTGGTACTTGCCCTTTTTGTCCTTGTAGGAGATTTCGCAGATTTCGTCGGACTCGAAGAAGACGACCTGGGCGAGGCCTTCGTTGGCGTAGATTTTGGCGGGGAGCGGCGTGGTGTTGCTGATTTCCAGGGTGACGAAGCCTTCCCACTCGGGCTCGAAGGGCGTGACGTTGACGATGATGCCGCAGCGCGCGTAGGTGGATTTGCCGACGCAGATGGTCAGCACGTTGCGGGGGATGCGGAAAAATTCCACCGAGCGCGCCAGCGCAAAGGAATTCGGCGGCACGATGCACACCGGACCCTTGAATTCGACGAACGACTTGGCGTCGAAGTTTTTGGGATCGACGATGGTCGAGTTGACATTGGTAAAAATGCGGAATTCGTCGGCCACGCGCATGTCGTAGCCGTAGGACGACACGCCGTAGCTGATCACGCCCTCGCGCACCTGGCGATCCTGGAACGGCTCGATCATTTTATGTTCCAGCGCCATCCTGCGAATCCATTTGTCCGGCTTCACCGACATCGCGTTCTCCTTGGAAGCAGAAATTTAATTTTGGGGCGCTGCTCGCGCGGCGCGGAGGCGCGGCGCGACTCTCTCTGCTAGTGTACGGTCCCTGAAAGCCTCGGAACAAGTGCGCTGGCCTCAGGGGCTAAAGCCCCATTTATTTTGCGGCCGTTGCGGCACGGCTGAAGCCGTGCCCTGACGCAAAACTGCGGGAACAGAGATCCCTGATCCGCGCGGCGGATTCTGGACGGCGCAGTGTATTATACAGCGTGCCGCTTGACAACCCGCAAACCCATGTCTAGCATAGGGTTCCAGTTCGGCGGAGGACCGTGTGATCAAGCTCGATATCGTAAACGCAATCGTGCAGAAGACTAGCATTCCCCGGACCAAGGCCGAGCAGGCGGTCGAGGCCGTCTTCGAGGCTATGAAAAATGCGCTGGGCACGGGACGGCGCATCGAGCTGCGCCGCTTCGGCGTGTTCAACGTCAAGCCCCGCAAGACCGGCATCGGCCGCAACCCGCGCACCGGACAGCAGGTGAACATTCCTCCCGGCAAGGCGGTGCGCTTCAAGCCTGGCAAGGAACTGCAGGCCCTTCCGGCCTCCGCCGCCAAGCCGTAATCCTTCCGTCGCGCACCAGGGCCAGCCGGGACGTTGGCGAAGCAGCCGCGTTCCTTGCCGCAGTCTTGGTGGCACGCCGGGACACAAGATATTGACTTTCATGCGTACGCTATGAGTTTCGGCAACGGACACCGGGGCGCGACGCCCGAAATTATGGAGCTGCGCTATCCGCCGCTCGACGAGTTGCCGCCGCGGCGTTTCTTCCGGGCGCGGCGCGGCCCGCTCTGGCCGCATCTGGTTCTTTTCTTCCTGACGGTTCTTTCCACGCTGGCGGTGGGGTCGGAGTTCGCGCAATCCTACGCGCAGAACCGCGAGCCGTTTTCCGGCGACCAGAATCCCCTGGCGCTGATGCTGGTTCCCTTCGCTCACCCGCGGTTGCTCGCGCTCGGCATTCCGTTTTCGTTCACGCTGCTGCTGATCCTGTTCGCGCACGAGATGGGGCACTACTTCGCGTGCAAGCGCTACGGCATTGACGCGAGCTATCCGTACTTCATTCCCGCGCCGACGCTATTCGGGACGTTCGGCGCGGTGATCCGCATCCGCTCGCCGATCACGACGCGCCGCGCGCTGTTTGACGTGGGCCTCGCCGGCCCAGTGGTGGGATTTCTGTTGGCCGTTCCGGCCATGGTGTATGGCGTAGCGGCGGCCAAAATCGTGCCCGGCGTCGAGGAAAACGCGGTGATCCTGTTTGGCAACCTGCCGCTGCTGCGTATCTTAATCGCGGCGTTGCACCCTGGCGTGGACCCGGCCTCGGTGCTGCTGCATCCGGTGGGCCGCGCGGCGTGGGTGGGGATGTTCGTCACGGCTTTGAATCTGCTGCCGGCCTGGCAACTCGACGGCGGGCACATCCTGTTCAGTCTGAGCAGCCGGAATCACCGGCGCATTTCGCTGGGCGTATCGGTGGCGCTGCTGGTTTTGGGGCGATACTGCTGGGCCGGGTGGTACGTGTGGGGAACGCTGCTGCTGGTGTTGTCTTTGCGGTTTCGCCATCCGCCGCTGCTGGACCGTTGGGAGCCGCTGGGGCGGGCGCGGCGCGCGTGGGCCGTGGTGGCGCTGGCGATGTTCCTGCTGTGCTTCATCCTTGCGCCGGCGATCAGCCCGTAACGGGGCGCGGAAACTTCTACACAAGCCTTCAGGGGTTGAAACCCCTGAAGAGCCCACGAAACATACGGCGGGGTAAAACCACGCTCTTCCTTGCAATCACAATTATCCCGCGCGCGGCCAACGGCTAACGCGCTCAAGACTTAGCGCCGCGGCTACGACAGGCTGGTGGGGTCAACGTCCACGAGAATGGCCGTCTGGGGAATTTCCTTGGCGGCGCAAAAATCGAGGCAGCCGGCGAGGGCTTTTCCCAGCGCGGCGCGGTTTGGAGATTTCAGGACGAATTGAAACCGGTAATCGCGGCGCAAACGTGCGAGGGGGGCCGCGGCGGGGCCGAGGACTTTGACGCCGCGCTCCTCGTGCGGAGCGAAATAGGCGGCCAGGGCGCGCGACCAGCGAACGGCGTTCTCGATCTTGCGGTCGCGCACCAGCACGTTGGCGAGCGCGGTGAAGGGCGGATAGTGCAGGAGGCGCCGGAAGTGCGCCTCCTTCTCGTAGAAAGAGAGGTAGTCCTGCTGCGCCGCGTATTGAATGGCGTAGTGCTCGGGATAATACGTCTCGACGAGGACTTCGCCGGGAAGTTCTCCGCGCCCGGCGCGGCCGGCCACCTGAGTGAGCAATTGGAAGGTGCGCTCGGCGGCGCGGAAGTCGGGCCGGCCCAGCGCCAGATCGGCGGCCACGACGCCGACCAGCGTCACGCGCTGGAAGTCGTGGCCCTTGGCCACCATCTGCGTGCCGACGAGCAGATCGGTTTCGCCGCGGGCGAAGGCGCCGAGCACCTGCTGGTATTCGCGCTTGGTGCGCACGGTGTCGCGGTCCAGGCGCGCCAGGCGCGCCGCGGGAAACTGCTGGCGAAGATATTACTCCACGCGTTCGGCGCCGTCGCCGACGAAGTACATGTATTCGCCGCGGCATTTGGGGCACTGCTTGGGCGGGCGCAGCGAATAGCCGCAGTAGTGGCATTCCAGGCGCTGGCGATTTTTGTGATACGTCAGCGCGATGCTGCAATTCTGGCACTGCACCAGCGCGCCGCAGCCGCGGCAAAGCTGCGACCACGAGTAGCCGCGGCGGTTGATCAGCACCATGGCCTGGGTGCGCTCCTCCAGACGCCGCGCGATGGCCGCTCGAAGGCTTTCGGAAACGGGCGCGGCGCGATGCTGGCGGCGAAACTCGTCGCGCAGGTCAACGATGCGCACGGCGGCAAGCGGGCGGTTTTCAACGCGCGAGGCCAGCCGCAGCAGGTGGTATTTTCCGGCGCGGGCGTTGTGATAGGTTTCCAGCGAAGGCGTGGCCGAACCGAGCAGCACGACCGCGCCCTCGATCCGCGCGCGATAGACGGCGGTGTCGCGCCCGTGGTAGCGCGGCGTTTCCTCCTGCTTGTAGCTGGACTCCTGCTCTTCGTCCACGATGAGCAGGCCGAGATTTTCCAGCGGCGCGAAGACAGCCGAGCGCGTCCCCACGACGATGCGGGCCTCGCCGCGGCGCACGCGCCACCACTCGCGGGCGCGTTCGACGTCGGGCAGGGCGCTGTGCAGCACCGCCACGGCCTCGCCGAACCGCGCGCGCACCAGCCGGCCGACCCACAGCGTGAGCGCGATTTCCGGAACCAGCACAATCGCCGTCTTGCCGCGGGAAAGGGCCGCTTCGATGGCTCCGAGATAAACCTCCGTCTTGCCGCTGCCCGTGACGCCGTGCAGCAGCGCGGCCGAGAATTCGCCGGCCACCAGCCAGCGCCAGATTTCCGCGAGGGCCTGATTCTGCTCGGCGTTCAGGACGTTGGCCGGGGGAGCAAAATCCGTGTCCCAGGGATCTTCGCCGGAGGTGAGCGGCTCCTCCCAGGCAGTGAGCCAGCCGCTCTTTTCCAGCCGCTCGACCAAAGCGCGCGACACGCCGCCCTGCTGGAGCAGCAGGGCGACGGGCAACGGGCCGCGCGTGGCCGTGAGGATTTCGCGGATGCGTTCCTCGACCGAACCGGAGGCAGGCTCGGCGCTCGACGGGTTCCAGGCCACGATTTTCTGCAGGCGCGTCTTGCGGCGGTTCAATACGGCGCGCGCCTCCAGATAGCCGTGGCGCACGAGTTTTTCGGCCGCCGCTTCGGCGCCGGGACGGCCGCGCATCCGTGCGGCGGTCCAGGGCGAACCCTCGCGGTCGAAATGTTTTAGGAGTTCTTCTTCCGCGCGCTCGACGTCCGTGGTCTGTTCGGCCTCCGCCAGTTCCCGCAGGTAGGAGCGGCCGGCATCGGCGAGGCGGTATTCGCGGTCCTGGCGGAGCTCGATTTCCGGCGGGAGCATGGCGCGAAAGGTTTCGCCGACCGGCGCCAGGTAATAGCGGCTGATCCAATGACCCAATTCAATCAGTTTGGGGGGAAGCGCCGGCAGGGGATCCATCAGGGTGGCGATTTCCTTTACCGGCGTTTTCAGGCGCGCGAGATCCGGGGCGCAATCGGATTCGGCCAGGATCACGCCGGTCATGGCGCGCCGGCCGAACGGCACGACGACGCGCCGGCCGGCCAGGGGTTCGCCATCGAACGAAGCGGGCACCGCGTAGGTGAACGCCGAGCGCAGGGGAACCGGGAGCGCGACCTCGCAGTAGCGGGGAGCCATGGCTGCGCCCTAGTGTAGCAGCCCGCGCAACGGGAGGCGCTAGAGCGGCGTTCCCGAAACAGTTTGCAAATCTTGCAGGCGGGAAGGGCGCAGCAAGCAGCGCCCCTACGGCGAATCGCGAACCGCGAACTATTGGTGGTCATTTGCGGGCCGGACGCGCTAGCGGCTCTTGGGCTTGAGGCCGAGGACGGCCATGACTTTCTGCAGGTCCTTCCAGACTTCGCCCTTGGCGCTGGGGTTGCGCAGGAGATAGGCGGGGTGGTACGTCGCGATCAAGCGGGTGCCGCGCCAGTCGAGCCATTCGCCGCGGAAGCGGGAGATGCCCTGGGTGGTGGCGAGCAGCGTTTGCGCGGAGCACGCGCCGAGGCAGCAAATCACTTTGGGGCGGATCGCGTCGAGCTGGCGATAGAGAAAGGGCGAGCAGGTGGCGATCTCATCTTTTTCCGGAAGGCGATTTTCGGGCGGGCGGCATTTGACCACGTTGCAGATGTAGACGTCCTCGCGGCGGAGGCTCATGGCCTCGATCATCTGCGTAAGAAGTTTTCCGGCGCGGCCCACGAACGGCTCGCCCTGCGCGTCTTCATCGCGGCCCGGGCCTTCTCCGACGAACACGAGTTCCGCTTTCGGATTTCCGACGCCGAAGACGATTTTGGTGCGGGCCTTGTGCAGCTTGCAGCGCGCGCATTCCGGGCCGATGTCTCCGCGGACGCGCTCGAGCGTGTCGCCTTCGATGCGTTCGACAGCCTCGAACAAGGAAGGCCCGGTGGCGGCCTGGAGGAGAGGAGAGGCCGGCGCGGGCGCGGCAGCTGGCTCGGGCCGGCGGCGCGCAGCCGCTGCCAACATTTCCGGAGATGGGGAAGATGGAGCCGCCGCGGCATCGGCTGCGATGATTTGGCCGATGGACGGGCCGTCGTTCAGCCGGGGCGCGCGGCCGAGATAATACGGGCCGAGGCCGAGATCGTCGGCGTAGCGAAACCAGACTTCGGCGCGGGGACGCTTGGTGTGATCCACGAGGCTTCCGATTATCGAGGAGCGCGCCGGAATTCACAAGAGCGACTTCCCGGCAGGAGCGGCTACCGCGAAGTCTTCTGGATTTCGAGGACTTGGTCGAGGATGCGGTTGGCCACATCGAACTTGGGGAGCTTGGGGAGGGAAATTTCGCGGCCGTCGCGAAGGAAGAGCGTCACGATGTTGGTGTCCGTATCGAAACCGGCGCCTTCCTGGGTCACGTCGTTGGCGACAATGATGTCCGCGCCTTTGCGCGCGAGCTTGGATCGCGCACTATCGGCCAGCTGGCGTGTTTCGGCGGCGAAGCCGACCAGGGTGCGGCGGGACGTTTTCTGAACCGCATCGCGCCCGAGTTCGGCGAGGATATCCGGCGTGGGCTCGAGTTCGAGCGTTAGCGACTGATCGCCGCGCTTGAGTTTCTGCGTCTGCTTGGCCGCCGGGCGGTAATCGGCCACCGCCGCCGCCATGATGACGACATTGGCTTCCGCCGCACGCTCGCGTACAGCGTTGCGCATCTCTTCGGTGGAACGGACGGGCACCCAATCAACCGCTTCCGGGACGGTCAGGTCCGCCGGCCCGCTGACCAGCACCACGCGAGCGCCGCGCCGGGCGGCGGCTTCGGCGAGGGCGTAACCCATCTTGCCCGAGGAGCGATTCGTCAGGAAGCGCACCGGGTCGAGGTCCTCGCAGGTGGGGCCGGCTGTGACCACCACGGTCTGCCCCTCGAAGTCATGCCGGAGGCCCAGCACGCTGCAAACTTTTTGCGCGATCGCTTCGATCGCAGCCAGACGGCCCGCGCCGGTCATGCCGCAGGCGAGGTAGCCTTCGTCGGGGTCGGCCACGTGAACGCCGCGGGAGCGCAACAGGGCGAGATTGGCCTGCGTCGCGGGATGCTCCCACATGTTGACGTTCATGGCGGGCGCCACCACCACGGGCGCTTTCGTGGCGAGGTAGAGAGTCGTCAGGAAATCGTCGGCCACGCCGTGGGCGAATTTGCCCAGGATGTCGGCGGTGGCCGGCGCGACCAGCAGGAGATCGATCCGCTGGGCCACGGCGATGTGCTCGATGGCGCTTTCGACGTTGGCGGCCGCGGAGTCGGGCGGGCCGAACATTTCGGTGATGACCTTCTGGCCGGTGAGCGCGGCGAACGTGAGCGGGGTAATGAATTCGCGGGCCGCGCGGGTCATCACCACCTGGACGTCGAGCTTTTCCTGCTGCAGGCGGCGGACGAGCTCCGCCGCCTTATAGGCAGCGACTCCGCCGGTGATGCCCAGGGCAATCTTCATAGCGCTCTCAGGAAAACTTCCGCGACGAGAAAACCGCTCGCCGCCGCTACTTGCGGCTCTTCGCCTCTTCCGATTCCCCCGGACGTTCCGGGGTTTCGTATTCGAGGAGTCCCTGCCGCAACTCCTCTTCGGCAATACGCGTGTTCTTGCTGGAGTGGGGATTCTCGACCATCGGCCGTCCGCCAATCATCAACTGGCGTGCGCGGCGCGAGACGACGACGACGTAAGCAAACTGGCTTTCCGGGACATGTCTGGAAACAGCCATAAGTGAGATCAGCCTCCAAAGGACTTTAGAATATCGCGAATCTGGTTTTCATTGCGTGCCACGCGGCAACGCGAAGCCAGGGCAATGGCCTGGACCTCGCGGCCGGCGCGCTCGAGATCGTCGTTCACGACGGCGAAATCGTAACTGCTGTAGTTCAACATTTCCTGCCGCGCGCGTTCCAGCCGCCGCCGAATTTCGTCCTCGGAATCCTGGCCGCGCGCGCGAATCCGGTGCTCGAGCTCGGCTCGCGAAGGCGGCAGGACGAAGATGGCCACGGCGCCCGGTAATTTCTGCTTCGCCTGCAAAGCGCCCTGCACGTCGATCTCGAGGACCAGGTCCTTTTGCTTGACCCGCGCCTCGTCGAGCCACTTGCTCGGCGTGCCGTACCAATTCTTGCCGAAGACCTGAGCGTATTCCAGGAACTCCCCCCGGGCGACCATTTCCTGGAACTGGGCTTCGGTAACGAAATTGTACCACTTGCCATCGTTCTCCGTCTTGCGCGGCGGGCGCGTGGTGCACGAAATCGCCAGCAGGGCGCTGGGGAGCTCGATGAGCTTCTGCACCAGCGTGGATTTTCCGGAGCCCGAGGGCCCGGAAACAATCAGGACGAGCGGTTCGGGCGGATTCATTCGAGGTTCTGCACCTGTTCCCGGAGTTTTTCAATCTCCGATTTGATTTCCAGCGCCAGCTGGGTGATGGCCAGCCCTTCGGCTTCGGTGCCCGGAGTTTTGGATAAAAGCGTATTGGCCTCGCGCTGCATCTCCTGAAGCAAGAAGTCGAGTTTCTTGCCCACGTCGGCCGCGCCGGCAAGCAGCGATTCGAACTGGCGCACGTGGCTGGCCAGGCGCGTCAGTTCCTCGGATACATCGCTGCGTTCGGCGGCCAGCGCGGCTTCCTGCGCGAGGCGGGCGGGTTCGATGGAGGTTTCGCCGAGCAGATCCTTCAGACGCAGCTCGATGCGGCGGGCGAACGCAGGCCGGGCGCGCTCCGCCAGGGGCGCGACCTTGGCCGCCAGGCCGCCGATGCTCGCCAGGCGTCCGGCCATTTCCTGGCGCAGCGCCTCCCCTTCCTGGGCGCGCATGCGGTCCAGCTTTTCCAGCGCTTCGCCAAGACATCGCGCAACGGTATCTTCCAGGCGCGCCAGCTCGGCATCGAGCGCCGCCGACGGCGGTCCGATGACGCCCGGCAGCCGGAGAATGGAAGCCAGGTCCGGCTCGGCGTGGATGCCGAACTTTTGGCGCAGGGCCTCGGCCGCTTGCACGTAGGCGGCGGCGACGTCCTGATTGATGCCCACGGCCGCGGGGCCGGCGAGTTCGTAGCGCAGCGTGACATCGAGATGGCCGCGCCGGAGACGCTCGCGCACCATCTGGCGCATGCGGGGTTCGAGTGGCTCGAAGCCCTCGGGCACGCGGAGATGCAGGTCGAGAAAGCGGTGATTGACGCTGCGCACCGAGATGCGCAGGCTCCAGCCGTTCTCGACGGCGTGGGCCTGGGCATAGCCGGTCATGGACTTCAGACCGGTGGCGCGGGCCGCGGGCGGCGTTACGGAACCGGATTGGGAGGGCGCGCCGGGCATGGTCACACCGGGCTCACTGAGGCGGCGTCGCGCGGCACGGGGTCGGCGTCGCGGAATTGCAGGGCGTAGAGGCGCGCATAGAGTCCGCCGCGCGCCAGCAGCTCGTCGTGGGTGCCGGCCTCGCGGATGGAACCTTCATCGAGCACGGCAATCATGTCGGCGCGGCGAATCGTCGAGAGGCGGTGGGCGATGACAACCACCGTGCGGCCGGTCATGAGATTATTGAGCGCTGATTGCACCAGCATCTCGGACTCCGAATCCAGTTCGGAGGTCGCCTCGTCCAGAATCAGGATTGGCGCATCCTTCAGCAGGGCGCGCGCGATGGCCAGGCGCTGCCGCTGGCCGCCGGAAAGGCGCTGGCCGCGGTCGCCGACGAGGGTATCGTATCCTTGGGGCATCTTGGTGATGAAATCGTGGGCCAGGGCCGCCTGGGCCGCCGCGACGATCTTTTCTTCGGGCATGCCGGGCTGGCCGTAGCAGAGGTTGTTGCGGACCGTGTCGTTGAAGAGAATGGTTTCCTGGGTGACGATGGCCATCTGCTCGCGCAGGGAGCGCAGCGTCACCTCCCGAACGTCGTGCCCGTCAATGCGCACCGACCCTCCCGTGGCGGTGTAAAAACGCGGCAGGAGATTTACCAGCGTGGTCTTGCCCGCGCCGCTGGAGCCGACAATGGCCACCACCGCGCCCGCGGGAACCTCCAGATCGACTCCGGCAAGCGTGGGCGGGCCGTCCGGGTAGGAGAAATTCACGCCTTGGAGCTGGATCGAGCGCTGGAAGCGCGGCAGGACCTTGGCTTGCGGCTCATCGAGAATTTCCTCCGGCAGATCGAGGTAGGAAAAGGCTTGCGTGGAGATGCCCACGGCCTGCAGGAAGAGCTGGTAGATGCTGCCGATGCGCTTGATGGGCTCGTAGGCTTTGAACAGCGCGAAAACGAAGACGCCGAATAATCCCACGGTCATGCGCTGGGCTCTGATTTCATCGCGGGCGAAGAGCAGGACGACGGAAATGACGACCGCGCCCAGCAGGTCCATCAGGGGCGCTGTGGCGCGGTAGGCCCGGACCCAGCGCATGTTTTCTCTCAGCAAGTTGCGTCCGGCCTCGCGAAACTTGCGGAATTCGAACCTTTCCATGCCGAAGGCTTTCACGACGCGGTTGCCGCTGATGGTTTCCTGGAGGATCTCGCTCAGGTCCGCCAGCCGCACCCGGCTTTTCTCCGACGAGCGGCGCACCCGGCGGCCGAGATGGCCGACCGGCCACACGACCAGGGGAATCAGAACGGCGGCGCCCATGGCCATCCTCCAATCCACCTTCAGCAGCACGGCCACGAAAGCCAGCAGGCTGAAGGCCTGGCGGAACAGTTCGGCAAGCCAGTCGGAGAAAACGGTGCGGAGTTGCTCGATGTCGGTCATCACGGCGGACATCACGCGGCCGACCGGATGGTTGTGGAAGAAGCCGGCGGGCTGATGCACGATCTTTCCGTAGACCTGATTGCGGAGATCGGTGACGCCGGAAAGTCCGGCGCGTTGCACCAGGATGCTGCCGAAAAATTCGGCTACGCCCCCGACGAAGAACAGCAGCACGAGGGAGACGGCGAAAACCGACCAGACATGATGGATGCCGGAGGGCACAAACGAGTTCAGCTTCACAACGTGCTGCGTGCCCGGGATTTGAAACAGCGTGAGCGACTGCGCGGTGGAGTGCGGGTCCAGGATGATGTCCAGCGCCGGGCGGATGGCGAAGGCGACCAAGCCGTCCACCAGCCCAGCCATGGCGAGCAGCACGATGCCCAGGCTGAGCGGGGCCGCGTACGGGCGCAGGTATCGCAGCAACCGCCGGATTTCGTCGCGTTCGTTGAGGTGTGCGATGCCGTCCATGATGTCCGTTGCCGGGTCCCCGTGTCAGGTTTCCAAGCAGCAAATTTTCATGCTCTTTGCGACTTGAGTCAATGCGCGAACTGCGGCGGCCGGGCCCCCCGGCTGCTGGAATGCGCGCAGCCTACGCGCGCGGCAGGCGCCTTGCAAAGCGTAAACCCGCGGACTCCGGGGCCGGGCGGCGCCGCGCCCGGGGAACGTTACGTGGCGGCGTGGTCCAGATCGCGGTGCACGACCTTGGCCGCGTAGCCTTTCCGCTGCAAGGCCAGGCGGATCGCTTCAGCCAGCATCACCGAGCGGTGCCGCCCGCCCGTGCATCCCACGGCGATGGTCAGATAACTTTTTCCTTCCCGGATGTAGTGCGGGATCAGGTAGACCAGGAGGCTTTCGATCCGGCGCAGGAATTGGCCCGTCTGCGGGAAGGAGCGGATGTAGCGCGCCACGCGGGCGTCCTTGCCGCTATAGGGCCGCAGGCGCGGGACGAAGTGCGGGTTGGGCAGGAAACGCACGTCGAACACCAGATCGGAATCCGCGGGGACGCCGTAGCGGAAGCCGAAGCTCACCACGGAGACCTGCAGCGGGCGCCGGCCGGACTTTTGAAAGCGGTCGATGATGAACTGGCGGAGTTCATGCACCGTGAATTTCGTGGTGTCAATGACGACATCGGCGAGGCGGCGAATGGGAGCCATGCGGCGGCGCTCTTCGCGGATGCGCTCGGCAATCGAGCTGCCCCGGCCGAGCGGATGCGGGCGGCGCGTCTCGCTGAACCGGCGCTGGATGGCTGCATCACTGGCCTCGATGAAAACCAGCGAAGCGGCATGGCCGGCGCGGAGCCGGCGATAGATTTCCGGTAACTGTTCGATCTGTTGGCCCTCGCGCGCGTCCACGAGCAGCGCGGCGCGCTCGATTTCGCCGCGGCTTTCCTCATACAGCTCGGTGAACGTCGGGATCAGGGCGACGGGAAGGTTATCCACGCAATAGAAGCCCAGGTCCTCGAAGGTCTTCAGGACCGAACCTTTGCCCGAACCGGAAAGGCCGGTGAGGATCACGAGCTGGCGGGCTGCGGATTTGGCCGGGGCGCGCTTGCGGACGGGGCGTGGGGTCACGGCGGCGGCGCTCAGGCTTTAACCCGGCGGCGGTGCGTGCTCGGGATGCGCAGGTCTTCGCGGTACTTGGCCACCGTCCGGCGGGTGACGTGGATGCCTTCGTCGCCGAGTTTTTTGGTGATCTGGTCGTCGGTGAGGGGGTGCGCCGTGTCTTCCTCGTCGATCATTTGCTTGACGCGGCGTTTGAGCGACTGCAGCGACATCTCGCTGCCCTGCGGCCCGTTGACCGATTCGGAGAAGAAGCTGCGCAGTTCCAGCACGCCGCGCGGCGTGTGGACGTACTTATTGGCCACGGCGCGGCTCACGGTCGAGGGATGCACGCCCACCTCCTCGGCGACCTCCTTGATCATCATGGGCTTGAGGTGATCGGGGCCGTAGTCCAGAAAATCGCTCTGGCGGCGCAGGATCGAGGCGCACACGCGCACGATGGTGTGCTTACGCTGCTCGATATTCTTCATCAGCTGGATGGCGGCGGTGAAGCGCTCCTTGACGTAGTTGCGGACGTCGCGGTCGGCGGCGTCGCGGGAGAGCAGGCGGCGGTAGGTCGGGCTCAGGCGCAGCTGCGGCAGGTCGTCGTCATTCATGAAGGCCTGCCATTCGCCATCCTCCTTGCGGAACTGCACGTCGGGCTCCACGAGGCGGGGTTCGATTTTGTTGTAGCGCAGGCCGGGCTTGGGATCGAGGCGCTTGATCAGGTCCACGGCGCGCTTGACCAGTTCGATGGGGCGATTGACGGCCCGCGCGACTTCCTTCAGCTGGTTATTCTGCAGCAGCTTGAGGTGCTGGGCGGCGATCTCCTGCGCCAGCGCATTTTGCGGGTCGAGCACCTTGATCTGCAGGAACAGGCATTCCTGCAAATTCCGCGCGGCCACGCCCGGCGGGTCGAATTCCTGCACCATGGCCAGCGCTTCCTCGACGTCTTCCATCGAGTAATTGCCCGACTGGGCGATTTCGTCCAGCGTGGCCGTCAGGTAGCCGTTTTCATCGAGGTTGCCGACAATGGCCTCGGCGATCTTCTTCACCGTTTCGGTGCAGATGCTCACGCTGAGTTGCCAGGCGAGGTGATCGGTGAGGCTCGCGGGCGAGGAGAGAAACTTGTCGAAGGAAGGCCGCTCGATATCCTCGCGCTCGCCGCCGGCGGCGCGCTCGGCGCCGGTATCGAGATATTGGGTGAAGAACGAGCCGAAATCGAACTCGTCGAACGGATTGGCCGCCTCGGTCTCGGGAACCTTTTCCGGCTCCTTTTTGAGCAACGCCTCCTCCGCGTAGCTTTCGGAGGTGACGCCGGCCTCGTTGAGTTCCTCGAGGACGGGATTCTCCATGATCTCCTGATTGATCATTTCGCGCAGCTCGAGGCGGTTCAGCGCCAGCACGCTCACCATCTGCACGAGGCCCGGCGTCAGAATCTGCTTCTGCGACAGGCGGAGGTGGAGTTTGGGGGCGAGAAAATTCATAAAGTTCAGTTGAGGCGAAAGCCCTCTCCCAGATAGATGCGCCGCACGTCGGCGCTGGCGGACAACTCGGCCGGCGTTCCCGCGGCCAGAATCTTGCCCGCATGGATGATGTAGGCGCGGTGAGTGACCGCCAGGGTATCGCGCACGTTATGATCGGTGACCAGCACGCCGATTCCCGCCGCGCTCAAGTCCGCGATGATTTTTTGAATGTCCACCACGGTGAGAGGATCGATCCCCGCGAACGGCTCATCCAGGAGCACGAACGACGGCGACAGCACGAGTGAGCGCGCGATTTCCAGGCGTCTCCGCTCTCCGCCCGATAGGACGTGAGCCGGACTGTGCCGTACCCCTTCGAGTCCCATTTGCGCCAAAATCTCCTCGACGCGATCCCGCCGCTGTTCCGGAGTGACGGACAATGTCTCCAGAACGGCGATCAGGTTCTCCTCGACCGTCAGTTTCCGAAAGACCGAAGGCTCCTGGGGAAGGTAGCTGATGCCGCTGCGGGCCCGGAGGTACATGGGGAGGTCCGTGATGTCCTCGCCGTCCAGCAGCACCCGCCCGTAATCGGGACGCGCGAGACCCACCAGGATATAGAACGTTGTCGTCTTACCTGCGCCGTTCGGCCCGAGCAACCCAACGACTTCGCCCTGCTGAACCTCCAGATTGACGTCGTCGACAACCCGGCGGCCTCGATACGACTTGCTCAGAGCGGCGGCCTGGAGCTTCAGCATGCTGCTTCATTTCTCGATCCGGTGTTTGGTCAGTGTGCGCGAACCTTCTCGCGAGTCAATCAAAATCGTATCACTCGCTACAAAGAAGGTCAACGAATGGCCCGTGGTGGTGTTGCTAGATTCGTCAGTCAGCGTGGGATGTCCGCCGGACAGCACGAACTTGCCGTCGGCCGCTGTGTACTCGGCCTGCTCCGCCGAACCCCGGCGTCCGCCCTGGCGCACCACGGCGTTGCCTTGCGCCAGCACGCGGCTCAGTTGCCGGCCGCCGGGAGTTTGCGCCCGCGCGGCGGAATTCGCCGCGGCCGCCGGCGGGGGGGAGGGGGCCGCAGCGAGAAAGACGTCCAGCGTGCGCGATTCCAGCGAGCCTTGCGCGGAACTGGCGGTCACGCCGCCTTCCAGATGCGCTTTTCCCTGGCCGCCCCAGTAGGTGAGGACGGGCGCGACGACTTTCCACAGGGTAGGTCCGGCCGGTGGGGCGCTCGCCGCGCCGGGTGACTTGCCCGGCACCGGCGGGAACGGGCTGGCCGCTTGTGGAAACACGGCCACCACGTGGCCCGAGGCCTGCACTTTCTTGTCGTCGCGCCAGAGTTCGATTCGATCCGCGTCCAGCACGGATTCTCCCTGCCACAGCCGCGCGTGGCCCGCATAGGTGACGTGGCCGGAAGTGAACGAGCCGGAAAGGGCGTCGCCGGAAAGATGCGCCGCGCCGGCGCCGAAGCTTAGCGCGTCTCCCGGAGCCGCTGCCAGATAGGTGGAGACCACGCCGCCGCTGGCGTGCAGCTCGCCCGACTTCTGGTCGATCGCCGCATGGCCGGCCGTCGTGCGGCTCATCGAATCCGAGATCACGGGCGAGCCATCGAGCGTGATGGTGTCCGTCGCGCGGACAATCGCGGCGCGCGCGGCGGTCACCTGGCGGCCGGCTTGCTGAAAACGGACATTGCCGCTCTCATCCAAGGTTTCCCATTGGCCGTGCGCGCCAAACGTGGCGGCCATTTCCGCCGACGTGATTACCTGCGGCGCGGCGCTTCCGATTTGCCTGCGGACTTCCACGTTCGCATGGCCGAGCAGATGGTCGAGATGCCCGCCGGAATCCAGATGCGCGACGAACCTTTGCGCGCGCAGAGTGGTCGTGTCACTGGCGGTCCGGGATTCGATGGTCGCCGGGGCGAGGGTTTCGGCGCTCTCAATGCGCTGGCGGTCCATCGTCCGGGCGGCGGGTTTTCCGGAAGCGCGGTTCGGCGGCGTGTCCGTCGAGAAGGTGACGCGCACGGCGTCGGTTTTCAGCGTCCGCCCATCAGCGCCCTGCCGCGACTCCAAAGTCACGCCGCCGGTGGCGGTCATTTCCCGGGCCAGATTGCGTCCCGGCGCCATCGTGAATTCGGCGCGCGCGGCCGTGAAGTGGTCGGCGCCCCCGGCGGTCTGGCGCTGGGCCGTGACGTTTCCACCGGCAATGATCCGCTCGATCCAGCCCGCCGGATTCAGCAGGCCTTCAAAGCGATCCGCCGAAACGGCGATGGTTCCGCCGCCTTCGGTCGCGCGAATCCGCGGATGGCCCTCGGCCACGGCCCGCCGCGCCTGGTTGTCCTCATCGAACTCGACGGCGATGCGATCCGCAAGAAGTTCGCGCCCGCCCTCCCTCACGATGGCCGGGCCTTCGAGCACGACGCGGTGCTCAGTCTGCTGAATTTCGAGGCTGCTGCCCGTGGCGTTTATGGGCAGCCCTCCGGTCTTTTCCGACGGCGCGAGATCAAAAGCCACGTCGTGCTCCACGCGCACCGCCGCGTCCGCGGTGCGGTAGGTGACTCCCACGCCGCGCCCCTGCCCCTGCGGAAAGCGAAATTCCACGGGAGCGGGCGTCACGGCCTCGCCCGTATCGCGGTTGAAAGAAAGGTTGCTGGTCTTGACCTGGAGCGACGGTGCGGCGGACTTGCCGGGGGCGGGGCGGGCGCTCTCGATGTCGATGGTGACTTCGCCTGCGCAGCGGACCCGGCCGGTCTCCGGCTCGTAGCTGCATTCGCGCGTGTGGATATTGTCGTTGCGGCTGCCGTCGCGGCCGTACAGCGTGATCCACACATCCTCGAGCAGGGCGCGGCCCTGATCCTTGTACTGCGTGGCGCGCGAGGCGCGCACCGTAAAGAGGGTGCGATTCTGCTCCACCTTGGAGAAGGAGAATTGCGCCGACTGCTGTTGCACGGTGACGCCAATCGCCACGGGCAGGGCGCGCCGCGCGCGCGCCAGGCGCCAGGCGCGGTGCGCATATACCCCGGCAACGGCCAGTGCAATGGCCGCCGCGGCCATCGCCGCCCACCGTGCATACCGTGCCGCTTCGCGATTGCGCAACGCGCACTCCCCCAATCCGTTAGCAACCGAGTATAGGGGAGTGGTTCCGAGGCCACAACTGCAGGGTGGGGAGAGCAACAGACACCCCGGTTTCCAGTGCGCCGCAGCGGGCATCACACATCCGAAAAGAAGCCTCTACGGCATGCGGATGTTGATTGTTGGAAACAAGGAAGGAGAGTTCTATTGATCGGACCGGAAGCAAGCGGTCTAATTATTGGATTGGATGGTGGAAATCCCATGAGTGAACCGGTATCGCCAAACTCGGAACAGCCTGGCCCTGAGCAAGCGGGGCTGATTCGGAACAGCATACAGCAGATCCAGCAGCGCCAATGGCAGTTGTGGTCTTCCGCCGTGCTGATCACGCTCCTACTGGCGCTGGGGATCGCTTCGTTCGCCTTCCCCGGGATTCTGGCGCAAGCCGAGGAGCACTCCTGGATTTACTTCGACCAGGCCGTGCGGGGATTGGTGGGGCTCGTTTTGATCTTTAACGTCTACGCGGTTTACCAGCAATTGCAATTGCAGCGAATCCAGAAACAACTGAGCGATCAAGTCGATGCTCTGGGCAAGGTGGAAACGCGCACGGAGGAAGTGTATAAGCTGGCGCTCATCGACCCGCTCACGAACCTGTACAACCGGCGGTGCGGAGAACAGCGCCTGGCCGAGGAGATCACGCGATCGCAGCGCCATTTGACCCCCCTGACAGTCCTCCTCTTCGACATCAATAATTTGAAGGGCGTCAACGACACGCTTGGCCACCCGGCAGGAGATGAGATGATCAAGCACTTTGCCCACCGGTTGCAAAAAGCGATCCGGGGCTCTGACGTGGCCGTCCGCATGGGCGGAGACGAGTTTCTGGTTCTGCTGCCCGAGTGCAAGCTCGACGAGGTGCACAACGTGCTGGACCGATTGAGCGGGATGGAAATAGAACTGAGCACGCAGTCGATTCCCATTACCTTCGCGTCTGGCTGGACAGACTACGTCCGTGGAGAATTGCCCGAAGATCTGTTGAAACGTGCCGACGCCGCCCTGTACGTCAATAAGCGCTCCGGGAAAGAAACAGATAATTTGAAGCCTGCACTAACCCAAACCTCAGCTTTGGATTAAGCACAAACCTGCCTGCGACGTTGGGTCGAGCCTGTAGCGTGTTGGAAGCCCTTGGGCGCTTGTCCGGTCATCCCGCTGACCAGGCGCCATGCGCCGTCAGAAGACTTGCCCTTCGGCGATACGCCGGAATCCTCTAATCACCTCGGTGACGCTTCCCAAAAGGCGTCCAACTCATGCGAGAAAAGATGTCGTCGAGGAACCAGTCCACTAGAACCGAGGCCCCCACATGACGTCGGCCGGCGATGCCGGGCATATCGATCGGACAGTCGGCCGCGACGCTCACCTGAGCGTACTTGCCCATCCAGATGATGCCCGGGCGTAATATGGACGCCGTTCCACCCGCTACGCCGTTCACCGCCGTAGTGGCGTTGTACTCGACGAATGGAAAGAGGTCGCCAAAAAAAGCTCCAGGCGAACGGCCACGCCGTAGGCTCTCCTCCATCGAGTAGCCGTCGTCGGCCTTCCGCACTATGTGATTCAGATAAGGAACGCTGTAAAAGAGAACTTCGTCGTAAACGAGCTGGCGATCGCGCTGCCCGGTGACGGACGCCTCGTATCCTACGTCACCCTGAATGCCAAAGGGGCGAAGCCAACTCACAGGCAAGTCACCAAAACCCTTCCCGTAGGCGAGCATGGGCCGCAGGGAGGTCTGAGGATTGGTGACACCGGCCGAGCCGGTAGGAAGCCCAACAATCAGCATCGGGCTAAGGACAAGTTCGTGTGGCGCATTCGTGAAGGCTTCCCATTTCAGGCCCAATTCCAGATTTTCCCAGCCGGCTAGGCTACGCCCGCCTGTATGAAGATAGCTGCGGCCCTGGTCGAGCACTACCGAAAATCGGCGAGGATATAAGGTCTTTTCAAAGGAAAAATCGATGGAGCGCCAAGTCCCATCCGGTTGGACAAGGAATTGGGCGCTGGGCAAGTCGATCTCATTCTTGACGTTCGCGTCCTCGGTGACGAAAGGCTCCACGAACATCCGTTCTCCCACAGTGCCATGTGCCCAGGCACATGCGCCGGTGAGCTCGATCGCGAGCCATTACACAAGTGACTTGTGAGCGACGCACGCAAAGTGCTTCCGCACGAATGTTTCCCCTTTCCACGCGTATGATTCCAATATCAACCGGCGCCCTGGATCACGGCGCCATCCGGCGTCCGAGTCTCATTGGGATGCTCGTCCGTGATGGGGTGCTTGGCCGCCAGCGCCTCGTCCACTTCGATTCCCCATCCGGGTTTCTCACTGATCCATGCATAGCCGTCCTTGACTTCAAGGCAACCTTGAAAAACGTCTTGGACCAGCGGCGTGTAGTCGAAATGCTCGTGAATTCCGAAATTCGTGTTGGTGAGATCGAGTGTCAAATTGGTCATGTGTCCCACGGGGGAATTGGGGGCGCCATGCCAAGCGAATTTCACCTCATAATTCGCTGCAAACGAAGCGATTTTCCGGGCCGCCGTATAGCCCCCAATATGGGATACGTGGTGGCGAATGTAGTCAATCAAGCGCCCTGCCACCAGCGGCTGCCATTCCTGCGGATTGTTCCAAAGTTCACCGATGGCAAGCGGCGTCGTGCAAAGTCGGCGCACTACCTGATAGTGGCCGGCCTCCTCGGGCGGAAACAGGTCTTCGCAATAGAACAACTTGAAGGGTTCGACGTCTTTGCAGAATTGGACAGCCCGCGTGCTATCCAGAAGCGAATGCACATCGACGCCCAGCCCGATTTCCGGCGGCATCTGTTTTCGAAACTCCTCGAATGCCCCGAGAATCTTGCGCGTCTCTTTGTCCCGATCGAAAGGGATGGATCCGTCATCAAATTTCGGTTGCCCGTACAGATTGTTGACGGCGCCGTCGCGAAGGAACATGGCCACCAGCAGATTACGGCATCCTTTCTCGACGAGCTTCCTCGCGTTCTCCACAAGCTGCTTGCCGGGGTCCTGCGCTCCCATGCCGACATGCAGGTAAATGTCCGCGGCTTCTCTCACCTTGCCGCCAGCCAGTTGATACACCGGCATTCCCGCCTGCCGCCCTTTGATGTCCCACAGCGCGTCGCAGACGCCTCCGATGGCGCAGTTCTGCACAACGTCGTTCTTGTAGTACGAGCTCAGGTAGCACAGTTGCCATATCTGCTCGATCCGGTCGGTCGTTCTGCCCATCACGAGCGGCTTCAGATACTGCTCGACCGCGGTGCGAACCAGTTTGGCGCGTCCGCCGGGAAAAGTGTCTGTGGCGCAACCGAAGCCGTAGAGTCCCGCCTGATCGGTCGTCACCTTCACGACCATCGAATCATTATTGACGCCGCCCCCGACTTCGATCACGCTCACGTCTCGAATCCGTGGAGCCGGCATTCCCCGCGTGGCGCGTGCAGCGGCCGCTTGCGCTTCTTGCTGTTTCGGCGGGGGAGCGGCCTGCACGAGCGGAC